>Ga0126371_10000356_pt1 | contig 37332 bp, 44 predicted proteins | sample PanSoiMetaPlot_4_FD_110145 | JGI IMG/M metagenome (GOLD analysis project Ga0126371, IMG submission 110145) | Tropical forest soil microbial communities from Panama - MetaG Plot_4 | ecosystem: Environmental > Terrestrial > Soil > Tropical forest > Bulk soil | place: Panama | collected 2016-02-17
CAATCACCCTAAAGGCTTCACTGGCGCGCCATCGACCAGGAACTGGGTTCCGGACACAATGACCTTCTCTCCATTGTTCAGGCCGGCTTCAACGGCGTAGTTGTTGCCGATGGTGTCGCCCAGAGTTACAGCTCGCTGCTTTGCTACGTACTTTCCGTTGTCATCCTGCGCGACGTAAACAAATGTCTGGCCGCCCAGTCTCGTCACGGCTAACACGGGTACTGTGGGAGCGGGAGCTGTTGTCCAGATCACCTTTGCCTTCACTAACTGTTCGGTACGCAGAAGTGGCGAATGCACTTGCGCTTTGGCCAGAATTCCCTGCAATTGGTCGTCGACTTGCGGAGAGACAAAATTGATCGTCGTTCGCTCAATTTGCTTCCCGCTATTGTCCAGAATGTCCACCGGCAAGCCAGCATGAACCTGGCTGGCGCGTTCAGTCGGGATATAGATGTATGCCTCGAGGTCCTTGTTCTCGTCTACCGTCGTCAATAAGGTTGAAGAAGAGACGTAATCGCCAAGGTGGACCGGAATATCGCCGACAATGCCGTCGAACGGTGCGCGGATGCTGTAGTACGCCAGCTCGCTTTCCTGGGTCTGGCGCGATGCTGCGGCAGACTCATAATCGGCTTTCGAGTTCTTGTACGCCTGCTCGGCCTGGTCGAGCGTGTCGCGGCTGGTGACACCGGAGGCGAAGAGTTTGCGCTGCCGCTCGACTTCCACCTGGTTGTATTCATAGACAGCCAGCTTCTGCTGCTCGGTCGCCTTTTGCGTGTCCACCGTGGCCTGCTGTTTCAGAGGATCGATCAACATCATCAACTGGCCTGCCTTCACGTGGTCGCCGGAGTGCACGATGATCTTGACCAGGTTCCCGGACACCTGCGGCATGATCGTCGCCGAGCGGCGCGACTTGATGGTTGAGACGTATTCATCGCCACGCGCCACCGGTTGCGGCTCAACCGTCACCGTCTGTACAGGCAGGGCCTGCATGCCCGCGCCACCAGGGCCGGCTTGCGGCGCTGGCTTGCTGCTGCATCCGGTTACAAATGTTGCAATCGACAAAATGCTAATTGCGAGTCTCAATCTACTTTCCACGATGGGGCCTCAAATTTTTGTGAACTGTGAATATCCGGAACCGTCTTCCCTCGGAAGCCTGGCTCCGGTCATACCGGATCGAAATGGACGAAATTCAGTCTTGCTGCCGTACGAGAACGACGCGACTCAGCCGTTCCAATCCAATAGTTTCGTTACAAATGACTTTTGGATGTTCAGCCGCGGCAAATGCTTCAAACAATTCGCCATAGCGTTAATTTCGTAGGCCAGACCGTCCAGGAAGAAAAAACAATACGGCGGAACCGCCCGCAAGTTTGTAACAACTGCTTTTTCTTGAATGATTTGCAAGAGACTTCTCAGGACGCCTCCAAACCATCCCTTTTTATGCCCTGCAAGCGGAACGGATTGAAGTTGGTCTTTTCGTCGAAAGCGTCTACTTGCTCAACCCGTTTTAGCCACGCGACTACAGCGTATGTAGCGGGCGTAGCTAGTGTCTCATAAATCACCTTGGTTAGATAAGACCAGAAGATCACGCTGCCGATTGTCTGCCAGGGAGTGCCCCAGAATGCAATCACAATCACGGTTGCCGTATCCACTGCCTGACCGGTCACCGTTGAGCCAATCGTCCGGGTCCAGAGCCAGCGTCCTTTGGTAATGAGCTTCAACTTTGCCAGCGTGTAGGAGTTGGTGAACTCGCCCGCCCAATACGCCACCAGACTGGCAACCGCGAAACGCGGCACCAGGCCAAAGACAATGGCAAATGCCCGCTGATTGTGCCAGTCGCTGGCTGCCGGAAGCGCTACGGCAATCGCCCCCATCAGCGAAAGCAGCGCCATAGCAAAAAAACCAAACCATATGGCCCGGCGCGATGCCGAATAACCATAAACCTCGGTAAAGACGTCCCCACATATATAAGTGATGGGAAACAGCAATTGCGCCGCGCTTACGCGAATTGCGCCAAGCGACCGCAATACGGGCAGATCATACGGCCCAAACTGGCAGATTTTCGGCCCCACCAGATTGGAAACGAGCAGAACGACAACAAATGCGATCGTGAGAAGATCGAGGAACTTGAATCGACGCATGGAACCGCAGAATACCGCATCTATCGATATTCATCGGCACGAAAAATTATGCGATGTGAACCGCGATACGCGTATCCGATTGTCATTCTGCTCTTTGACACTGCGACCCACGATTGATACCCTCAATAGAGGAACTTCCCACCTTGGCAGCGCTTTGGAAGCGGCTGTCTATTGCGTCCCCGTCGTCTAGCCCGGCCTAGGACACCGCCCTTTCACGGCGATAACACGGGTTCAAATCCCGTCGGGGACGCCAACAAAACAAACGACTTAGTTGATGCTCCCGGATTCGTCGCCGGTCCGAAAAGGTCCAATAATCCAATCTCACGCTTTTTGCTCCTTTCCAGATTGAAAGACAAGCCGCGCAACCTTGCTCTGTGCGGTGCGCTTAATGTCCGTTACTGCTTGGGCATAGATGTTCATCGTGACAGTGCTGTTGGCATGGCGCATCAGTTCCTGGACGGTCTTCACGTCCTCTCCATGGGCCTTGAGTATCGTGGCGTAAGAATGGCGGAAGGTATGCCAGCCCACCTTGCCAGTGATGCCCGCAGCTTTGAGGGCGGGACGCACGTAGACGCGAAAAAGTGAAAAGGACCAATAGGGACTCGCACCCTTTTTGGCGGGACTCGCAAAAATCCAATCGTGATCCATAGGATAGGGAGAGTGCCTACGCCACAAGAGAAGTACTTCCGCCAGCTCAGGGTCGAGCGGTACTGGCTTCTGCGAAGCCTCCGTCTTGCAGGGTCCTACCCGTTGAATCGCGATTGAACGCGTAACATTGACCTCCAAGTTTTCGAAATCCACGTCAGACCACTTGAGTGCCAACAGCTCACTCACACGTAAACCGGTAAGGATGTCGAGGAGCACAGCCGTCTTACCAGGCTCCTTGAGATGTTCGAGCAGCGACTTAATCTGCTCGATATTCAGAACGACAGGGGCTTTCTGTCGCTTTGCGCTTTGACGCACATGCGAAATGGGGTTCCTGTCGTGCCATTCCCAGCGGATTGCGTGGTTGAACATCGAATGCATCAGATTGCGAATTTTCGCTTTACTGCCATTTGCGAGAGGCAATGATCGCAGCCATTCTTCTACCATTACGGCTTTGATATCCCTCAACCGATAAGAGGCCCACCTGGGTAAGATCCAGCGCTCCAAGTAGCCCTCATTGGTTCGGTTCGTAGCAAATGTTTTCCCTGCATCCTCGCACATTTCCTTTTCGCGATAGTGTTGCGCTAAAGTAGCGAGACTAATCGCGTCAATTTGTTTGCGGGGAGTTTCCGCGTTGACATTAGCTCGAAGAGCTGCCACGGCTCTCTGTGCAGCAGCCTCGGATGGATATTCCTGAAAGGTCCCAATCATTGCGCTGCGCCGCCTGCGAGTACCGTCGATTTGTGTTTCGTACCAACGATATTCCCAGACTTGATTGCCGTTGGCTCGCTCTTCGAGCCGCAAAGTTCCTTGCTGAAAACGTATCCGCTTCATAGCGATTCTCCTAGAAAGCGGAAACGGGTGGCTTGAATTCAAGGTTAGCCTAAGCGCTTCCAACTTTTCTACCAGGGGGCGAGCCGTTTCAGCTGGCGGACTTCGAGTTGATCCATTCATCGATCGCGGATTTTCTGAAACGCCAGAGCCTTCCAAATTTCACCGCAGGGATCATGCCCTTTCGAGCCCAGCGGTGGAGGCTCTTTTCTGAAACTCGACATTGAACAGCAACCTCATGACTGTCATAAAGCGGCTCGATGCAGTTGGTGCGTTCAGCGTTCATACTCGTCGAAATTGCAGGCTTGCTGGGCATAGAGCACCTCACATTTGAAAACCGCTGTTGTGAGGGTGACGGTCAAACGAAAAATCGTCCAATACTTCTTAGCTATGCCACCATAATTCGTCGTCTATGGTGCAGCACTATTCAGAGTCCAAGCGGGGCACGCGAAAGTGCCCTATTGACAGCTGGAATTGTCGGCGCAAAATCTGAGCTTGAGATCAATTTCCACAGGCATGACTGTCTGCTTATGTCATGCGTCTCGACGAAGGCCAGTGGAGCGGTAGGGCTATGTCAGACGATATCGAGTTCAGACATTTCAAGTACATCCTGGCTGTGGCTGAAGAGGAGAATATAACCAAGGCCGCCGAACGGCTCTTCCTAGCACAACCGTCTCTCAGCAAGCAAATCAAGGATCTAGAAGACGATATTGACATCCCGCTGTTCACTCGCAATCGAGAGGGGGTCTGGCCCACTCCTGCGGGCGAGATTATCCTTGCGTTCGCCCAAGAGACGTTGCTAATTCGCGCTGAGACCCTTGCAATGGCACGCGCAGTCTACAAGGGAGAAGTACCACCCCTCAGGCTCGGATTTTCACCATTCATAAAATCGGGACTTCTTCAGCTATTTCGCGAGTCTTATGCCCGCATGTTTCCTAAATGCGAAATCCAATTGGTTGGTGGCGATCCGGCAAATACTGTACATCGTCTTGAGCATGGAAGTCTTGATGCTGCTCTTCTCCCATTGCCGGTAAACGGCGCAGAGTTGGCGGTACGTGAGATATCACGAGAACCGTTGGTGGTGTGCATGCGCACCGATGACCCTTTGTGCCGAAATGTAGAGGTGCCCATCTCCGTGCTCGCGACCAAATTACGAATCTTCCGAGATCCGGAAATACATCCTTCCGCTCACGCGCGGCTCATTGAAATGCTTGGAGAAATAGGCGTTACCCCGGTACTTTCCTGTGTTGCGGCAACGCCGGCGGATCTACAACTCATGGTCAAAGCGGGTTATGGTGTGGCTTTGATTGACCAGTCATCACTCCTTGACGACGGCTTGACCACCAGAAGGATCGCAGGAGTCAGCTGGACTGCAGATACGGCTTTTGTTCAAAGTTGTGCATCTTCGCATCCAGCACTGCGAGTAGTCGGGAGAATTGTCGACAAGATGCGAAAGGGTAGATCGACTTCAAATACTATTTCGCTTCGAAAAGATATTGGAATTCAATTAGATCTCCTCGCGTAATCAACGTCGGACATAATCGCAAAGTTATGGCGCCATAGCTAAGAAGTCTTGGACGGACAATTCGATCCGCATTAGCTTTCGAATCCATGGCGGTTTTCTTCCGTCGTTGGAGGTGCAAATGTCCAGCAGAGTTAAAGCCGCATCGGCTAAGTACTCAAGGACGCTCATCAAGCGTATTCGTCCAGCCACTTTGCTAGTGATTACTCTTCTCACTGTCCCACTCGTAGCCCACGCACAGGCGGCCGGCTCTCCCTTCGATACCGGCTTCACCGCACTTCAAAACCTGTTCACTGGAACGATCGCCAAAGTTGCAAGTCTGATTGCGATCGTGATCGGGGGGTACGGCTTTGCTCACGGTGAACCGGGAGCAAAGAAAGCGCTCGCGGGCGTTGCTGCAGGAACCGGAATTGCGGTACTCGCGGTTAACGTCCTGTCCTGGCTCTGGGGAGTGTGACCGGAGCTCGACGTTCGTCAACCTGCTTACCTGATGAGGCGAACATGGCAGACGCAAATACAATCCACAAACGAACAAATCGCGTATTCAAGAGCCTGCACAAGCCTCTCACTTACCTCGGCGTCGAACGCACACTTTTCTACCTGATCTGCGTGAGCGCGGTCGGCGCCTTCAACCTCTTTAATTCCATCCTGGCCGGGATCGCTGTTTTCGTTGGCGGCTTTGCTTTCGGGCATTGGGTGACCAACAGTGACCCGGCATTTCTTCGCATTCTGGCAAAGGCGGAACGATACAAGATCCGCTACGACTCAGCGAAACAGCAGATTCCCATGGTTGAGGTTCGCTGATGCTGAACATCGCCCGAGTCCTGAAACCATGGAAGGAAGCTGCATCGCTGAATGCGCAGATCAACCTGTACGGCTTCTGGGACGTGACGACGTTTCTGACCAAGAGCGGCGATCTCGGCGTGGTGCTTCGTGTCGACGGCGTCGATTACGAGTCTTTGGACACCGGTGAGCAGGAATATGCAGTCAAGCGCTTGGAGGCCGCCCTGAAGGCATTTGGGCGTGGCTTCCATGTCTATCAGTATCTCTTCAAGCACAATCGCCCCGAGATTCCCTTCGCAACATATGCAGATCCAGTCGTCGCAACTGCGAACGAGCAGCGCCGCCAGTTCTTCGAATCGAAGCGTGACCACCTATACAGCGTTGAGATTTTCTATTCTATTTTGCTCGAAGGCTCACGCTCGAAAACCGGTATCGGCACCGGCGTGGCACGGCTCATCACGGATCCGGCGCAAGTGGTTTTAGTTTTGAAGCAGCTCTCATCTCAATCTTTGTAACGGAACGCCAATTGTCTCAGGAGGAGCTGAAATTTGAGGCTGCAGGTCTCAGGGATACATCCGGCAAGAAAGCGTTGGCCATGTCGCTCACCTCGACGCCTCGCTGGCGAGTGCAAGGATGGGCAGTCGCGTACTAATGCCATCAGTAGCTGCGAATGCTCGAATGGCGATATCAGGCCAACGCACTCATTGAAGAACGAGACGTCGAAGCCAGATTGGTAATGGTAAACGCGCTTGTGTTTAGTAATCCCCGCTGTGGGGAGACTCCACATGGCCGTGTAGTCCGAATCTCGGACACTTGGGTAGCGAACAATCTATCCAAGCACCTGTCCGGGTAGCCGTTTATGGACAACGTGACAAGAGGCAAAGCGATCGCGATGGCTAATGAGTGACTTGCCCTGAATGCATCAACTGAGTTCAAGCTAGTCATGGCCGCAGCAGTGTCTTGATGGCGCGCCGTTCGTCCATTGCGCGATAGCCCTCCGCAACTTGATCGAGAGGCAGAGCCAGATCGAATACCTTGCCGGGGTCGATCTTTCTCTCCCAAACAAGCTTGATCAGGTCCGGTAAGTACCGACGCACTGGTGCGGGGCCGCCGTGAAGGCGAACAAGAGTGAAGAACACAGGCCACACATCGAGCTTCATTCCGTGCGGTACGCCGACGTAGCCAATCGAACCGCCGGGACGGGCGGAGCGAATCGCCTGCATCATGGATTCTTCGGTGCCGACACACTCCAGAACAGAATCCGCGCCGATGCCCTTGGTCAACTCCTTGATGCGAGCGATGCCTTCATCGCCACGCTCGGTTACGATGTCCGTCGCGCCGAACTCTTTTGCGATTTGCTGGCGCTTTTCATGCCGGCTCATGGCGATGATCCGTTCCGCTCCCATCTGCTTTGCTGAAAGCACACCGAGAAGGCCAACCGCGCCATCACCAACGACGGCAACCGTCGAGCCCGGCTTTACATTCGCCGCATCGGCAGCGAACCAGCCGGTACCTAGAACATCGGAGATAGTAAGAAGGCTGGGAAGCAGATCGTCCGACGGAAGCTCAAGTGTCGGCACGAGGGTGCCATCGGCCGATGGCACTCGAAGAAATGGAGCCTGCGCCCTGCTCATGAATTCGAGGTTCTGACATCCGGACTGGTATCCGGCCCGGCAGTTCGGGCACGTATTGTCCGAGATGCAGAACGATCCAATGACGAACTGGCCGGGCTTCACCGTCTTGACCGCGCTGCCAACCTCCTCAACGAATCCGCAGTACTCGTGACCCATCGGCGTAGGCTCAGAAACCTTCTGAATACCCCGGTAGGGCCACAGATCAGATCCGCACACGCATGTGGCAGCCATTCGCAGGATGACATCGGTAGGCTTTTCGATCCGGGGATCTGCGCGATCTTCAAAGCGAACATCGCGCGGTCCGTACAGAACTGTTCCTTGCATTGAAATCTCCTTCTTTGCTGGCTGCGAAAGTTGCTTTTCTAGACCACTGTCATTCCACCATCCACGGTCAGGGCATGACCCACCACGTAGCTTGCACCGGGACTGCACAGCCACAGCACCACCGACGCAATCTCTTCGGGCCGTCCCGCGCGGCGGATGGGCACGTTCTTCGCTATCTCGTCGTACGCGCTCTCGTTTCCGGCCACAACATCGCGCGCGATCTGGGTGTCGATGAGACCGGGATTAACCGCATTCACCCGAATACCATGTTGGATGTATTCGAGAGCGGCTGTCCGTGTCAGACCAACGACGCCGTGCTTCGATGCAATGTAGGAAGCGATGCCGGGATTGCCGGTCAGCGCACCTACAGAAGCGTTGTTTACGATCGCGCCGCTGCCCTGGCGCTGCATCTGCCGCAGCTCGTATTTCATCGAGCTCCACACACCGCGCAGATTTATCCCGATCACGCGATCCCAATCTTCACGGCTGCTTTCCCCTATCGGGGCGATGCAGGCCATCACACCCGCGTTGTTGAATGCAGCGTCGAGTTGGCCGAACTCTCCAACTGTCCGCTCCACCATCTGCTCCACCTGGGCTTCGTCACTTACATCGCAACGTATGGCGATCACCTTGTGGCCCGTGGCAGCCAGCTTTTGGGTTTCAGCATTCACAACGTCCTCCCTGAAGTCGGCGAGTACTACGGCCGCACCCGCCTCAGCGAAGGCCTGCGCGGTTGCGAGGCCCATGCCGGAGGCTGCTCCGGTAACGAGGGCTACTTTTCCAGTGAAATCTAATGGGTTGTTCTTCATGGTTTCCGTCCTCTTAGGTTTCAAGGTAAGGCGAAATGCGGGAAATGATAAGGGCCTATAAAGGACAAGAGCTTGTGAATATAATTCACAAATGGTCGAAAACGATCTCAGTGCGTTATCTGCATTCGTCGTGGTTGCGGAAGAACGCAGCTTTACCCGCGCCGCCAAGCGCCTCGGCGTTTCTCCTTCCGCAATGAGCCATGCCATGCGCGGACTGGAGGAGCGGGTCGGCGTGCGCCTGCTCTCGCGCACGACGAGAAGCGTGGCGCCTACCGATGCAGGACAAGAGCTGCTGGCGCAGCTGCGTCCGGCGCTCTCAGAGGTTCACGTAGCCTTGGACCGGGTGGCCGGGCTGAGTAAGAAGCCGGCTGGCCGTGTGCGGTTGCTGGTGCCTCGATTTGCTGCCGGCACGGTGCTCGCGCCAAAGCTCGGCGAGTTCGCGCGCAAATACCCTGAAGTCGTGCTCGACGTCACCACGAACGACAGTCGCATGGATATCGTTGCCGCGGGATTCGATGCAGGCATCCACTTCGGCGAGTACATCGAAAAGGACATGATCGCGGTCCGCGTATCTCCCGATCACAGACCGGCGATTGTTGGCTCGCCCGGTTACATCCAGTCGCACGGGAGGCCGCAGTCGCCTCGTGATCTGCTGCGGCATCGATGCATTAATTTCCGGCACGGCGATGCGGGCCTGTACCGATGGGAGTTCGAGAAGGGCAGGAAGTGCCTGTCCGTTGCAGTAAGCGGCCCATTGATTGTCGACGATGAGAACCTGGTCACGCAGGCCGCGTTGGGCGGGGTTGGTCTCGCTTTCCTGTCGGAGGAACGTGTTGCGCCGCATCTGGAGAGCGGCGCTCTGGTGCGCGTGCTGGAGAGCTGGTGTCAACCCTATCCAGGCTTCTTTCTCTACTATCCAAGCCGACGGCAACACCCGGCTGCGCTTGTGGCGTTGATTGAGACGCTTCGCATGTAAACTGGTTCTGCTCGATGAGCACATAGTCGCCGAATCACTCATTGAGATTATTTGGCGTTTGGGATCGTTTGGTTTTACTTTGACATGGCCGCGAAAACTTCTCAATTGCCCTAAGAGAGCTGAAAATGTTCGTTCTCGATTTCTGTTTGGACAGAAATTGGTGCAGTGGGCAAAGGTCGCTGTTTTTTGGGCGTGGGCACAATAAGGGCACAATAACTGTTGCCATGTGTGTCCAAGAGCGCTAAAAGGAGCCATCCACGCGCCTTGGTTTCAATAAGTTACGTTAAAACAATGGACTGTCACGGCAGAGGTCGCGGGTTCGAGCCCCGTCGTCCCCGCCATAAACCATATGGAAGCAAAGGGTTTATGGCCAGCGTTAAAATCAGGTAGCATCCGCCGGGGTGCTGACGAAGGTGCTGAAAGCACTTTGGTGTTACCCGCCTCAAGCACCATCTTCATCACTCGATCGTTAGCTTCACGCTTGGTCGCGGAGATGGCTCGGGTATAGACATCGAGCGTGATCCGCGAATGGCCGGGAATGAAACCGCGGCAATCGAGGCACTCGGGCGCTGTTACGCTCTTGCTGATCCGACAGAGATGCTTGCTTCTCTCGCAGAATTTCAAATCAAGTGCAGCCATGTTCCCGAGACTGTTGCAGTGGATGAATTGCAAGAGGGAATAAAACGACGGCATGAGGAGTATGCCGACAAGATGCTGGCCCCGCGCTCGAAGCAGCTCGCATTGCCCTAAAAGAGGATGATAGTGCTGACGCTGAGAGTGTTCTTAAGATATACGCGGATTGGTCTGACATGGCGAGTTTTACGGTGCGTGAGCAGCTGCAACAGTTGCAGAGCGACATATCTTCAGCGAAGAAGCTGTTGCGTTTCCGCCGGTTCTCCAAAGGCTAGAATTTCGGACCGGATCAGTGAATACTTTTTGCTTGAATCGCGCTCTATCGGATGCCAGCCCGTCGAGTGCAGTTGATACAGCCGTTGAGGTCCTACCCGCCGCATGAGAAACATCTCACACAAATGTCCGGAAAGGTTCAGTTGGACAATTCAGAATCGTTTCGCTATAAATACTAACCGTTGCACATCACGTGTAGCCATCACCAGGAGGGGCAGGCCCCATGGTCCCAAATCCCCCGCACGATATGCCCCGCATCACTCCCCACCTCTTCTATGACGACGTGGCCGCTGCGATTGATTGGCTGGTAGAAGCCTTTGGCTTTGAAATACGATTGAGAATGACGGACAAAGACGGCACAGTAGTGCACGGCGACCTCGAGGTCGTGGACAGCCTCATCATGGTAGGTCTGACCTCCGAAGGCCAGGTGCGCGAGAGTCCGCGATCGCTCGGCGGCAAGATAAGTCAAAGGCTCTACATCTTCGTTGATGATGTAGATGCTCACTATCAGCGTGCCCGGAGCGCAGGCGCCAAAATCACCAGCGAACTGGCTGAACAGTTCTATGGTGATCGCGTCTACGAGTGCGTGGATCCTGAGGGCCACCGTTGGAAGTTTGCCCAACACATTCGAGATGTTAATAACAGGACCTTAGAGCGGCCCACTTAGGATCAACCAACTCTGTTGGTTATTATGTGTTCTCGTCGTCGAGCGCCCGTTCTCGCCACTGGAGTTGCTTGATGACCTCCGCCGCCCAAATGCAAGGAAAATCGCCACGAGCTATCGTCTTGTTACCCACTAGATTTCCTTCCGTGGGAATCCCGATGACCGAGATGTCCTTGTTAAGGATGCCTTCTCTGTTGATCACGAAATTTAAGCCTTCGCTCATGTCGATAGCCCCGGGGACATACCCGACGCTGTCCGAGCCCATCGGCCGGTTCTCATAGGCTCTCACCATTCCGCTGCGTTGTAGATTGCAGTACAGCGGCGTCACTTCCGCTGGGAGATTCGTGGACGGATAACGGGCATCGACGAGGATTTGGAATTGTTTGGCTGCTCCTGGGATCTCATCGCACTTCAGCTCGAAGCTGCCGAGGTTGTCGTTGGTAATGACCCGTGGGTCGCGCGCCATGGAAAAATCAAGCAGTCTGGCCTTCACCAGGGCCAAAAGCTTTTCGATGTTGATGACCGGAGGGCCAAAGACAATTCGTTTGAAGAGAGGAAAGTAGTATTCGATCAGCTTGCGATGGGATTCAGGAGTCAACCCTCCAAACCGCAACACTGAGCCGATTTCTTTTCTCACTTCGTACCAGATGTCGATTGCAGCTTTGACCCCACAACCCGATTGTCCCTGTCGTGCGCGCGCGATCTCCTGCTCCATGTACCTTTTGACGAAGCGGGCAAACTCTTCTCCGCTACCAAAGCGACGCTCACCCACTGGATCAAGAGCCAGCCGATAGTCGAAGGGCTTCTGCCAGGGATGCGTCCGGAGGTAAGCATCGATGATCTTCCGCATCGCCGACCCATCGCTTCCGCACAGTTCCAGTTGTTTTCGCTCATCGCCATCACCCATCACCACCCGGTAGTAGTGAAGCTCCATCTCAAGCTCGAACAGTGGCCACAAATCCCTTTCGAAATCAAGCTTTCCGCTAGCGTTATTGTGTTTCAGATCAGCGAGGGCGTTCGATGTAAAAAAGGTAAGCGGCCGCATGAAGTTGGGTAGGTCGTTCGCTTTGGGGGCCATCGGCAGACCGCTCCGGCAAAATGCGATGATTGAAAGCGGCTCCCGGCCGCTAGCGGTGTAGAAAAGCGATCCGTCTGTGGATCGTCCGAAGATCCCGCCTCGCCCTTCCGTGAGCTCGAGAATGGCGTCAATGAACGTAAGACCAATGCCCTTTATGGCTACTGTCGCACCGGTTGGAATCGATGCCATTGTGGCAACCACCGGATAGACAAAAGGAATGAATTTCAAACCGGGGTGCCGTTTGGCAAAGATTTCAAACCGTTCGCCATTGTCATCCGGCAAATTGCGGGAATGGCCCGTGGCGAGGAGTAACTTGTCGGCTCGGATCTCCTCCACTTGACCATTCTCTAACACAAACTGCACCTGGTAGGCCGGCGGGTCCGGTCGAATATCCACTACTTCGCCTACGTGACAGGACACCGCTACCTTAGGCGGCAGTTGCGCAAGAAGGCGATCAAATCCGTCGATAAAATAACGGCCAACTACTGCTCTGGACAGATATTCATTGCCGGCCAAGGGCATGTCAGGCCGGAAAGTTTCCCAGTACCAAGTCATGAAGTTGGGCCCGCTGCCGACCACGATAGGCGGATCATCGGCCGTCCACAGATCGATCTCGCCGATGCTGACGTTAACCAGAATATATTCGGGCTGCTCTGGATCGTAGATTGGGCCGGCACCGAAGTAAGCAGAGCGGTTGAAGACATGAACGTGGAGAGAGTTGCGCAGCGGTCGCGCATTGACCACTGCCAACAATCTTTCGAGACAATATAATCCTTTGGGGCCCAGCCCCACGATGGCCACAGAGTGGACCGACGGATTCTCGCTCGCTGGCATTTTAGAAGTCAAATTCTTATCGACCACGACCGCGATTGCATCCTCTTTGAGAGAAACTTTTGCCGCCTGAAAATCACACTGAGCAGAATTCCGCCCCAAATGATAATTTGGCCCACCAGTTTAACTGCTATGTTCGGTTGACATCTCTATAGGAAATCGCCAGACTAATTCGAGTTCAAAGTCTGCTGTAGTTCTCATTCCGGCTGAAACTTGGACGGAGTTGGGCACCCACATTGAAGCGTCTGAAAACTCATCCTACTCGCTCACCCGACCAGCCACATGGTGGTAATACAACCACGTTTGGCCGTCTGCCGTATGTTACTCGAATCAATGATCAACGGTTTGATTTGGCCATGCTGGGGATTCCGTTCGATGGGTTGGTGACCAATCGTCCCGGAGCCCGATTTGGGCCAAGCGCAATTCGCCAATCCTCGATCCGATGTCGCAACTACAGCCAGGAGATGGAAGTTGCCGTGTACGAGCGTCTGCGGGCTGTCGACGTTGGCGACGTCGATGTCAACCATTTCGATTATGCCGAGACATTTCGCCAGATTGAATTTCGCGTCGGCGAACTACATCAACAAGGTGCGGCGGTTCTGTGCCTGGGCGGCGATCACTCCATCCTCTTGCCCATTCTTCGCGCGACGAGCAGGAAATATCCCCGACTTACTCTCATCCAGTTCGACGCGCATACGGACACATCCGACGAAGGGTGGGGACAAAAGCACCACCATGGCACTCCCATTCGCAGAGCGGTCGAAGAGCGATTGGTCGAGGGGAATCATATCTTCCAGATCGGCATACGAGGATCGGTTGGACGGGCTACTACAAACGACTTTGCTCGCCAGGCGGGAATTCACATGCTCGATATGAGGTCTTTGCATAACCCGAAACTACGCCGAGCTTTTCTGGAGGCACTCCAGGAGGTTGCCGGCGCGGATCCCTGTTACCTCACTTTTGACATCGATGGCGTTGATCCGGCTTTTGCTCCGGGAACAGGTACGCCAGTGGTGGGCGGACTTACCAGCTTTGAGGCGCTCGAGATGATGCGCTCATTCAAAGGACTAAACTTCATCGGCGGTGATGTAGTCGAAGTAGCACCTGCTTACGACCACTCGGAGATCACCTCGCTGCTCGCAGCTACGCTGGTCTTCGAGATCGCGGCGCTCATCGCCGTTGCGTGGGCACGCTGATTCAATTAGCCCAGAAGTTGTTTGATCTTAGTTAGGCCATATTTCTGGGGACAACGAGTAGTTTCCAGGTCTTTGCCGATCAATCTCGACCCCACGAGATACTCTTTTTTGAGCTTCTCCTGGCCCCAGGATAGAACTCTATCCATGTTCGGAGTTTCGACCCCGGCTATCTCGGCAATACCTCGAATGACAACCAGACATGGAAGATCCTCGAGCATAAAACGGTGATTGAAGTCTGGAATATATTTACCGCTTTCCGTTTCGATCATTGGGTGGGTTCGGCCCTCGTACAGAGGGTTGGTACGCAAGGCAGTCATTAAGTTCGTCTTATCTTTGATTTGACTCCCGTAATGAGCGATGTCCCATTGGTACATCGGAATAACCTGAGACAGGTCAACTGCGCGATGCTCTGCCATGATCTGCCTGCTTGTTGACACGACCTCGTCACTGATATTGCCGAGTGTCTCTGCGGTCTCCTCGTCGACACCGTGAAAGAAGAGGGGTTTCTCTGTGACAGGCTTGCCATCCCAGTCTTTCCAGCGCCCATGGATGATTGGGGGATGGCTGTAGGCATTCAGCGACATCAAAGTAATGCCGAGCAAATCACCGGAACAGCTCAGCTTGGGCCGTTCGCCCAGCACACGCTGGAGGGCAGCTAAAGGATCCTTCAACTTTGCTCTTGCCACGTCGCCGCAAAGCGCGCCAACCAATTTCTCCTTAGTTCCATTGATTCTCACTGTTTCGCCGAACTCAACTGTGCGACAAGACCAGGGCAGGGACTCGAAGTTCATTATCACGTAGTTTCTCAGTTTCTCACCCAAGGTTTTGCGCACCTCGAATTCAAATCCATTTTGACCTGGCAGACCGATGACGACGGACCCTTCCTTCATGTGCGGTTTGATTAACTCGAGGTATCGCGAATGCGAGAACACGGGTACAGTGATAATGATGAGATCGGATCCGCAAACGGCCTGCTCTGGCTGGTCAGTGACGAGGAACGAGTTGGCCTTCCAACCGGCGTGGTCGTTCTGCCCTTCCTTTCCAACGACATCCAAGCACTGCCTTTGCATGATCTCGGTCCATCGTTGAGCTTTGTCGGAACTATGGCTGAGAACGCGAACTTCGACCCCCGGTCTCGTAGAGGCTACAGCGGCCAAAGCGTGGGCACCGCTGCCGGTGCCGCAGATGAGAACCCGAAGCGGCTCAGTCATATTGGCTTTGTCTGTCTTTCACGGCCTTGCTCAAAATAGGAATGATTAAGACAGGCCCGCGGTAGGATCATCCGAGTGGCGGTCGACTACAGCCTCTCTCCCCGAATCCCGTCAACATAACATTCGCCGAGTTGCTTGTAAAGCGCTTGGGCTGATTCGCTCAAGAAGCGGTTTGGGTTGACCAGTCATCGACGAATCCCGCCACCGCATGCAATGGGTAGGGCACTGACTACCTCCGTTCTGAGTACCTTCCTTCCTGCGAATCTAGACCTCTCGGCAAATGGTGACGGCGTGACAGATCAACTACGCTTGAGCGATCGACGAGGTTCCGCTGATCCCGCCGCCGTGCGTTCCCATCGCCGAAGATCCAAAATTTCGCAGCATCGTTTGCAGGATCTGAGTTCTTGAATTTTCTAGGAGATAGATGAAGTTAGGCACTGCTATTTCTATTGCGCACCTAAAGGGATTATGGTATGGTCTGCGGTGCATCACGAATAAGTTCCCTTTTCATTCCCAGATTGCGAGAAGCGTGATCCACGAGATAAGTCGTCTCATTGAGAGTCACGTGAGGACCGTGCAGCTCGGCACGTTTCGTGTACATGCGTCCCAGAGCTAGCCGGCAGAGATATCTTCAAGCAGCATCACTTAGACGTGGGCCGCGACTGCTACTGTCCCTTGGCACCGAAGTAACTTGAACCCGAATTTGGAGAGCTGTATCCAACTCCTCTCGCACTGAGCTGTGCCAGCCGCCAGAACGTTTTGCCGTGCAAAGGAAGGTCAATGAAACAGATACAGATCACTCGCACCTATAACACTGTGAACTTTCAGACCGTTTCCATCGATGTCACCGAATTTGTGTTCTTCACCAACCTGGATCCGCAAGAGGCTCATTTCCCGACATTGACAACCAATCAACTCGGCCCTGCTCCGTCTCCCAATTCAAGTCAGTGCGCCGTCCCTCAGCCCAGTTCCCTGCCTGGAACCTATACCTACAAGTGCCAGATTCCTGGCCACGAGAACGAGTATGGAATTGTGAATGTGAATGCTGTAATGGCGGCGGTGAACACTCAATTCGGCGCGACTTTGAATGCCGTAATCAATAAGCAGGTTGTTGCGGGTGGATTCGCTCCGTATCAAATCAGCGGCGAGTTGTTTCAGGTAGTCGATAGCAGCGGCAACATCATTCAGCAGGGGAACGGCAGTATTGGGCCAGGCCTGTCCCTTTCACCAACGACGAACAGCACCGGAATCTACGCCATTGGTTCACCGACCGTTGTTGGAACCTACAAATTTACGTTCACCGTGAACGACTTCGCGCAGCACAACCTTCAGCAAGTGCAGTATTCAATAGCAGTCGTGGCATGAATTTTCATCAGTGCCAGTACCGATTCAGCAAGGAGATTCCAGTGAAGAGATTGGACGTGAGAATGGGAAACAGCAACGACCTGACCGCCATTCATCTAGGGACTCAGCTTTTCACGGTAGATTCCGCGTTTCGACTCGATTCGCAGCGCATCGGCCCTAACGCAGGGAGCTTTGCGGTATCGATTGCGCTCGCAGCGCTGCTTGGATTGCAGCTGGGCAGTACATTGCTCGCGCGGGCCCAGAATCTGGGGAGCCCTGCGTTTGCTAACCCAAGCGAGATTGACGATCACCCAAGCGAAAAACGACTGGTAGGTGTGATTGAAATGACTGATGCCACACTTCAGATACCAAACACCGGGACTGAGACGTTGCGGCTGTTCGTCGGCTGGGATCCAACCCAGTCGCCAAATGGCCCGACACCTGGTCCCGGCGTTGCCCCAGGGCCCACTCTCCGCGCCCATGTTGGGGATCTGGTAGAAATTACTTTTCTGAACAAAGTCGACGACAGCAAGTTTCCTTATACGTTCGACACCAACAGCCCGCCGGGATTTTCGGGTTTTGGCTGCGACTCGGTGTCGAACGGGGGACAACCATACTATCCGAGCCAGGACAAATTCCCCAATTGTTTCCATGGCTCAAGCACTGCAAACCTCCACTTTCACGGCACACACACGAGCCCCGATGGGCTAGGCGACAACGTGTTGGTGCAGGTTCTTCCTCAGCTCAATCAGCCAGACTGGACGTCCACCTTTAATGAAATCTACCGCTCGGGCAAGATTCCGCAGCACTGGTCTGATTTGCCGGATGAGTATCAGAAGAAGCAGTTGGCAATGGTAGAAGAGTACGACAAGACACAGGCTGCGAATGCCAAGAAGAATGGCCTTCCGGCGCCGGAGTCATTGCTGAAAGCAGACCAGCGAGCAATTGCCGCGGGAGAATGGCCGCAATATCTAATCGGCGCGTTTCCGAATTTCTTTGAGCTCCCCGACTACAACTCGGGAAACTACGGTGCAGGCCAGGCGCCGGGCACGCATTGGTATCACGCCCACAAGCATGGCTCGACATCACTGCACATGCTGAATGGAATGTCCGGAGCTTTCATCATCGAGTCAGCAGAACCTGGGGGTTACGACCAGGTGATCCGCAAATTTTACGGCTGGGGCGATTCCTATGGGACACACGAGAAGGTCATCGTCCTGCAGGAGTATGACTCCGTCGTGAATGCGGAGCGCGTCGGCCCCAATGGTATCGAGCAGATGCTGGTCAATGGCCAGGCGACGCCGACCATCACCATGGCTCCCGGCGAAGTGCAATTGTGGCGCATCGTGAATGCCACGGCCGGAGACAATTTCATACCGAATTTGTCGGCGCTGCAGACGACAAACGGATTCGCATTCAGGCAGACGGCGCAGGACGGCGTTCAGTTCAGCCAAAACAACTATGCGAGTCAGCCTTATCTCAACGGAGTCGTTCCGGGTGGGATGAATTTGTCGGCTGGAAATCGCGTCGATCTTCTCGTACAGGCGCCCTCTAAGTCTGGTGTTTACCCCGTGATGAATACCAAGGGCCCGGTCTTCTACGTCAGCGTTACGGGTTCTCAGGTGACTCCACCCAATGGGGCCTTTCCGAGCCAATCCGAATGGGCAGTGATGCCCAAGTATCTACAGGACCTGCCTGCGCCACCTCCCAACGGCATTACGAATCCCGGGTCGCCCGTCAAGTTTCAGCAGTGGCCTACCACCGATCCAGTCACTCACCTATCGCACTTCATGATCAACAATAAGCAGTTTGAGGAGACGGGGCCCATTGTCGACCAATGCATGCCGCTCAACGGACTGCAGGACTGGGTGCTCGAGAATTACACCAAGAATGTGGCTCACCCCTTCCACATTCACGTGAATCCGTTTCAGATTGTTGAGATCGATACGCCAACCGGCTCCAATACCTACTCCAAGTACGTTCCAACGAGTGACTACATCTGGCAGGATGTTATTGCGATACCGACGGCAAACGTATCGACGGTAGACGGGCAGCAAGTCACGACCCCAGGCAGGGTTATCATCCGGCAGAGATACCCGGACTTTACCGGCACATTTGTGTTGCATTGCCACATCCTTCCGCACGAGGATCGAGGAATGATGCAACTGGTTCGTATTGTCCCGGCGAGTCAGTACCCGATGGCCTGTCAGGGCAATATCCCACAACACCATTGACATAGCATTGCTATATGCAGAACAGGTGGTCCTTTATACCGCGATCGTTCTGCTGACTTATATTTCGCGACCCGCTGATCGGAAAGCAAGAATGGCGACAGTTGCTACGAAGCGTCAATACACTCTGACTATCTGGCTGTTCGCGCTCGGCTATTTTCTGTCCTATGTTCCGTACAGCGGGTTGAGCAAGGCGGTTACTTCAGGCCTGTTTACCGGTGGCCGACCAGTCTCCGTGACCTCGATCATTCCTGTTGCCTCGGTCTCGACGGCGGTCACGGTGCTGTCCTTCATCACCGTTCTTGGGTGGTGGCGTTATGCAAGAAAACGCGACATCCTGGGCCTGAGCATTGCGTTGCCAAAGCAGCAGGCCTTCATCTCTGGCATAGGCTTTGCGATCATTATCATTACCACGACGTTGGCTTACAGCTTCAGCGGCGTTTCCATCATTCTGGCTCTTGTGCTGATGCGCGCCGGCGTACTTTCCATGTCCCCGTTCATTGATTGGGTCTATCACCGCCGCGTTCGCTGGTTCTCCTGGGCAGGTCTTGTCATCAGCCTCGTCGCTGTGCTCATATCCCTCGCTGACACAAAGGACTATCGTCTCACCCTGGCTGCGCTGTTGAACCTCGGTGCTTATCTTTTCGGCCACACTCTAAGAATTCCCAGCATGACAAAGGTGGCCAAGGTGCCCGGTAAGGAATTGGCACGCTCCTACTTTGTTGAGGAACAGAGCATCGCCATGCCTGTTCTGGTGTTGATTCCCGCGATATTGGCCGTGCTCGCCGGCGGCAATCTGGCTGCCCAGCTTCGCTTCGGATTTGCACACTTGTTCGATCCCTCTTTTGCCCCCTTCGGCTGGTCCATCGGATTTTTCTATGCAGCTTTGGGGATTTTTCTTTCCTTCCTCTACCTGGATTGCCGCGAAAATACGTTTTGTATGCCGCTCTTTGCATGTTCGAGCCTGCTTTCCGGTATTGTTGCCAGCTACCTCCTTATGTGGTTCGCTCATGGGCCAATTCCGAACAGCGCGCAGCTTGTTGCCGCACTGGTCATCATCGCAGCACTGCTCGTGCTGTCGCCTCTCCATCACCTGCCCTTGTACATCCGGCAGCTGAGTGAGGCGCTCATAGAGGAGCGGCTAAAATTGGTGAGGCTGATTAGTACAAATACCGAGGCGACGCCGAGTATCGTCGCACCGCAGGCCGAGAGCTTCATCACGATCAACTTCGCTCCCATTCGCGAGATCCTTCGCAGACACTGACTGATAGGGTATCGGGGGCGTGATCAAAGGTCTGATCGCCTGTGTTATCGACGAAGATATCGTTCGCGCCATCGACAGTGGCAGCACATCAAACTGATCGGGAGACTTCTTGCGCGAGAGATCAATACTGCCATAGATTACTTCGCCTACTTTTTCTCCAACGCGGTCTTAATCTTCCTCAAAAATGAGGACCGGATCAGTGACTAGTTTTTGCTCGATCGGATGCCAGCCCGTCGAGGTAGTTGAAATAGCCGTTGAGGTCCTACCCGCCGCATGAGAAGCATCTCAGACGAGGGCACATTTAAGGGCACAATTCTTTCCGAAATGTGCTCCAAACCTGCCTTTTTACTCACGTGAAGCCCCCTTTGTATATCTGTGATTCCATCTAACTTACCGTTCTGTCACGACATAGGTCGTCGACACCGATCAGTATAGTTATCTCTGATCTCGATGCCATTGCCGGCCACGATCGCACTCGTTCGCGGTAGTCACTCAGGAAACCTCTGCCGGATGCGCACGGTGCGTCCGAGCTCGTCCGCGTTCTCCAGCACCTTCAATCGAAGGTCAGGGTCGATATTCGGCTGGGAAAGCCACTGAGTCACCACAGCATCCGCGGCAGGACTGGTCTGGCCGCCGAGAAATGCGCCGAGCCACGCACTTAAGAAGAATATCTTTCGATCACGCTTGATTTCTGGAAGCTGGTCGAGTGCACGGGCAAGAAATGGTTCCGTCAGATCCGACTGGTTCCAGGCGTTGAAGGGTCGGAGGCTTTGTGTGAGCCAGTCCTCCGGCTTGGCCTCCGCACTGCTAGGAGGCAACATGTATTGCGTAAAATAGCGGCTCTTTGTAGTAGAGTCGGGCAACGCAGCCTTCATTGCCCACGCATACTTCTGCCCATCCCCCGTTTGATCACGCTTGCTCTGCGCGATAAAGAGCGCCGCAGCATCAGGGTCGTTCAACGAGATCAGCCTCTCAACCAGGTTCCATCGGTCCAGAGACCTAAGCTCAACATCTGGAACGGACAACTTACCTGACAACAGTTCCTTCAGCGTCGCCCGTCCAGTATCTGTTTCCGTGACTGCGGTTAATGTTCTGAAGCTCACAATACGAAGACCAGTCGTCTGCGCCGTCAGCATACGATGCGTGACGATCTCTTCCAGCCGCGCGGCCAGTGGAGCACGAGCCTGCGGACTCATGTAACGCTGCAATGCTGTCGTGGCATGTCCGCCCTGGATGCGAGCAAGCGTTTCATCTTGTTCCTGCGGCAAGTTTGCCAACACCAGCTCAACATACTCACGTGGCGACGATTGCGCCACATGCACACCATCCCAAAGCGCGCCCCACAGTTGGGATCGTAATAGCGGATCCGTGTTGTCGGCTCGTAATGCACCCACCAAAATGGTTTGTCGCACAAAGGACTGGCTCTTCTCATCAAGCAGAAAGCGTCCGTAAGCCTGGTCTCCGTAGTTCGAAAACACCTCGTCCGGACACTCCTCACCCACAGCTTCAGAGACGGCATACTCCGACGTGTTCCAATTCACCCGGTGTTGCACAGGACGACGTCCAGAGCCTCGATAGGCTAGCCAAATCTCATTCGAGATCGGCCACAGATATCGATCGGGCAACACATCCTTCTGAGTCAGCCTTAGCTCCGCAAGGTTGCCGTGCGCATCACAGCGGTAGCTTACATTTACTTCCGGCATGCCGCGGCGCAGCACCCAAGCGTCTGCCCATGTGCGCACATCCTGCCCACTTGCAGTCTGGAGAGCCTCAACCAGATCGCCCCACTGGGCATTCGCATAGGCGTGCTGTTCAAGATAAATCCTCAGTCCATTGCGGAACGCATCTGCACCAAGTCGAAATTCAAGCTGCTTCAGGATCGCCGGCGCCTTCTGATAGACGATCGCACCGTACGCGCTTTTCGCATCCTTCAAATTTGGAATGTTCTGGAAGATGGGTGTCGTCCCTTCGGTCTCGTCGATTCCATAAGCCTGCGGTTTGATGTCCTCATAGAAGTGCTTCCAGGCCTGCGCCTGGGGCTCAAGCGAATCGAGGGACAGGTAGGCCATATACTGCGCAAAACCCTCCTTCAGCCAAAGGTCATCGAACCACCGCATGGTCACCAGGTCGCCGAACCATTGGTGTGTCAGCTCGTGCAGCGTCAGAATGTTTCGTTGAAAACGATCGCTCGCCGTTGGTGCCGTACGGAACAGCACGCTATCTTCACGCAAGAAGGTCTCGCCAGCATGTTCCATTCCGCCGAAGGGAAAACCAGGAATTAGCACGATGTCATACTTGGGGAATGGAAACGGCTGCTGAAAATACTCAGTCAGCCACTGTATCGCACGCGTCGTAATTTCCTGGAGTTGCGGCACCTCAGGTTCGGCACGCTTCAATTGGGACCGCCGGACATACACATCCGGCGATCCTGCGACTGGATGCACATTCACCCAGGGTCCCGCCGCAAATGCGAATAGATATGTCGAGATCGGCCGAGTCTCCGCAAATCGCGTCACGGTGTTCGTTCCGTCCGGTCTCGTTGACTCGGGAGCTGTATTGCCGATTACCCTCCACTCCGAGGGCCTATCCAACGTGAGGCTGAACCGAGCCTTCAGGTCTGGCTGATCAAAGCACGGGAAGGCCATGCTTGCATCCATTGGCACGAACAGCGAGTATAAGTACTCGCTTCCATCGTCCTTATCGTCGTAGCGGGTGATCGCAGCACCCGCGCTCGCGACCCTCGACGCAAACGATGTTTCCAGCCTGTTTTCGCCCGCATGTAATACCTTCGACGGCAGGAGCAGATGTCCGTTCATCAGAGACGGATCGAGCGCAACACCATTTAAGGTTGCTGAAGACAGTGTCCCGTCTCGATAATCGAGCGCCAAATCCTTCTGTGTGGCCTCAGGACGTAATGCAAAGCGAAGAACCTCTTCTCCGGCTATCTTGTCCGCATGTGCCCGCAATTTGAACTGAATAGCATAGTGCAGATCCGATATCCGCGCAGTCCGCTCTGCCGCAAGCGCCCTTGTAATTCCCGACGCAACAGGCTCCTTAGCCATCTCCCCAGAGGCCGCGCTCGCACTGAGCATGATTGTTGCTCCCATAGCGCCAAGCTGTAATGCTTGCTTCCAAAACAATCGCCTCGCCTGCACCTGGCCTCCTGAGGGGAACCTCGTCATCAAACAAATTCCTCACCCACATGAACAACAGGCAAAGCTGCTCCGTTGTGCGGTGAGGCCGACGACACCCTGGTCGAGATTAAACATTATCCGGCTCTATCCACTTATCGCAGCTGAAGCACGATTGGTGTGTGGTCGGAAGGTCTTGCCTGCCCGCGCGGTCCTTTGTCAATCTCGCAGCTTTCCAACCTGCTTGAGAGTTGCGGCGACAGCAGGAAGTGATCGATCCGAATTCCACGATTATGCTCAAATGCCATTCGGAAGTAATCCCAAAATGTAAATTGGCCGCCTTGACCTGGGTGCAAATGACGGAAGGCGTCGGTGTAGCCGAGATTGAGGAAAGCTCGATAACGCTCTCGAGGTTCCGGCTGGAACAGTGCATCGTGTATCCAGGATGAGGGCTTGTGGCAATCGATGTCCTCTGGAATTACGTTGAAGTCGCCTCCCACTACAGTTGGCACCTCACTCTCGAGCCATAAAACCATCTGCTTGCCCAAACGATCCATCCATGCCAATTTGTACGCAAATTTCTCGCTTCCCACGGGATTGCCATTCGGGAGATAGATATTGACGATGCGAATGCCGTTCACTATCACTTCAAGAAAACGTGCGTGGGTGTCCTCCTCATCTCCCCACAGTCTCGTACCGATGACCTGAATGGGAAGACGAGAGAGAATTGCAACTCCGTTGTACGTCTTCTGCGTCACTGCCGTGCTCTCATAGCCGAGCGCCTTAAATATCTCGGCGGGAAACTCGGTGCTCTTGAGCTCTTGCAGCAACAGGACATCCGGGTTACTTGTTTGCAGCCACGCAATGACCTGATCGAGACGTGCACGAATCGAATTCACGTTCCAACTAGCAATTAGCATAAGGTCCAGAGTAACAATAGACGTTCCATTGCTGAGACCTTAAGGTCAAGGTAGCTGCACATCTTCCGATCACTTCGCCGATCCCCGCCGTACCCTCCGCAGAAAACGCTCCGGGCGGTCCCTTCGGGCGAGCGCCGCATGCGCGCCAAACCCATAGAACAGGTTTGTCACTTGCCGCGCCTACCACTCGTGGCTGCGGCGGGCCCCGGTCGTCGTTCTGTCCTGTCTGTCCGTTCAGTCGTTTTTGTCTCGCTGCGCTGGTGAGAAACAGAAACGCCCGACCGGGCAGCCAAGAGGCAAAACTATCGAAGGAAGAGGGCAAAAGCAACAGCAACGGCAGGCCGCGAAGAAAGTAATCGCCGCCAACGTGCAACACCTCATCCAGCGGCTTGAATAGCAAATTGGCGTCCAATTGGCGTCCAATAAACGGTGCCAAGGGTATCTGAAAGGCCTTCAGGGAGCCATCCGCAGCCTATATTTTCAATAAGTTATCGCCTCCCTAAGCCCTTTCACGGCGATAACACGGGTTCAAATCCCGTCGGGGACGCCAAAATAAATCAATATCATACAGACATTTGAGCGACGCTCCGAAAAATCGGGGACGCTGTGGGGACTAACGCAAAAAAACGCTGACCCAATCATCCCATTACGGGTTAAACGTCGGTTCCGGCAGAGCAATGGCAAATACCCCGTCCAGTTTGTTCATCGCCGCCGCCATGAATCCGGGTGACAGGTGCGCGTAACGCTGTGTCATGCGTGGCGTCTTGTGGCCGAGAATCCGGCCCACCGCATAGAGATCCACGCCTTCCATAACCAGCCAGCTTGCAGCTGTGTGGCGTAGTGAATGGAAAGATGCATCCTTAATCCCGACAGATGCGAATACACGACGCGTGTAGACGCTCAGATGTGCCGGGTTGACTTCCGGGAACACAAGCTCTCCTGGATGGCCTTCCGAAAGGCTCTTGAAAACTTTCACGGCCAACCGGTTCAATGTCAAAACCCGGAGCGTGCCGTTTTTCGTCTCCGTCAGATATACCCTGTGATTCTCAACGTCTACGTCCTTCCAGCAGAGGTTGAGAATTTCGCCCGGCGCATCCCGGTAAACACGGCCAGCGCCATCGGCGCGCGCATCCAATCTGGCGCGGCTTCCAGCGCGGCCTTGAATTCCATAGGAGACAGATATCGCGTCCGGCCTTCCGATAGTTTAGGTAGTTTCGCACCCTGCGCAGGGTTTGCAATGAGCAGTTCCCATTCCACAGCCAATTGGAGAGCGTGTCTCAATGTGGCAAATTCTTTCACCACTGTTCGAGCGGAAACCGTCTCGCTCCGCTTCAGAATGTAATCGGCCACTGTGCGGCGTGTTATCTCCCTCGCCAAGATAGGCAAGGCCACCTTGAGTGTCTCCAGAATGCCGTCCAGCCGGACAAACGTAGTGGGGCGCAGGCGCGCTTTTTGGTGCGCCTTGAATCGCTTGAGCAAATCCGCCGTCGTGATCTCACTGGCGGACTTCACGCCAAGAATGCGCTCTCTTTCAATACGCGTCTTGATTTGAGAAAGGGCCGTCAGGGCCTGAGTGCGCGTATGAGCCGTGACTTTCTCTTTCTTGCGCTTGCCACTTCCATCGACATACGAAACCCACCAGCCGCTTCGGTCCTTCCGTTGAAAAACGCCGTCTCGTTCTCTAGCCTTTGGCATGCTTCCTCCGTTCCACTTCCGCTTCAATCTCCGTCTGGTGCCATGTAAACCAATTGACCTTGATGCTCTCGCCCCTCGGTAGCAGCTTTGCGTTCACTTGCTCTACAACCCAGTCCGGCTTCTCTCCAAACCGACTTGCCGGCTTCCACTGCTCCAAGGCGTCTGCGGCCCAGCAAATTTTGCTTTTGGCGATCTGGTCTCGGCTGTCCACAACGCGCTTTGCGCCGCCCTTGCTTTTGCACTTTCCCCGCGAACAAAAGGTCCCGTGACAGATAGGCTTCGTCGGGACGCGCTGCCGGACGAAATACCGTCCGCATCCGTCGCAGCGGGAGAGCCGCTGCGGTGACGGCGACGCGAGCAATCGAGCAAATTCATGCACCGCGTATTCGCGTGCCGTAAAAAGAGAGTCTTTGGACCCCCGCGCGGCCTCGGACAGGCCCACATGGAATACTGGGCTATCATCCAACTCGACAGTTACCCGAGCCTCCCAAAACTTGATCACGGTTTTACCGAACGGTTCCGGGTAAAGTGGAGAACGCCAGCTGATGTTCCGCTTCATTGGCTCGTCGCCCGTAATGGTTTCGTTCGCCTTTCCGCTGTCAATCCACTGATCGACTAACCCGCGCAGAGTGCTTTTGAACTCCGCGACCGCAGCGTCGCGCTCCTTCCCTAGCAGTGAACGAATACCGGAGGCGAACTCCCTAATGGGCCGATTCAAGAGAGCGGCGACATGGGCCGGGACGGCCTGTCCGCCAATATTCAACCCGTCCATCCACCTGATTTCCATCACGTTCCTAAACAAAACTATGTTGCGCTCAACACATATTAATTGCAACAAATTTTGCAGAATTTGGCCGAGCCGATGACGCATAGTGTCATTCAGGAATAGAGGAGGTGAACGGTGATGAAGCACTGCAAGACCAAACCTGACAAGCCAACCCTCGAGCCCGAGTACGTGGACGCGGCTGGCGCTGAGGCCCTCTCAGGTGGACGGAGTAGGTGGACATGGCGAAGGGACGCCTATTTAGGGCTTATTTCTTCAAGCAAAGTTGGCGCGAGGTTATTTTTTCCGGTGAGTGAAGTTCGCCGCAGGATGGCCGAGGGACTAAGACCTAGGCGGGAGAAATAACGATGCCTAGTGAGGAGTGCAGAAGTCGATCACCTCCCCGTGGCCTGGAGCAGGCGATAGAGGTTATCGGCGCACTGATGGATGAGCAGGCCGAGGTCAGTTTTGTCGAGCAGTATCCCTTCCGTTTTCGGCATGCGATTCAACCCGGATAAGGAGTTTGCACAAATGGAATCTCTGAATCTTTTCCCCGATCCCGATGTCAATGGTCCCACAAATCCGACAGACATCGGTTGCGTGTGGCCTGGATGCGGAAAGATACGGGCGCCTAACTCGCCTCACTGTCCACACCACGTCGTGCTCACGGAGTGGGCAAAAGGTGAAGCTGCACGCCGGAAACGTAGGGCAGAACTCCTGAAGAAGCAACGCAGGCTGGAGGACGAAAAGCTGGCCACACTAAATCCGCAGTTCGAGCCGCCACCGAAAAAGCGAGGTGCTAAACCAACATCCAGTGTTAATGGGCACCTTAGATCGGCTCGCATGCCGAAATTTGAAATAGAAAAAAGAATCTCATGACCAATGAATGAAAGGCACCGAGCCGCACGACGAGCCTGAGAGCAACGACGCGCTAAAAGACTTAGGTGTTGTCAAGGCAACTCGCAGGCGTGGAGCTGCAAAACATTGAAGAGCAGATTGCGCGGAGGCTGATATGAGCGAAGACAGCGTTCACATTAATGATCAAAACAAATGCTCCGGTACTAATCAGGCCGGGCTTCATGGGAAACTTGGCGCGAATTGTTTCCCAGCTCACAAACCACCGAGGGAGCAACGCATGAAACAAGATGACGCTACACAAATGTTGAGATTGTTTCTGGGACGGACATACTTCGCAATGCCCGCAATCCGGAAGAAGGGACTGGTACAGCTGGTGGAGCACCTGCCACCCGGCTCGATGATGCGGCGCTTTGAACAAGAGCTTCGCACCCGACGCGTACAAGCGGAGGAGCGGGCCAAAACCCACCAGCGCATTGCCGAATTCTGGGGAACGCGCGGTGGTCTGCCTAGACAAGCGGGGCCGCCACTATATGGATATGAACATCGATGAGTGTATACAGATTGCCCGTGAGCGTGGTTACACGGAGTTCGAGAGATCGCTGACACAGTACGAAGTGCTCCAGGACATCGACTTTCTCGCAGATGGTCCCGTGAAGTAGCTCTCGAACGACAACCGAACCGACAACACACAACCCTTTCTTACAGGCGCATCCGTGAAGCCGATCGGCTGTCCAGACGCGCCAGCCGGAACTGTGCGCGTCGTCACGGCAAGGTCGTCCTGCACTGGGCCGATTTGGATGACGGCGGAGATCGTGAACAACTTCGCTCAGATGAAGGAAATGAAATGGCGTTCAAAAACCTACTACATTGCGCGATGTCTGGATGTATAAGTCCATGCGCTGGATCAGCGAACTTGTGCAGAGAACACAGGATTCCCGGCATGGTCTTCGCGACTGAAGGCGGTACCGGTGTTGTGACAGCGTTGTACGCCGAACATGCTGGGCGAAGAGGCATCATCCTTCTTAACGACTTCGCATTGGGAGATCTGTTTGGCGGTGCGGAGGAATTCAGGACAAAGCTCAAGTGGCAGGGTTTCTCCGCCGTCAAGCTCCTGAGGACTCCCGAGGACGTCGAGGCTGCAAAGCGGAAGATTGCTCAATCCCCAGGGAATTTCAGCGGGCCGTGGCTGACAGAGTACCCGTGGGAAGCGGGTACCGGAGCGGACAGGTGAGAAGCGAATCCCCGGCAACCACCATCAATGATCCGGCGCGGGACGATCGTACCAGTACTGAGGTGGAGCGCGAATTGCGGCCAGTTCGAATCTCCCGAAGGCTGTTGTTTACACCTGATGAGATCGCTCGCTTATTGACAAAGGTGAAGTAAAGCGTGTTCCGGGATTAAGCGCAAAAGAAGACCTACCCAGCCAAGGAGGAAACGCAATGAACACTACATCTATAAACCCGGACTGGATTTTGATCCCCGATGGAGGCAGTTCGTCCACAGACCGTGAGACAGGTTTTCTACGCGGCTGTTGCACGCGGGCTAATCCAGAAACTCGAAAGCGAATACGAAACTTTGATGCGGCTGTTCGACAACAACTGGCTGAGCGGAGATCGCGAACAACGGACGCAAAGCGCCACAGCCAACCACCGCCACAGGAGGAGACCATGAGCATGGACGTAATAGGCCAGAATCCCACAAGTGAAACTGGAGAATGTTTCCGCAACAACATCTGGTGGTGGATGCCACTGGCTGACTACGCCGTTCAAGTCGGAGGCGAAATTGCAGCGCAGTGTAAGGGCTGGCGCTTCAATGATGGAGACGGCCTAAATGATGCAGGTGCCAAGGAACTGGCGAGGCTTCTTCAAGTCGAACCGGACTCAGGCAGGACCGCAGAGTATGCAATGGAGTACCTAGCAGCGCGGGAAGCCCTACCACTGGAAACCTGTAGGCTCTGCAGTGGCTCAGGAGTTTGCTCAGATGTTATAGCCGTAGAGTACGAACAAACCACAAAACTCATCATTGGGGAAGGCCATCCCCGCAAGGGCCAAATAGGCTGGTGCAACGGCTGTAACGGAGTAGGCAAGACTCCCAACTTCGCCACGATGTACGCATTCTCCATTGAGAACGTGCAGGAATTCGTTGCGTTCCTCAGGGATTCTGGTGGATTTGAAATCTGCTGAATCTGCCCGAACCTTAACACAAACCGCCAAAGGAGAAACCAACGAAAAGCTGTCTCTCCCGTCGCTGTAGAAGACATCGTGAACTGCGTTGTTCTGCATGAGGCAGATTTCAGAAATAAATTCCTTACCCGCGGAGATGAAGTGAGCCGTGTCAGGGTCCCCGATTTTGAATACATCCGCAATGAAATCCCCATCACCGCGGTAGCGCGGGCACTTGGCATCGAGGTGGACAAAGGCTATCGCGCCCACTGCTGGAGAATCGAGAAACACAAGAACGGAGACGCCAGCCCGTCCGTTAGTTTCCAAATCAAAAAGAACCGGGGAATGTGCTTTGTTTGCGATCCGCACACTTGGTCCACCATCGACCTCGTAATGCTTCGACTCGATTGTGACTTGCGAGCGGCGGTCAATTGGATTCGAGAAAGGTTTTTCGTCCCGGCGCTTCCTGCCGGATCACACATCGAGAAGCGGGAGGCTTGGTTTCCGCGCTATCGTTCGGGGGTGAACGAAAATCTTATGACCCTGCTGGTGAGAAGTGGTATCTGGAGCGACCTAACCCACGCAGAACAAAGCGTGCTGGCTGTATTGATCACTTTTACTGATACCCAAAATGGTTATGCGGAAATCTCTTATCGCGGCATCATGAGGTATGCCGGCGTCGGCAGTCAGGCGACAGTTGCCAAAGCCATCCGACGATTTGAGCAGATGCGCGTGCTGAGTGTCATACGTCAGCCCGGAGGGCCGCTGTTTCGCGGTGTCAGTCAATACATCTTGACCGTCGATGATCCCGCATCCCAAGCACTTTTGACGCAACGATTCACCAGCATGCGACAGGAAATCGCGCTCGAAAAGGAACTCAGGGCTGAAGCGAAGAAAGCGAAGCAACGGGCATCAACATGCATAGGTAACTGCACGATGCCGGAGAGTAACAAGCCGGGAGCGCAAGGATGCGAAGGAAATATTCCGTCTGGGAAGGTCAATACGAAGCGGGAAGTTGAGCCTTGTGAGCCATGGAGCATAAATGACCTGCGAGAGAACTACAGAGCAGCGGAGTTGCCAACTGACGACGAATGACCACAATGATCTGCAAAATTAGACATTTCAGGGCTGAAGTGCAAGCAGTCAATTCGTGACGGTACTTCGGGCGGGTAAGGTTAACCGGGAACCGCTCTATTCCACGGGGGCTTCGCCCCTCTCTACAGGGAGTGCTCGGGGGCTGCGCCCCCGGGCCCCGCTTTTTCTTTTTCCCGCTGGGGGCTGCACCCCCCAGCCCCCCGCTTTTCCCTCGGGCTGCGCCCCGGACCTTTTTTTGGTTCCCCAAACCTACCTGTATAGGTACTAGTCTGTTCACTCAGTGAAGCGCACATCAATTTCCTGCTACAGCCATTCTGAAGCGTGAAATTATCTCGATAGCCCTCCGCCGATTTCACGCTACAGCCAAGATGAAGCGTGAAACTGTTTGAATCACTAGAACTGAAACATAATGGGTCCGGCATCGTATTACAGGTCGCTAAATCCGCCGGATGTGGCCTGTGGAGGGACCAGGCGCGGCCATCCCCGTGACTGAGGCCGTGGTTGTCAAAATGCGATATGATTTAAATTCCCCTCAAAAACCAAGCAGTTTCATTCGGGATTTCATTACTCATGTTTCGTCGATTTCTGCGGCAAATCCGCCTTCGATGGGGGTGTCTATTGCACTGGCTGCGGCAGTTCCTAGGCGTGCCGAAAAAACCAGCGATGCAGCCCAGCCGAGATCGAATAAGCCAACCCGGCCCCATCCCGGCGCAGAATGGGAATGCTCAGCGGAATCTCACAGCTTCACAGGGAAAGGCCATCATGGATGCCAGGCAATTACTCTCAGAGATTTCGGGCTGTGAAATCGCCCGGAGTCACGTCCAGAATCCTAATCGAGGAGGGCCATGCTCAGAAATAGTTGCCACTCAAAATGCAGAGTCTTGGGCCGAGTTCCAAGTGCCTGAACCTTGGTCCGGATACTTGCTCAAAGCCCCTATCCTATTTCTAAGTTCAAACCCGAGCATCAGTAACACTGAAGCCTATCCAATGGGTCCTTCGGACGATTCTCATCGTTGGAATTTTTTCGATAATCGATTTGATGGCTATTGGATTCAGAACGGCAATCGACCGCGAAACCAAGACAATACATACGGGAGAGCGGTCCCATATTGGTCTGGTATTCGAAATCGCGCAACAGAGTTGCTAGGCAGGGATGCCATCCCAGGTTTGGATTACGCTCTTTCAGAGATCGTTCACTGCAAATCGCAAAGAGAGGAAGGCGTGCAGGCTGCGATCAATGCATGCGCTACTAGATATTTATTTAGGCTACTTTCCTGCGCGAGTGCAACTGTCCTGGTACTCGTCGGCAGAAAGGCTCTCGCGCATTGGAATTCACTGAACATGAACCCTTCGTTGCCGAGGGTTCCCGATCGAGATGGGACCGACCCGCAGCAGATTGCGGGTCGCCTCCGGCGCGTCGTTTTTCTTGGTCATCCGACGAGCGCGGAGCCCAAATTATTCAGCCATTGGGTTTGTCAGACACGGATGGAGGAAATTCGTACTTTCATTCGGAACGCATGACTCCATGTTGTGAGCAACATGAAGAACGACGGGCCGAGCCTGATTGCCCGAGTGTTGCTGTGCGATTCACGATAACCACCACGACCAAACAAACTAATGGAGCGCCGCACAACCGGATGCCGGTGATCTTACGCCGGGCAGCACTAGCAGAGATGCATGGAACCCGTCCAACGCCAGTAACCGTACAATCGACCAGCCATCTCGATTTGGCACTTCCTGTAATCCAACGCAGACCCCGACGACAATTTGCAGAACGTATACTAATGGCCTACGACAAAAATGAGGACAATAGCTGAACCACCGGTTGTGCCCGTGCGTCTCCTACCTGCTCCAGCGCAACTAAATACGTGCAATAGAGCAACGACTGAGTCTGCGTTCAATGCAAAGATGACAATCGGCTAGACACCCAGGAAAAGTGCTCGTGGGATGGGCAGAAAAAGTAACGTTCTAGTGCAAATGTTATGGCTTAGAACCATCGTAACAGTTCGCCATCTTGCAGATATTTCACTTTGAGATAGAGACAAGACGGTCTGCTATCCCAATACTGAAACACTTTGGAAGAGCCTTCCTAGCCATGCCGTCGAAAGGAAATGGATTTCAATGTCGGAAACTGCCGTTGCCGAAGTACTAGTGCCGCGCAAACCTCTCATATCTGTTGACAATTTCGCTCAGTCGATCCCGCTCACCTTGGTAGTGACCGACCACGAAACTGTGGGTGAGCGGGTCCATAGGGATAAGCATATGCTTGGCTGCGCCTAAACTGCGCCCCAGAGAAATTCATTCACGTCGCGATTCGAACCCGCCTTTTTCCATGAAGACCCGACGCGCCGCTTCGAGCACTTCAAGCCAATCGGAATTGTTCCAGTCTTCGCCAGACACGTCGTGAATCATCAAACATTTCATGGTTGTGCCTAGTTGAGCGACCATATCAGCCGTTTCCCGCCCGTGAAGCAGATATTTGTCGTCTGTAGATAGCACTATTACAGGCACACCTCTACTGTAGGCTTCGACGGCAGCGTCTAAATTCAGGTTTCCACGATTGAAAAACGTCATGTCTCATCATTTCCATTTCTCTCCCGGTGTGTTTTTCCTGTAGGTGCGGTTGACGTTTTGGCGCTCCCACGCCATGCGGATAGTGCGCTTATCTTGCGCATCCCTTATAGCAGCCGCCGCCAGAATTTTCAGCGGCGCTGTGGAAATCATCTTGCGCATAAACTGTGCCTTCGATGCGGTGAGTGATGCTGATTTTGATTCAATGCGTCACCTCGCTAAGTGTTTTATATTCTTTTGGTTGTGGACCGCCTGCGCGTGCACGGTCTGTATCCATTGAAAATCACAAGGTTGCGGGGATGGTGCGCCGTTGGGACATCTCATTGAAAATGAAAAGACTTTCCGCGATTGTCGCACGAACCCCGAATACGTGCGCGGAGCCAAGAAGCTCAAGGAAGAAGCCTCGGAAGAACTGGAGCGTCAGGAAGTCCTGATTTCCCGCTGTATCAAAAATCCCCCTGCTCGTGCCTAGCGATTGGCGTAGACTTCTGAGCCTGAAATCTCCGTTGCAATTACCATATGGTTTCTGATACAGTCATGTCAGCGGCAATTGACCACAGCGAGGGGAGCAAGGGTGAGAGCAGCAATCTACGGAAGAGTGAGCACCAAGGATGGCAGACAGGATGCGGAGAATCAGGCAATCCAGTTGCGGGAGTTCTGCCACAAGATCGGATGGAAGCTGGTGGCGGAGTTCATCGATAACGCCAGCGGCAAGCGCAGCGACAACCGGACGCAGTTCCAGAAGATGTTTGAGTCGGCATCGCGCCGCGAGTTTGATGTGCTGGTGTTTTGGAGCTTGGACAGACTGAGCCGTGAAGGCGTGGTTGAGACGCTGAACCATCTACAAAGGTTGGGCAGCTACGGGGTGAGCTTCAGAAGCTTCACCGAGCAATATCTTGACAGCACCGGCATCTTCAAGGAAGCGATCATTGGCATCCTGAGCGCGATAGCCAAGCAAGAGCGCGTAAGAATCAGCGAGCGCGTGAAAGCTGGGCTGGATCGCGCCAGACGCAACGGCTGGGAGAACGGGGAGCCGGGACGGCCATCGAAGGCCGAAGACTACAAGCTGGTGCAGCGCGTGCAGAAACTCAAGCATCAGGGCATGAGCCTGCGCGTCATAGCTGCTGAAACCGACGTTGCGGTAAACACCGTGCGCAAGCTCCTACAGGCAAGCTGATTCCGGTATCCTGTTCATACGGACAAGCTACCCCGCAAGGTCGCGTGATCAGCGATGAATTAGACAGCCGTCCCGCCCTTGGCACGTCGCTCAACGTGGTGAAATCGGCACTCTTTGAGCACTTATCTCGCATCTGGAGGCTCAAAATGGACCAGAATCCGTACTCCTTCCGCGTCATTGTCAGAAAACCGAGCGCCTTTCTTCCCATAGCAATGTCCCTAATCGCACTCACGGTCCTGTTTGTCAGCTTCGCATATGGCATTGCTCACGGCGGGCACTGGCCCCCTCAGCGTGAGCCTGACGAAGGAGCATCCGCCCACATCTGGCAACTTCTTATGGGCGGACAACTGCCGGTCCTCGCCTACTTCGCCATCAAGTGGCTCCCGAAAGCGCCAAAACAAACGCTCTATGTACTCGCCATGCAAGCCGGAGCCGCACTCTCCGCCATGGCTCCAGTCTTCTATTTCAATCTATGAAAGGAAAGCCGCTCCTGAACCTGTTTTCCCTTTTCCACCATGCGTGCGCGTAGCATGGCCATCATGCCGCACCGCCGTTTTCGATTTTAAGAACTTCGATTTCAGCTTTGAGTGCCCTGAGTGCCACGGCAAGATTCAGCCGAACGAAGTGCTGCGCGTGGACGGCGAGCGCATGCGCTGTCCGCACTGCAAGCAGGATGTGTTCATCCCGGTGAAAGGCACAAAGATGATACTGCGAATACCCGTTCAAGTTCTCCACGATGGGCAATAGGCGGTCCCTCGTGGAAACCTCTTGTCTACCGCACCCATGAGGAGTAGAGTGCTGGGCGTTGGGCTACCGAACCCGGAACGCCGACGCCGCCTCGCTCCTTTCAGGAGGCTGGAACCCAACGCCTCCATCCCACGCGCCGTCCTCGCTCCATTCCTATAACAGGCAAGACTAATTTCCGGAGGGCTGCGCTATGAAATCCTCAATCTCTCTCGTCAGCAGTGAGCAGTCTGCTTCTTTCAGAGTCATAAGCCTGATGCTGACAATTACGCCGCTGTGGCTGATGCTGGCCGCACCTGACACTTCCGCCGATGCTCAGACTGCCTCTTCACCCGCAGACTGGACCCAATTACTCCGCGACAATATGCAGCGCTGAACCCCTATGAGACGGTGCTCAGTGTCAACAGTGTTGGTGGTCTGCAGTTGCTGTGGAAGAATCCCATTGGCAAGTACCAGAACGCTATAGAATCTTCGCCCGCGGTGGTAAATGGAGTGATTTATTTCGGCTCGGACGATGGTAACGTGTATGCGCTGAATGCCTCCACTGGTGCTAAGCTGTGGAGCTTTTCCACGGGATCAGCCGCCGCTCTGTACGTCTCGCCTGCAGTGGCCAATGGAGTGGTTTATATCGGCTCCTTCGACGCCAATATGTATGCCCTGAATGCGAGCATGGGCACCAAACTGTGGAGCTATAACACTGGTGGGGCTGTATCCTCCTCCCCCGCCGTAGTGAATGGTGTCGTTTATTTCGGTTCTACTGACAGCAATGTATATGCGCTGAACGCCGGCACCGGCGCCAAGCTGTGGAGCTATGCCACAGGAACTGAAATACTCGATACATCACCCGTGGTGGCGAATGGCGTGGTGTATTTCGGCTCCGAGGAATCCCACGTATATGCGCTGAACGCCGGCACCGGCGTCGTGCTTTGGAGTTCCGCTATCTCAATGAATTCTTCCTCGCCTGCAGTGGCCAACGGTGTGGTTTACATCGGTTCCGCTGACGGCAACTTGTATGCGCTGAACGCCAGCACCGGCGCCAAGCTGTGGAGCTATGCCACCCACGGAAATATAGGATCTTCGCCCGCAGTGGCGAATGGCGTGGTCTACATCAGTTTGCAAGTCGGCAATCTCTACGCGCTGAATGCCAGTACAGGCGCCAAGCTGTGGAGCTATGCCATTGGAATTGGGGGCAATTCCTCGCCCACGATTGTGGATGGGGTGGCTTACATCCGTGATGGGAGTCAAACGGTCGGACCGGGCAATACTTACGCCTTTGGCTTAGGGAGCGCCGATCTGTTCCTGCGGATCAAGCCATCCACGACGACGGTCCATCAGGGCGATCTGCTCACCTTTGCCTTCCCGGTGTGGAACCTCGGTCCGGGAGTTGCCGAAGGTGAGGTGCTGAGCAGCTTGCAAGTACCAGCAGGCACTACGTTCGACTACGTCCGCATCTCGGGTACGCCGGGCTTGGGCACATGCACGCATCCTGCCTACGGGGAAACAGGGCAGATTGTTTGTCATGAAGGCGACGGCATGGCTCCCAACACAACGTGGACGGTGCGACTGACTGTGAAGGTGACAGCGCCCGCAGGCACGGTAATCAGTGCGAATGCAGCCACTATGTCGGACACGCCTGATCCAAACATGGACAACAACACAGCGACAGTGAGCCTTAAGGTGCAGTGAACCAGAACGACATGGAGTTGTTTTGAAATCCTCGACTCTCCCATTGAACACGAAGCAGTCTGCTTCCTTCGGAATTGTGCTCTCAATAGTTACAATTGTGACGCTGTGGCTGATGCTGGTCGCGCCTGACACATCCGCCAATGCTC
>Ga0126371_10000358_pt1 | contig 37231 bp, 28 predicted proteins | sample PanSoiMetaPlot_4_FD_110145 | JGI IMG/M metagenome (GOLD analysis project Ga0126371, IMG submission 110145) | Tropical forest soil microbial communities from Panama - MetaG Plot_4 | ecosystem: Environmental > Terrestrial > Soil > Tropical forest > Bulk soil | place: Panama | collected 2016-02-17
AAAAAGGGATTTTTTGGCAAAATTGTGGGAATCTTTAAGGACGACAAATCGTCGTCCGAGCCGTCCAAACCACCGGACAGCGGAGGGACCGATCCTCACTAGCGGGCGACGCATATAGGCCCGGAGCCCGGGCGTTGGGACCGCAGCCCTCATTTGCTGCCAGTTCCAGGAGGTTACTTCCATGCCTCGCCGAACCCAGCGTTTCTGCTTTTCCATCCTCACCCTCATCGTTTTCAGTGCAATCGCTTTTGCCGGCCAAACGCACTTCGTCGATCAGGTGCAGGTGAGTCCGCCGCAGCTTGGCACGGTGGAGCCGCCTCCGCACGATGCGACTCCCGAGGCTCTCGAGGCGAAGGGCGACGATCTGCGAGCCCGCAAGCTTTACCTGGATGCGGTGGACTACTATCAGGCAGCGCTGACGAAGAAGCCCAACAATGCGGCACTCTACAACAAGGTTGGAATTGCCTACCTGCTGATCCAGCGCTGGCAAGATTCAAAGAAGAACTTTGAGCATGCGATCAAAGCTGACCGCAATTATTCCGATGCCTACAACAATCTGGGCGTGATCTTTTACATCGGAAAGAAATACGGCAAAGCGATCGACCGCTACAACAAGGCCATTCAGATTCGTGACGACGCGGCCTCGTATTACAGCAACCTCGGTGCGGCGCTGTTCTCCAAGAAGGAATTTGAGAAATCGGTGATGGCTTATTCGCACGCCATGCAACTGGATCCTGATGTGTTTGAGCGGACTTCGCGCGCTGGAGTGGCCGCGCAGATGTCGAAGCCGGAAGATCGTGCGCATTATGACTACGTTGTCGCGAAGCTGTACGCGAAGATGGGCATCGCGGATCGTTCGCTGGAGTATCTGCGCAAGGCTTTGGAAGAGGGATACAAGAGCATCAACAACGTTTACAAGGATGAAGAGTTCTCGGGCATTCGAAAAGATCCGCGATTTACCGCGCTGATGTCGCTTCGTCCGCCTGCCATTTCAGACTAGTTCGAACGGATGGGGGGCTAGGTAAAGTTTTGTAAAACATGGTACATAGAGGCGAAGCTCGGGTTAGATTAAATCAATAACTCCTGAAAACAACAGGGTGAGTAAGGAGAAACGGTAGCCCACCGATTGCCGACCCGAGCACGCCCCAAGCAGGTAATCGGTGGGTTTTTTGTTGGCCACTCCGAAGTAACTCACGAAAATTTCTCCGATCTGAGTTGTCTGCTTTCCTTCCCCGAAACGAGAGCGGTATTCAGGGAGTCGCTGACAACAGCGGCGCGCTAAAAGACTGCTCGCGACAAGCAATCAGCCACAGGTCGTTAGCGACGCGCCTTCTTCGGACTTCGTTCGTAGATGTACTCGCGGACCACGCGCTTCCACTTCCCTTGCGCTTTGAGGATGTATTCGACGGCGTCGCGGGCTGCGCCCTCTCCGCCAGCGTGTTCCGTGACCATGTGCGCTTCTTTCTTCACTTCCTTCCGGGCATTGGCCACGGCGATCGCAAATCCGCAGTTGCGCATCACCGGCAGATCAATCACATCATCGCCAACATAGGCGGCTTCCGCGGCCTTCAGATTCTCCTCTTTCAGAATGCCTTCGAAACACGTCAACTTGTCCTGTATGCCCTGATAGACGTGATCAATCTTGAGGTCGCGGGCACGAAGGGCAACGGTGTCCGAAATTCGTTTCGTGATCAGCCCCGTCTTGATTCCGCCCAGCCGCAGCAAAGAGAAGGCCGTGCCATCGTGTGCGTTGAAGCCCTTGGCTTCAACCATGGACTGGCTCAACAGTCCAAACCCACCCTCGTCTTCGTGTTGGGCAGCATGGGCTTGCGTGGCTTGCTGTGCGCCTGCGGGCGCCGGGAAGATCCAGATTTTGCCGTCAGTGAGAACCCCATCCACGTCGAAGAGGATGAGCTTGATCTTTTTCGCACGCTGTTTGGACATTGCCGGGATTCTAGCATTCGCCCCTTCCGCGGAGCGGTCCAGGCGAAGCGCTTGGGCGTAATTCCACAGGCGAAGAATTTGCGAAACGTGTTAGATTATTGCGATGTCCTCCGCGGTACCCCCTTCCTTGCACTGGGCACATCCGTTGCTTCAGGAGTGGTTCGTCGGACGCTTTGGTACACCGACCGAACCACAGGAGCAGGGTTGGCCGCATATCCTCGCGGAGCGCACGACCCTCATTTCGGCGCCTACTGGATCGGGCAAGACGCTGGCCGCCTTCCTGGCCTGCATTGATCGCCTGGTGCGGAAGGCGCTTTCCGGCGAACTCTACGATCGAACCGAAGTTCTGTACGTTTCGCCACTGAAGGCGCTCGGGAATGACATCCAGAAAAATCTCGAAATCCCGCTAAGCGAAATCCTGCAGATGGCGGGCGAACGCGGTCTGCTCATGCCCGAGATTCGGAGCGCGGTCCGCACCGGAGACACGCTTCCGCAAGAACGCCGCGCGATGCTGAAGAAGCCGCCCCACATTCTGGTCACGACCCCGGAGTCGCTGTACATCCTGCTCACAGCGGAAAAAAGCCGCAAGATTCTCTGTGACGTCGAGACGGTGATTGTCGACGAAATTCACGCGGTGGCGGACGACAAGCGCGGAGCACATCTGGCGATCTCTCTCGAACGCTTGGAAACATTGTGCGCCAGGCGCCCGACGAGGATCGGCTTATCGGCCACGCAGAAGCCGATCGAAGCTGTGGCGCACTTTTTAACCGGGAACGGCCGTCCGGAGCCAGTCATCGTCAACATTGGCCATAAACGAACACTGGATCTCGCGGTGGAAGTGCCGCCGAGTCCGCTGGGACCCGTCGCGTCGAACGAGATGTGGGACGAGATCTACGCGCGGACGATCGAACTGGTAGAGCAGCATCGTTCGACCCTGGTCTTCGTCAACACGCGCCGGATGGCTGAGCGGATCGCTCATCAACTCGGCGAACGCATTGGGGAAGAAAATGTTGCCGCCCACCACGGCAGCCTGTCGAGAAAGTTGCGCCTCGCCGCGGAGAAAAAGCTCAAGGACGGCCAGGTCAAAGTACTGGTGGCGACGGCGTCTCTCGAACTTGGCATCGACATCGGCACCGTCGACCTGGTGATCCAGATCAACTCGCCGCGTGCGATCGCGGTCGCTTTGCAGAGGGTTGGGCGCTCGGGACACTGGCGCGGAGCACTGCCTAAAGGACGTTTTTTTGCCACGACCCGCGATGATCTTCTGGAGTGCGCTGCCCTGGTGCGTGCCATCAAGCAAGGCGATCTCGATCGACTCATCATTCCGGATTCGCCCCTTGATGTCTTGGCACAGCAGATCGTCGCCGCCTGCGCTGCGGAAGAGTGCGGCGAACTCGAACTCTTTCACCTGATTCGAAGGGCGTATCCCTACCGCGATCTGTCTCCCGAAACCTACGAATCGATCCTCGAAATGCTGTGTGAAGGTATTGCCGCGCGTCGAGGACGCTACGGGGCGTACCTGCATCGCGACCGCGTAAACGGAAAACTGCGCGCGCGCCGCGGAAGTCGAATCGCGGCCATCACCAGCGGAGGGGCAATTCCCGACACTGCTTTGTTCACCGTAGTCGCGGAACCCGAAGGCATTGTCGTTGGAACGCTCGACGAGGATTTCGCCGTTGAGAGCAACACAGGCGACGTGATGTTGCTGGGTAACACGTCGTGGATGATCCGGCGAGTAGAAACGAATGCTGGACGCGTCCTGGTACAAGACGCTCACGGCGCTCCGCCCAGTGTTCCCTTCTGGCGTGGCGAGGCGCCCGCCCGCACCGAAGAGTTGTCTCTGCAAGTCGCCGAACTCCGTCGGGCGGTGAGCGAACTGTTGGAGGACACCCCGCCGGTTGCAGTTTCGCAAAGCAATCCCAAAGTCGCGGCCGCAGTGGCTTGGCTGAAGATGGAATGTGGTCTCGACGATTCCGCCGCGGAGCAGACCGTCGAGTACATCCTGCAAGGGCGCGCTGTACTCGGTGACGTTCCAACTCAGGACACGGTCATCGCGGAGCGCTTTTTCGATGAAGGCGGCGGGATGCAACTGGTGATTCATGCGCCGTTCGGTGGAAGAATCAACAAAGCGTGGGGGCTCGCGCTTCGAAAGCGCTTCTGCCGAAGCTTCAACTTCGAGCTGCAGGCGGCAGCCACCGACAACGGACTAAACATTGCACTCGCGGAACAACACAGTTTTCCGCTTGCCGATGTCTTTCAGTTCCTGCAAGCCGAAAGCGTGAAGCCGATCCTGGAACAGGCGTCTCTTCCATCACCCATCTTCGGCACGCGCTGGCGCTGGGATGCCAGCCGGGCTCTTGCTCTGCTTCGATTTCAGAACGGCAAGAAGGTTCCTCCGCAAATTCAGCGGATCCGCTCGGACGACTTACTTGCGTCTGTTTTCCCTGATGTCGCTGCGTGCCCGGAAAATCTTGAAGGGGACGTCGAGATCCCGAATCACCCCCTAGTTTCTGAGGTGATGAAGGACGTGCTCAGCGAGGCCATGGACCTCGACGGCCTCCAGAGGCTGCTGCGGGGGATATCGGACGGTAGCATTCGTTGCATCGCGGTGGATACGCCGGTGCCGTCGCAATTCTCACACGAGATTCTGAATGCGAATCCGTATGCCTACCTCGATGACGCACCGCTTGAAGAACGCCGCGCGCGCGCCGTTCAAATGCGGCGAACGCTGCCGGAGTCGGTGTTGGAGGAGGTAGGCAAGCTCGACTCGGGAGCGATTGCAAAAGTTCAGGAAGAAGCTTGGCCCGATGTGCGCGATGCCGACGAACTCCACGATGTTCTGCACACGCTAGTCGCACTCCCAGAAGACTTCGTGAGTCCTGAGGGTCTTCCCGAGCCTGGCGTTCTTGCTGCGACGCCTGCATCTGCCAAAGACAAGTGGGGACATTTTTTCGAAAAGCTGACGTTCGAAGAACGGGTCGGCGTGGCCATCGTCGAGCAAGAAACAGAGCCCGTGGGACACCGACGCTTCTGGGTGGCTGCTGAGAAGGCGGCGACATTCCGTTTACTCTTCCCTACTGCACGATTTGAACTCGCCTTGCCCGAAGTTCCGGGGAAACCGCTGTCGTTCGACGACGCACTTCTTTCTCTTGTTCAAGGGTGGTTGTCTCACTCAGGGCCGATAAGCGCGTCCACCCTAGGACGGGACTTCGGACTGCTCCCGTCGGAAATCGAAAAAGCTCTTCTACGGATGGAAGCTAGCGGCGCTATCCTGCGCGGCAAATTCACGGATCCGAAAGTTGCGGAGACCGAGTGGTGCGACCGGCGCTTGCTGGCAAGAATTCATCGACTAACCGTCGCCACCCTGCGTAAGCAGATCGAGCCGGTCACTGCGGCTCAATTTATGCGCTGGCTGTTTCGTTGGCAGCACGTTGCGCCGGGATCTCGGCTGGGTGGGGAGCGGGGAGCGCTAGAAGTTTTGCGTCAGTTACAGGGATTCGAGATCCCTGCCAACGCGTGGGAGCGGCAGATCCTCGCCGGCCGAATTGCCGACTACGATCCAAAGTGGCTCGATCAGCTTTGCCTGACGGGCGCGGTTGGCTGGGGTCGGCTTTCGCCTCACCCGGCGACGCTGGAAGATTCTGCCGATGGAAGACGGCGAGTGATTCCGACCAGCGTGGCGCCGATTACGTTCTTCATTCGTGAAGAAGCCGATTGGATGAGTCAGAAGCATCCTGGAGCCGATCAGCCCGAAGCGCGCGGCCTCAGCAATGGCGCGAAACAGGTGCTCGAGTTTCTTCGACATCGTGGCGCGTCGTTTTTCGCGGACATCGTGCGCGGCACCGCTAAATTGAAATCGGAAATCGAGACTGCCCTCTGGGAACTTGTTGCCGGCGGCCTGGTAACAGCGGACGGCTTCGATAACCTGCGATCCCTGATCGACCCCAAGAGGCGAACTGGGCCGGGAAATGGCCGGTTCTCTCGTCCACGCCATAGCGCGGGACGTTGGGCGTTGCTCTACACCGACCAGGCGGCGGAACGAAACCGCGCGCTCGAAGCCACGTGCTGGATGCTGCTCAAGCGCTACGGCATCGTCTTTCGCGATGTCCTCGCGCGTGAGACCAACCTGCCAACGTGGCGTGAACTATTGATCGCGTTCCGGCGGCTCGAGGATCGAGGCGAGGTGCGGGGCGGCAGGTTCGTCGACGGTTTCCTCGGCGAACAGTTTGCTCTTCCGGTTGCAGTTGATTCCGTTCGTGCGATGAAGAAGACGCCGCTATCGGGAGAGAGCATCACCATCTCGGCCGCAGATCCGCTCAACCTGGTAGGGATTCTTGTTCCCGGCGAACGCGTGCCGGCGATCTCGGGGCGGACGGTTTCGTTCAAAGATGGCGTTGCGGCTGTCGCTACCGAGCTCGCCAGTCAGAGCGCCACGGCGGGCTGAAAACGATTTGAAGAAAAGGTAAAGCGAAGAACGCTTGCTGGATGGAACTCACCTTTTCGACAAAAAGAATCGGGGATCCGATGAGGGGGTCCCTCAAATCCCCGATTCAACACTGCCCAGCGAGACTGTTTAAGCGCTTCCCCCGTCGCTTTTGCCAGGCCAGTCGTCGCTTTCTCTGGTTGCAATCGCCTCGCCAACTCGATTCAGAGTGAGACTCGCACCTGCCACGTCGTTCAAGCTATTGATTTTAAAGGACCAAAAAAGCTGAAAAATTGAAGAAGCGATTTTTCTTCTCGGATCACTTATAGTGTGATGACTATCCGATCGGATAGTCGTCTATCCAGTCGGATAGTTGGGCCACAGGGCAGCAATCAAGAATTTGGTTCGACGAACGCAGGAGAACTTCAAGTGGACCCTAGGATCGTGGCCGTCTCCGGCCCGCTAAAAGATTCGATCTATTCCCTACCGGACGAGCTCTCACTCGGCCGAGATGCCTCCAACGGCTTGCCGATCAGTGACCCATCAGTGTCGCGCCGTCATTGCCTGATCCGGCGTCACGAGGATGGATTCCAGATCGAGGATCTCGAGAGCCGTAACGGAACCATCGTGAATGGCCAACCGGTGAAGGAGCAAGCGCTTCACCATTTGGATGAGATCTCCATCGGGGATTCCGTCTTTCTCTTCCTTACAGAAGACGATTCGGTGAGGCCGGGATCAAGCCGCGTGGTGGAGTTCGAGGACGAGAAGCCAACCCACACGACCGCCCAGATTCGTCCGCAAGACGTTCTTTACCTGCAGCCGGAAAAGATTCTCAGCGAACTGCCGTCCACGTCCCGGCTGGCTCGCAACCTGAATGCGCTGCTGAAAATCAGCCGCGTGGTGCATTCCATCCGCGATCTCGACGAATTGCAGTCGGAAATTCTTGGCCTGATCTTCGAAGTAGCCCCTGCTGAGCGCGGTGCGATCTTGTTGGACGGCAGCAACGGACAGGAGTTCACTTCGGTGTTCGGGCGGAATCGCGATGCCTCGAATGAACGCCCGGTACGAGTGAGCCGAACCATCGCCCACCGGGTCCTCGAAAAAGGGATGGCTATCCTGGGATCCGACGTTCCTGGAAGTAGCGGCTTAGGGAAAGTCGAGAGCCTCGTGGCATCGCAGGTACGATCGCTGATCTGTGTTCCGCTCACGATTTATCAACGAGCGATCGGTTGCGTTTATCTCGACACAGTGAGCATCGCAGACCGATTTCACGAAGACCACCTTCAGTTGGTAACGGCGATTGCCGGAATCTCTGCGGTCGCGCTCGAGAATGCCCGCCGGTTGCAATGGCTGGAGCAGGAAAACCAGCGACTGATGTCCGAGATCAAGCTCGACCGGAACCTGGTTGGAGACAGCGGGCGGATGAAGGAGATCTTCCAGTTCCTGAGCCGGGTCGCGCCCACGGAAGCAACTGTTCTCGTCGGCGGAGAGAGTGGGACCGGAAAAGAACTCGCGGCAAGGGCGATCCATCGCAACAGTCCGCGGTCGAACAAGCCCTTCATGGCGATTAATTGTGCTGCAATCCCCGATGCCCTCCTCGAGAGTGAATTGTTTGGCTACGAACGCGGCGCGTTCACGGGAGCGGCGGCACAGAAGAAAGGCAAGCTCGAGGTGGCGGACGGCGGCGTCGTGTTTCTCGATGAAATCGGTGAGCTTGCTCCAGCCTTGCAAGTAAAACTGCTTCGTGTTCTACAGGAGCGTGAGTTCGAACGGATCGGCGGAAACCGCCCGATTAAGGTGGACATCCGCCTGATCGCGGCGACCAACCGGGACCTCGAAGAGAGTGTGCGTGCGGGAGAATTCCGGCAGGATCTCTACTTCCGCCTGAACGTCGTGAGCCTCAAGATGCCACCCCTAAGAGACCACAAGGAGGATATTCCGTTGTTGGTGAGCTTCTTCGTTGACAAGCAATCCAAAAAGAATGGCGCCAAGCCGAAACCGCTCGCGCGCGAAGCGCTGGCGTGTCTCATGAACTACGACTGGCCGGGTAATGTGCGCGAACTGGAGAACATTATTGAACGGGCGCTGGTGCTAGGCACATCCGACGATATCCTGCCGGAAGATCTGCCGGAAGCTTTGCTCGAACGCGACCCCGCACCGGGAGTGCACGAGGCGAAGTATCACGCTGCGGTCAAGGAGTTGAAGAAAAGGCTGATCCAAAACGCGCTGCAGGAAGCCCATGGCAACTACACCGATGCGGCGCGGCTACTGGGCGTCCATCCGAACTACCTGCACCGGCTCATTCGCAACCTGGACCTGAAGGAACAGGTAAAGCCGCCGATCCCTCCGAGGAATCAGGGAGGAAAATCACCTGGTTCACCGGGCATGCGCCCCTGATTATTTGCCCGGCAACGCGAGTCCGAGCAGCGCCGCGGGATCGAGATAGATTCCCTGCCACCGCACGGCGATGTGTAAGTGCGGTCCCGTGGCACGGCCGGTTGCGCCGCTAAGCCCGATCTCCTGATCACGGTCGACGTGGTCGCCTTCTTTAACCTTGAGTTCTGAAAGGTGCAGATAGAGCGATAACAAGCCTTGTCCGTGATCGATCGTCACGCAATTGCCTTCGAAATAAAGCGACTGCGCGAGGATCACGGTCCCGCTATTCATCGCGTTCACCGGCGTCGCGGGAGGAACGCGATAATCGAGTCCTTGGTGAACGCTCTTGGTCGCGCCGTTGAAGACGCGCCGTGTGCCGAACACATCGGAAACCGGAGCATCGACCGGAGCTACGAAGCGGCCCGACCATAGGCGTTCCGCGGATACCTCACCGAATGTCTTGTGTTTGATTTCCTGGTCTTGCTTGATGGTCGCCTGCTGCTGAGGATTCGGCTCTGTGAACTGCTTGGCAACGGTCAGGTGAACCACAGGGTATTTTGCTTTGCTGATTACGAACTGGTGGCGGAACTCCACAGAACTTCCCGCTTCAGTTGTTCCCTGCAGGATTAATGGAACGGACCCCGGCGGCGTGCTCAAACTGACCGCAGCCAACAAGAACCACGAGTTCGCTTCCCCTTTGTCGAAGACAACTTCATGGCCCAGCCAATTCCCTTTCAACGATTGCAAGGGAGACGAAGTCTTCACCCGGAACAACACAGGGCCACCGTTCACCAGGTGCTGCGGGATCGCGGAAACGGACATTGACTGTGAGCGCGTTGATTGAACTGATGCGCTGTCCTGAGCGAACAACGAAAACGAATGCAGGGCAATACTGAGCGCAACGATGAGGCTGAATCGGCGTGAGACCTGATGGACCATTGACATCATTTCCGCAGCGTAGCACCTTCAACGTCACGGAGTGCGGCAGTCTCCCGTTGCTAGTATTGTTCCTGTACAAATGCGCGCCGCCCGTGCCGAACATGCATTCCTTCGTTTGATGGGATTTGTGTTCCTCGTCTCGTCGATCTCAAGCGGAACTTACGCGGAAGATCGCTTGCCTTCAAACGCCCGCGCAGACCGGGTGCTGGTGGTTAAGAGTTCACGGACGCTCACCCTTCTTAATCACGGTCACGTGCTCAAGATTTACAAGGTAGCGCTCGGCGGCGATCCGATAGGTGCGAAAACGCGGCAGGGTGACCACAAGACACCGGAGGGAATCTACTTTCTCGACCGGCGCAATGAGCACAGCAAGTTTTATCGCGCGATCCATATCTCGTATCCGAATGTGCAAGACCGCGAACGTGCACGCATACTTGGAGCGTCACCGGGGGGCGACATCATGCTTCATGGCCTGCCAAACGGATACGGATGGATCGGCAAAGGGCATCGTGCGCGCGACTGGACGGACGGATGCATCGCCGTTAGCGACGAAGAAATAGACGAAATCTGGCGCGTGGTTCCCGATGGAACTGTAATTGAGATTCGACCGTAGGCGATCAGCGGCAGTTCGCCCCTTGCGCTCGCAGCGTATCAAGGCGCTGCACAGCCGCTAGATACCATTGCGTGAGATCGCGGCACGATTGACTCTGCTGATCTTGCGAACATGCGAGATCGCGCTGAGCCCGGAGTCTGTCAAGCTCTGCCGTCTGGGCCTGAATCACCGAAGGCGATGGTCCGCTGCAAGTTGTGTTCGCTGCAGCCCAGGCTCTAGATGTGTCGTACGTACCGCACCCCACCACGTTCTCAGACTGTGCACATCCCGACTTCGTCATCACCTGCCCCGGTGCGCATCCAGAGGGACAGTTTTTCCCGCGGCATGGAGGATTGCCTTTCCGATGCGGAGCCAGAAACGCGAACACGCGATGTGGCTGCTTGGGATGTGTGGTCACTTTCACAGGCTGGCCAGGATTGCGTAACGGAGGCTTGTTCCGTTCCCCTGGCACATTGCGCGTGTTCATTTCATGTGGAGGGCCTCCAGAATGCGAAGACGACGACGGCGCACGCCCCGATCCGGCGTGGGACGCTCCACCGCCTTGGCTTGAAGCCGACGATCCACGGCTATGACTTGGAGTCGACGACCCGCCCGAAGTGTGCGAACTGCCGCCACCTCCGCCAGACGAGCCTCCGGACGATCCGCCCGACGAATGCGATCGACCGCAGGAACCGCCGCCAGACGAGGAGCCACCACTTGAACCACCGCCAGAATGTTGAGCAAAGGCAAAGAGTGGAACGGCGAGGACAAGAACTGACAACGGGATGGTGCGGAGCATTGGAGACCTCCTCGCGGAGAATCCCTACTGCTACGACAATTCCAACAGCTTAACGATCACGTAGGCTCTCGAATGGTTACGTAAAATTTTGTCATCGAGGTCGCACCAATCCCCGATCAGGAACGGCGTTTCAGGCCCGCAACTAGGCGGCGTGGTGCTTGGAAGGGTCGTGCGGACCAGCCATCACTCCTGAGTCAGGCAATCCCACCGGCTCGCGCAACGGTACGAACACCGTGCAGTAGGCGCGCCGAAAACAGTTGGCACATCGGGCGGGACGGAGAAGGAACAACGGAAGGACGAAACTCTCCCAGGGACCACGCTTTCGGGAGCGAAGGGCTATATGACAGCCACAATCCTGACATGTAAAGACCGAGTTCATCGTATGACCCCCACGATACAGGACCATCCCTTCCTATCGCGGATAGCAACGACTGTTAGACAGATAAGACGGCAAGCATAGCTTAAAAAATTTCGAGTAGAGAAATCTGGTGGACCTGGTCGGGTTCGAACCGACGACCTCTTCCATGCCATGGAAGCGCGCTCCCAACTGCGCCACAGGCCCACGATCACGCGACCAAAAAAGCCCGCGTTGTGAGGAAATGGATCGATTTCATTCTCCACCAGTCGTTGCCTATAGTCAAACCATTCTGCCGTTGCCGCTTTGAGAAATAAGGCGAAAGTCGGTATTCTGACGGGGACGCGCCCTGTCCAAAAAATGACCTTAAAGCGATCTGCGGTTCTTCTCCTCCTCGGTTTCCTTCTCATCACGGGTACGGTAGACGCCCAAATCACGCCGGTCCCTCCTTCTCCAGTTCCCTACGCTTCTGTCAGCGAACTGAACGGATTGCTGGCCAGCCTTGAGCAGACCTCGCAAACCACTCAGGCCGATCTTGGAAAATTGCGGATCGAGAAGTGGAAGATGGATTCGGGGTACAAAAAGCAGACGCTGGCCAACGCCGATTCTGTTCACAGGAACCTGCAATCCGCTCTGCCGGAAATCATGACGCAATTGCGCAACTCACCCGAGGATCTCGGTGCGAGTTTCAAGCTGTATCGCAACCTGGACGCGTTATACGACGTCCTGTCAAACGTCGCTGAGTCCGCCGGAGCGTTTGGCTCCAAGGATGAATTCCAATCCCTCTCGAACGATCTGAGCTCGTTCGAACGAAGCCGGCGTGCGTTCGCGGATCGTATGGAAAATCTTAGTACCGCAAAAGAAGCCGAGTTGGCTCAGCTGCGAACGCAGGTGAAGACTCTTCAAGCGGCCACGCCGCCGCCACCACCCAAGAAAATCGTGGTGGATGACAACGCTCCACCGAAGCCGGCACCGAAGAAAAAGAAGCCCATCCCCAAGCCGCCCACGGCTTCGAATCCGTCTGGCACAACAACCCCGGCCACTCCCCAAAATCAGACCAAACCGCAGTAAGCTGGGCTCGGAACCAAGAGTCATCGGGGCTTCGACTCTTACCGCCGAGGCAGCGGCCGTTTGGGGCCCACTTTCTTCCGGCCTATCCCCTAGATACGACTGGCGATACGTCGGGAACTTAAGACACATCTCCGGGGTCTATGTCTACTAGGGACGGATTTCCGTTTTTGGGCCGGCCCTGGGTGGGAGCGCTGTAGCGAAGTTTGTTGTCAGCTTGGCCGCGCAAAAATCCTATAATACGGGGTGCGCCGTGAAAGTCATGGCGGGAGTAGCCACCTTGGGTGATCTGGCAAGTGCGATCGGAGCCCGCGCGCAAGAAGCGGCGATCGTAGCCGAGCTAAAAGCAGGATCTGAAGACGCGTACGCGTGGCTGATTGGCGAATTCCATCAGCCGATTTACGGATTGGTGTATCGCATTTTGACCGATCCCGCGGACGCGGCGGACACCACCCAGGAAGTGTTCCTGAAGGTGTTTCGTGGGATGAAGCACTTCCACGGCGAATCCAGTCTGAAGACGTGGATTTACCGGATCGCAGTGCACGAAGCATCGAATCGGCGGCGCTGGTGGTTCCGGCACAAGGCCCACGAGACATCGATGGAGCCGGTCGATAATGAGTCTTCGGGCAGCCTGGCTGTGGGAGACATGTTGATCGACGGTCGAGAGTCTCCGTTCGACAGCATGGCGCACGAAGAAGTGCGGGCCCGCGTCGAACAGGAACTTCGCAAAGTGCCTGAGCCGTACCGCAGCACTTTGATCCTGCGTGATCTGGAAGAAATGTCCTACGAAGAGATTGCCGAGATCACGCAAGTCTCGCTCGGCACGGTGAAGTCCCGTTTGACGCGAGGCCGCGAAGCGCTGAAGAAACGGCTGGTCAGTTATATCCGCGCAGCGGGATCTGAATTGGGTTTGCGAAGTCCGGACGAGCCAAGAAGAGTTCGCCGGATTGCTGGTGGGGAGGAAGTCGAGGTGACGTCATGAAGTGCGCCGAGGCTAAATTGATGTTCTCGCCGTACCTTGACGGAGCTGTTACCGGAACCCAGATGCACAGTTTGAGTCGGCATCTGGCAGGCTGCTCAAACTGTAACCGGGAGTATGCACTGCTCCGTCGGACTCAGGAAATGCTGGCTACTGTCAAACGGCAGAAGGCTCCAGCGGATCTGCAGCTTAAGCTGCGCCTTGCGATCTCGCGTGAGGTAGCTCTGGCACGGCATTCTCGCCTTCAGGGCTTTTTCCTGCGTCTGGAAAACGCCATGCGAGCCTTCATGGTACCGGCGACCGCTGGACTCGTCGTCGCGGTGTTCATCTTCGCGTTCGTGATTGGCGCGACCATGCCTGAACTGCAAGCTCGCAACACTAACGACGTCCCATTAATGCTCTACACTGGCCCGGAACTGCAGGAGTCTTCTTTCGCAACCACGGTCAGCGCGGTGAACGACGATTCGCTCGTCATCGAGGCCATTGTCGATGCAAATGGCCGAGTTCAGGACTACCGGATACTTTCCGACTCCGATAATTCGCAGAAACTACTACCGGAAGTGAAGCGGATGTTGATTTTCACCACTTTCCGGCCGGCGATGTCCATGGGACGTCCCACGGCGAGCCGCGCAGTCCTGTCTTTTGCGAAGATTAACGTTCGCGGATGAGGTCTGAAAAGGGGAGCCGTTCCTGGGTGCCTTAATCGGGTTAACCCGAGCATTCCATTACGTTTGACCCACCGAGCCGAACCTCATAAACTAGCCTAGTATTCCCACAGTTTTCCGTCCTGCTGGAGGACTTCCTGCGTTTAAGTTACAGACGTTCGGCATGGGTCGCGTTCGTTGCCCTGATCGCCCCGGTGTGCTTTTCCCAGAACACGCCCAAGGTCACCTTAGAAACCAGCGAAACGGTTTTCACGATCCTCGCGTCGATCAATACCTGCGGTTATGACGACGAACTCACAGGTTCCGACCCTTTACGAAAGCAGATCCGGTCGGAAGTCAACTTTGCCAGCCGTACTTCCGACGATGCGTTGCAAGCTACGAATGCAATGTGCCAGTTCTATCGTGAGCACATCCGGCCCGATCCCGGACGCAACCTCGCCCAATACGTTTCGCTGAGCCTGTATCTGGAAGGACCACCCAACTTCGTGCCAAGAGTGGTCGAATCGGAAATGGCGCCCGATGCCATGAACGTTGTCGGGTTTGCGCGCCTGGCGGCCGTCTTCTATGAGAAGGCTGGGCTTCACGGCATCTGGCAAAGGCATCGCGACGCCTACGCCAAGCTCACCGCCGGCTATCACGAACCGTTGTCAAAGATGGTTGCGACAACGGAGGTCTACCTGAAGTTGCCATCCGGTTATCTGGGACGCGGATTCACGGTTTTCCTCGATCCAATGGGTGCCCCCGGACAGGTAAACGCCCGCAACTATGGTAATGACTACTACGTGGTGATCTCGCCGGGCGGCTCAGGTCTCAAGACCGATCAGATCCGCCACACATACCTTCACTACCTGCTCGATCCTTTGGCGCTGAAGTATCCGACGCCCGTGAAGCACTTGGAGCCCCTGCTGGAATCGGTGAAGCGCTCACCAATGGACGAAGGGTTTAAGACCGACATCTCGCTGTTGATCAACGAATGTTTGATACGCGCGATCGAGATCCGTACGGAAGGCACGAAAACCACGCCTGAGGCAGTGCGTATCGAAGATGTCCAGAAGTCCACGGAGCAAGGCTTTATCCTTACGCACTATTTCTACGACGCCCTCGTCGCTTTCGAAAAGGACCCCGCTGGCATTCAGAGCGACTATCCGGAATGGCTGACGAACATCGATCTCAAGAAGGAAGAAAAGCGCGCGGCTGACACGCAGTTTGCCAGCGTCGCAGCCCCGGAACTTCTGCATCTTTCGAAGCCGAACCAGAAGCGACTGCTACAGACCGCGGAGAACTATCTTGCAGCCGGGGATCTCAAGACCGCGCAGGAACTGGCGGAACAAGCGATCAAGGAAAAGTCTGAAGATCAAGGTCGAGCGTTATTTATTCTCGCCCGCGTAGCGACGGGAAATCGCGATATGAATGGCGCCACCGGATATTTCGAGCAGGTTTTGAAAGTGGCTCATGAGCCGAAAGTAATTGGGTGGTCGCATATCTATCTGGGGCGAATATACGATTTGAAAGAGCAGCGCGAGACGGCACTCGATCATTATCGCGCTGCCTTGAGCACTGGTGGCATACTTCCAGACGTGAAGGCAGCTGCCGAGCGTGGTATACGGCAGCCTTACGAACCACCTGCCAGCCGTCAATAAGTTCTGCAAGCAAGCGCAAGAGATTGGATTCTCACGAAGTGGAGAATCGGGATTCCAAGGAGAGAGCATGAAGCAACTAGCAACTATTGCGGCGGTGTTGGTACTAGCCACTTGCTGTGTCGCGCAGGCAGACAAGCCCGCCACCCAAAATCCACCCGCGGGACAACAAGCAGCACCCGCTCCGACCGGCAAGCGGCCTCCGCAGGCGAAAACACAGGCTGAGTTCGACGCCTATAAGACGGCCAACGCTCTCACAGATCCGGCAGCCCAGGAAAAGGCCGCCGACGATTTCGCCGCCAAGTTTCCCGATAGTGAATTGCGCGTGATCCTTTGGAAGGCTGTCATGCACAACTATCAGCACACCGGAAATTCGGACAAAACCGTGGAAACGGCGCGCAAGGGCCTCGCGATCGACGGCGATGACCCTGAATTATTGGTGACCGTAGCCGGCGAACTCGCCGAAAAGACCCGCGACACTGACCTCGACAAAGACCAGCGCCTCGACGAAGCCATGAAGATGGCTCAGAAGGCACTGCAGACTGTCGACACCGATGTCGCGATCCCGGCGAACACGCCTCAGGAGCAGATCGACGCTTACAAAGGCCAGTTGCGCTCCTTCGCCTACTCAATCATCGGAACCCTTGAATTCAAGAAAGACAACTTTACCGGCGCCGAGACTGACTTGCGGAAATCGATCGATGCGTTTCCCTCGCAGCCGGATCCGGTCGTCGTACTTCGACTTGCCATTTCGCTCGATCGCCAAGGAAAGTACCAGGACGCTCTGAAAGAGGCGAACCGCGCAGTTGAGCTCACGCAGGACGGAACGGGTGCGGGAAAGCTGGCTCGGCAAGAGCGGGATCGGCTGACTCAGCTTGTACCTGGGGCGGCAAAGCCCGGAGATCAACCGAAGTAAACGCGACGTCCGCGCGTGTAACGCAGTCCGCCGATGTTAGCTGTCAGTTCCCTCCCCCGAAGATTGCGAGCGGGGAGGCCGCTGCTCACCAACACATGAAAGCGAGAGAAATTGCGGCACTGGAAGGACAGCTGGGATACCACTTTCAGCATCCCGAACTGATCGATCAGGCGTTGACTCACAGTTCGCAGGCACGCGAGCTTGAGGCCCTGCAGCCGTCGAAAGACGGCGCGAAACAGCAGGACAACGAACAACTGGAATTTCTGGGCGATACGGTTCTCGCGCTCGTCACAAGCGAAGAACTCTTCCGACGATTTCCGAATTTCCGTGAGGGTGAGCTCTCTAAATTGCGCGCGCACCTGGTCAGTGAACGGCACCTGATCCGCGTGGCACAGACGCTTGAACTTGGTCATTACTTGCGGCTAGGACGGGGCGAGGAAAAAAGTGGTGGCCGCGGAAAAACGGCGCTGTTGGTAGATGCGCTCGAAGCGGTGCTGGCGGCCATTTACCTGGATGGCGGCCTCGAGGCCGCACGCAAATTCATACTGGCTTGCGTCGTTGTTCCTGAGCTGGAGCGCATGAACCCGGGCAGTAGCGGCGTGCCGGTGATGGACTTCAAATCCGCGCTACAGGAATCCTTGCAGGCGATGAGCCGCCCCCAGGCATCTTATGTATTGGTCAAAGAAACCGGCCCTGAGCACAACAAGACGTTCACGGTTGAAGCGAGGCTGCATTCTTTGACAACAAAAGGCAAAGTAGAATTCACGGGGCGCGCCGAAGGCTCTACGAAAAAGAAGGCCGAGCAGGACGCCGCTCGTCAAGTACTCGATTATCTTTCCTCGCTGGTCGCGGTAGCCGAGGTGAAGGAAAATGAGAAGGAACCTCCCGCCACTCGCTGATCAGGATGACCACGAATCCCAATCCGAAAGATGCCAGCACCGACTGGCTGACTTCAATTCAATCGTTGCTGGGAACGGTGGTCATTGCCGTTTTTGTCATCACTTTCATCGTACAGGCTTTCCAGATTCCGTCTGAGTCGATGGAAAACACGCTGTTGATCGGCGATTACCTGCTGGTCGACAAGCTTTGTTACGGCGGCGGTGGAATGGCAGATCACATCATCCCTTACCGCCAGATCCGCCGAGGCGACATCATCGTCTTCCATTACCCAGTCAATCCTTCGCAACATTTCGTCAAGCGTGTCGTCGGAGTGCCTGGCGATCGGATCCGCCTCGTCAAGAAGCGCGTTTTCGTCAATGGCGTGCCTCTGAAAGAGCCTTACGTCCGCTATTTCAAACTCGACGCCAACCCGTTTCGCGATGACTTTCCGCGGCTGGATTTTCTCGATCCCGGTATCAACTCGGAGTGGTGGTTGTCGATGCCTAAGTTGGTGGAAGATAACCAGCTTATCGTTCCCGAGGGGCACTACTTCGCGATGGGCGACAATCGCGACGATAGTCTTGATAGCCGTTATTGGGGCTTTGTTCCGCGCGAGAATATCATTGGCCGGCCGCTCCTGATTTATTGGTCAATACGCAATCCAGATAGTGACATCATTCCGGGCTCGCCATCATTAGGCGACAGGCTTTATCATTTTGCCTACGCAGTTACGCATTTTTTCCAAATTACTCGCTGGGATCGTACGTTCCGGCTGGTGAGTTGACGCAGTTAACTTGATCTACCAGGAACCGAACAGTGGCGAAGAAAGACAACGCTCCGGAAGAAAAACCACGCGAAACAACGGTTGAGTTCCTTGCCTCGTTGGCAGCAGTACTGGTTACGGGCCTTTTCATCATCACGTTTATTCTCCAGGCATTCGAGATCCCATCGAGTTCCATGGAGGACACTCTCCTGATCGGCGACCACGTCTTCGTCAATCGCGAACAGTTCGCCCCGAAGACTTCCTGGATGCCGATCTTGCCGTATCGCGACATCAAGCGCGGGGACATCGTCGTTTTCCTTTCGCCCGCCGAACCCGGGCTCTACGTCGTGAAAAGAATCATTGGAATTCCGGGCGACCGGATCCACCTCATGGACGGTGTGGTGTATCGAAATGGTGAAAAGCTTAGCGAGTCCTACGTGATGCATAAAGGACCTATCGCCTACGATCCGTATCGCGACAACTTCCCAGCAGTGCCGCCCTCTGAAACTTACAATGTCTCACCCGAATGGCAACTGCTCATGCGCACTCATATCGAAGGACAAGACATGGTAGTTCCTAAAGACAGCTATTTCGGGATGGGGGACAATCGCGACGTCAGCCTCGACAGCAGGTACTGGGGCTTCATCCCGAAAGAGAATGTGATTGGACGACCGATGTTCATCTATTGGTCGTTCAACACCCCAGCAGACCAATATCGGCGGACTGATTTCAGCGAGCGCATCGGCTTCCTCGCCCATGTTGCTATTCATTTTTTTGACGAGACCCGTTGGCGCCGTACCTTTCGGATCGTGCAGTGAATTTTCTTCGCTCAAGGCGCGGCATCGCGGTAGTGTGCGCAGCACTACTGCTTGCCATGTTCGTGGTAAGGCCGGGTGCGTCCCGGCTCAAAGCCCGTATCGCCAACTCGATCGGGAACGCTCTGCAACGCCGCGTGGAGATTGGGAGCGTTCAGCTCAGACTGCTGCCGCGGCCCGGGTTTGATCTCGAAAATTTCGTGGTTCAGGACGATCCAGCATTTGGTGCAGAACCGGTTCTGCGCGCCGGAGAAGTCAACGCATCGTTGCGTTTGAGTTCCCTGTTCCGCGGCCGCATCGAGATCTCCCAACTCAACCTGACCGAGCCTAGTCTCAATCTCACCCGTAACGCGGACGGCCACTGGAACATCGAGAATCTTCTGGAGCGCACTTCGGCAACCACCATTGCTCCAACTGCGAAAACAGTACGTGAATCGCGTCCTGCATTTCCCTACATTGAAGCGGATCGCGGACGAATCAATTTCAAACTGGGTCCGGAGAAAAAACCCTTCACCCTGACTGAGGCGGATTATTCCTTCTGGCAGGATTCGGAGAACACTTGGGGCATGCGGCTCAAAGCGCGGCCCATGCGCACCGATCTCAGTCTAAGCGACACTGGACAATTGAGAATCAACGGCAACTGGCAAAGAGCAGGAACTCTTCGCGAGACCCCGGTCCAATTTGATCTTCAATGGGAGGACGCGCAACTCGGACAAGCGACTAAATTCTTCACGGGACAGGACAGAGGCTGGCGTGGTGGGATTTCGGCGACTGTCGATGTAGCGGGCACTCCCGCTGATTTGAGCATTCGCACCGACGCGACGCTCGAAGACTTCCGTCGTTACGACATTCCAGGCGGCGGCCAGCTTACGCTACATACCCACTGCGAAGCCCACTACAGCACGGTCGATCGCGGGCTCCACCAGATCTTCTGCCAGACACCGGCCGGTGATGGCGCGGTCGCAGTTTTAGGAGAAGTTCGCAACCTACCGGGACCTCGCGAATACGACCTCAAACTTGCTGCTGACCGGTTCCCGGCTCAGTCTTTGCTGGCGTTGATTCGCCACGCAAAAAAGGATCTGCCCGATGACCTGCTGGCGACCGGTGCACTGGCGGCAGAGTTCAACCTACGGAATGAAGAGACATCGCCGATCCCGAAGCTGACAGGAAATGGCCAGATCAACGATTTGCGCATTCGTTCCAGTTCCGCAAAGACTGACCTCGCGCTCGGGACGGTGCCTTTTTCGGTCACGGAGGTCGCTGGCGAGACATTCCACAAGTCTCGTGTTGCTCATTCCGCGGCGGCGACTGATTCGGGCGCACGGAAGCTGATCGTCGGTCCATTTCCGCTCAAGCTCGGACGCCCCGCACCCGTCACAGCCCAAATACTGATCAGTCCCAGCAGCTATGACGTTGCTCTGAACGGCGAGGGGGACATCTCGCGGACGCTACAAGTTGCACGGACCTTTGGGCTGCCCGCAATCAATCCCCGCACCGAAGGATGGGCGAAGCTCGATTTGCATATCGCGGGACCATGGACAGGATTTGCTAGCCCTAAGGCAGCGGGTACTGCTCAGGTGCACGCGGTTCGCGCGGAATTGCGAGGAGTGCAAGGGCCAGTCGAGATCTCCTCTGCGACCGTGAACCTCGCCGAAGAAGGCGTTCACGTTGACTCCCTTTCCGCCTCAATGGCCGGATCGCACTGGACGGGGTCGCTATCCTTTCCACGCATGTGCGCCACTCCGCTTACCTGTGCAGTACAGTTCAACTTGCACGCGGACGAAATCGTTATGGCCCAATTGGCCGACACATTCCGTCCTCATCCTGCGAAGAAAAGATGGTACGGGCTGCTTTCCGACGACACGCCCGCTCCACCCACATTTCTGGCGCAGATGAAAGCAACCGGCAAGGTAACGTCGAACCGGGTCGTGTTGACTTCCGTTATCGCCACTCGCACTTCGGCAAACATCGTGAAAGACGGCGGCCGCCTCGAACTTTCTGACTTGCGGGCAGATGTGCTCGGCGGACAGCATCGCGGCGAATGGCACGCTGACTTTTCTGTGAGTCCTCCGAAATATGCATTTTCGGGCCTTGTGCGCGGCGCATCCCTATCCCAACTTGCGGACGCGATGCACGATGACTGGATCACCGGAACGGCCGACGCGCACTACAAATTCGAGGTCTCCGGACGCGACCACGGTGACCTCATTCAGTCGGCGAACGGCACGCTTGACTTCGACATGCACGAGGGGGCCCTCCCTCACGTCGCTCTCACCAACGGAGAATTGAAAGTTCGCCACTTCTCCGGACGGCTGACCATCGCTGACGGACGCATCGAGATGCAGGATGGCAGGCTGCAAGCTCCTTCAGCGATCTATGCGGTTACGGGCAGCGCGACGCTGACACGCGACCTGGACTTTAAGCTGCTTCAGGAAGGCGCGCCCACCATCCTGGTTACGGGAACCATCGAAGACACACAAGTGGAGTTCTCACGGCGCACTGAGACGCGCGCCGAACTTAAGCAATAGTTCCATGCTGTAGGTCCTTGCAAAGCGCAAACAAGCGAAATACTTTCCAGCGGGTAAGCCGGGTTCGGCCTCTCCCGTTTTCTGTCATAATCGCGGTGAAGGATGAATTTCTCCTACCTATCATTTCGGGCCAGGATGCAAGAGTATGGATTGTGGCCAACCGGGCGATTAGCCCGATTAGCACGGTATTCCCTCGCTCTCGCCGCGGCCCTTTTTGTTTTGCAAAAGATCCTGGGAGCCTTCAAGTCATCCTGGGGCCAAAGCCTCGGTGGATGGGTCGGATTTCTCAGCTTCATTTCAATTCTGTTCTTCACCATCCTTGCATTTCGCTGGTTGAAGGCAAAGATCCTGTGGCGCCTGCGGAACCGGCTGATCGTTACCTACGTCTTCATCGGTGTCGTGCCAACGCTTTTGCTGATCGCGATGGCTTCCGCGACCCTGTACCTTTTAGCTGGCCAATTCGCCAACTTCATCGTTACCTCTGAGATCCACCTGCAATTACACAGCGTAGAGGCGGTAAATTCTGCGATCGCGCACGAAATGGCATCGAGGTTGGAGCGGGGAGAAGCTCCAAACGTGGAACTTCTTCAGCGGCTTCGGAAAACGGAAGCGATTTGGAAGGATCGGCAGGTCTGCGCCTGGTACGGAAACAAGCTTCTCCCGGTTTGTGGGAATGGAGACAATCAACTTCCCTTTGCGTTCCCGGCGTTCATTCACGGGCCGTTCAGCGAAATTGTGCGGGATCATGGCGCACTTTACCTTCGCGCCGCTACCGTAGTGTCTCTGCGCACTGAAAAACTGATGGTGGTTTCTTCCGAGGCTCTGGATGAAGACCTTGTACAGGAGATTGCCAACAACCTCGGTGAGATCACTCTCTATCAGACTGGTCTTCAGATACAGGGCACCTCTGAAGGTTCCACCGGTAACAACGGTGGAGTGAGCAGCAAGAATTCCAGAAGCGACACTACAATCACCCAAGACAGTCGTGGACGAACCGTCGAAACCAATTCCGAAATCCCGCACCCAACCTTCACTTCCGGATCCGTTCCCGCAGCCGCCGGCACGATGGATCGCCAGATCACATTCGGCACTCCGCTCCCGGTGATCAATTGGGAGACGGGTGATCACGAACTTCGAGAACCTCTGGTTCGCGTCCAGACGCGGCCATCCGTTCTGTACAGCCGATTGTTCGCCGCGCTTGGTGATTTCGCGAAGGGAGTCGAACTCATCATGTTCGGTACCGCAATTGTCCTTGCGGTGATCGAACTACTTGCACTCATCATCGGCGCCAGTCTCACTCGTTCCATTACCCGTGCCGTCGCCCAGCTATACCGCGCAACCCAGCACGTGGACCGCGGAGATTTCAGTCATCGGATTCCGGTGAAGTCGAAGGATCAGCTAGCCGAACTCGCGAACTCCTTCAACAGCATGACCACTTCCATCGAGAGGCTCGTTCTCGAGCAAAAGGAGAAGCAGCGGCTTGAGAACGAACTTGCGATCGCTCAGGAGGTGCAAGCCCAGCTCTTCCCTCGCGAGATCACACAACTCGAATCACTTGAGGTTCACGGATTCTGCCGTCCTGCTCGAACTGTGAGCGGAGACTACTACGACTTTGTCACGATTAGTTCTGACAAGATGATCTTCGCTGCAGGCGACGTGAGTGGGAAAGGGATCTCTGCCGCGTTGTTGATGGCTACGATTCACTCCGCTGTGCGTGCCTATAGCATCGAAGGTATTCCTATCCTGCGTGAGTCGGTTGCCATGGGCATGGCGGCCGGCGGAGAGATCGCGCTCGCCACTGGTTCTGACGGTGCCGAAGTGTCGCCTGCGCTCTTACTCTCCCTGCTCAATCATCAGCTGTACGAAAGTACGCCTCAGGAAAAATACGCCACGCTTTTTTTGGGGACCTATCACGGGCGAACGCGGAAACTGACCTACAGCAATGGCGGCCACCTGCCACCCATCGTGATCAGCGAAGACGGCTCCATTCGTCGATTGGAGCAAGGCGGCACGGTCGTCGGATTGTTCGACAACCTTTCGTTCGATGAAGCCTCGGTCTACCTCAAAGACGGCGACATCATCCTCGCCTACAGCGACGGTGTCACCGAACCCGAAAACGATTTCGGCGAATTTGGTGAAGATCGACTGATCGACCTCGTCCGCGAAAACCGCGAACTTCCTCTCACGGAAATTACGAACCTCGTGACAGCCGCCGTCGACGACTGGATCGGTGACAAGGAACAACCCGACGACATTACTCTGGTTCTTGCGAGAGCTCGATAGGATCAGGAAGGTGGGGCGGGAGGGCGGTGTTGCACCGCCATCTCCGGGATTTCTCCCGGCGCATTACCGAAGCTATGCTACCCCCGCATCATGGTGCGGCCGATTAAAGCGGCCGCTGACAGCGTCGAAATCCGAACACACTTACTGCGGAACAACCGGCCCCCGCAGAGAACGGGTTCTGCGGTACAGGCATCTGTGACGACTGGAGGAGGAGAAACTTGCTAACAGCGCAACGTACACAGGAGAGAATTGCGCGCCGCCGAATGCTGCTCCCGACCCGAGGCTGAGCCAGCCACAGCACTAACCGTTCGCTCACTTCCGACGAACGCATTTAAGACGGCAAAGGCAGAACCGGCGATCGGCGCGGAAGTCACTTGCAGTTTGGCCATGACAGGGGTGCGTCCATCGCGAAATGCGGTGTCCGGCAGATCAACCTGAGGAAGAATCAGGATGAGGGCAAACAGGAACAGCTCGAAAACGAGCAAAGCCCAGCGCCAGCGTGTCATGGTCGTCGCCAAAACAGGTTGCGAAGCTACTTTATTCACAAGCCGGTGTCAAGGCGCAAACCTCTACGCTAGCACACCGGAAGGGCCATTTTTGCTGACCAGCCCACACTTATATCGGGTCACGATCTCACACCATGGGAGTAAGCGTTAGCGCCAAATCACGCCGCGTCATTGTTTTCCGAACCACGAACCCACCTGCTGGGCATACAGGTGCGTGTGAGCTATCTCACCTCTGCACGTGGCTGGAATCACTGCCACAGGCCAGCCGTCGTCATTTTAATGAGCTACGGGTTGGCGTCCATTTGGCCTGCCCACGGGCTCCCCAAGCCCCTATCGAGGAAGAGAACCCATGGCCGACAATCATGACCTGCCGCAGTGCCCGCTGTGCGAGGGGCATGGAGAAGGCCGTCGTGCTCGCCTGCTTGAGTGCGTCAGGAATCAGACAATCGTGAACAGTCTTGAGGACTACCTCTCAGACCCAGCGGACTCACCCGAATTACAAGTAGTCGGAGCCAACAGTCGTGCACCACGTGACTCCCAGAAGGATGTTCACAGCTGGAATCCGCAGCTGTCGATATGGCGAAGGAGCCCAAAGGAGTAACGCGCTGTACCAGTCCGAAGTTCATGGCTGCGCCCCGAGGAACAACTGACGCAGCCGCCTTATGTCGAAAGGTGTAGAGTTACTGACCGCAGCCCTAATGGATTTGAGGAGGTATTTCATATGAGCGTAAGTACGGTGACTCCGTCCGAGACAAGAACCTCGGCCGACTACATTGAACAAGTCATGACTCAGGTGAAGGCGAAGAATCCTGCCGAGCCTGAATTTCACCAGGCTGTACAGGAAGTATTCGATTCCCTTCGCCTCGTCCTGCAACGGCATCCGGAGTATCGCGAGGCCCGCATTCTCGAGCGAGTCGTCGAGCCCGAGCGCGTCATCATGTTCCGCGTTCCCTGGTTCGACGATCAAGGAAAGATTCAGATCAACCGCGGCTTCCGCATCGAGATGAATAGCGCGATTGGCCCATATAAAGGCGGCCTTCGTTTCCATCCGTCCGTGACCCTCGGCATTTTGAAGTTTCTCGCATTCGAACAGGTTTTCAAGAACTCGCTGACCACTCTTCCCATGGGCGGCGGCAAGGGGGGATCGGACTTCGATCCCAAGGGCAAGAGCGATAACGAAGTCATGCGCTTCTGCCAGAGCTTCATGACGGAGCTCTATCGCCATATCGGGCCCGACACCGACGTGCCGGCCGGTGACATCGGCGTGGGCGGACGCGAAATCGGCTTCCTCTTCGGCCAGTACAAACGGCTCGCCAACGAATTTACCGGCGTGCTGACGGGCAAAGGCCTGAATTGGGGCGGATCGCTTATCCGTCCGGAGGCGACCGGTTATGGCTGCGTCTATTTTGCGGCCGAGATGCTGAACACCCGCAAAGAGACTCTGGAAGGCAAGCTCTGCCTGGTCTCGGGTAGCGGCAACGTCTCTCAGTACACCGTCGAGAAACTGCTCGATCTCGGCGCCAAGCCGCTCACCGTCTCCGACTCCAATGGCGTGATCTGCGATCCCGACGGCATCGACCGCGAGAAGCTGGCCCACATTCTGGATCTCAAGAACAATCGTCGTGGCCGCATTCGCGAGTACGCCGAGAAGTTCAAGAAAGCCATCTTCATCCCGACCGACATCAAGTCGGATCACAATCCGCTCTGGAACATCAAGGCGGATTGCGCATTCCCAAGCGCCACACAGAACGAAATCAACGCCAAGGATGCCGCGAATCTGATCAAGAATGGCGTGAAAGTTGTAGCCGAGGGCGCGAACATGCCAAGCACGCTCGAAGCTACGAAGCTGTTCCTTGAGGCCGGCATTCTTTATGGTCCGGCGAAGGCAGCGAACGCCGGCGGCGTCGCAACCTCAGGGCTCGAGATGGCGCAAAATAGCGCCCGCTTGAGCTGGACGCGCGAGGAAGTCGATGATCGTTTGCATAAGATCATGGTCGCAATTCACAAGAACTGCTTCGAGACGGCCGAAAAGTACGGCACTCCGGGCAATCTGGTGAATGGCGCCAACATCGGCGGCTTCCTGAAAGTCGCCAATTCCATGCTGGACCAGGGCCTCGTCTAGGCTCTCGTCGCGCAACCTTCCAGGCGGGGTGGACGAATTCCTCCCCGCCTGTTTCTATATGGGGATAGCAGCGAGGCTCGTGCCATGAGCGTCAAGTTCGCACCCGACGCCGACATCGACGCACAGCGGCTCTTCGAGGGCTTTGAGAATCTCATGCCCTTCCGCGTGCGTGACATCCTGCTGGTCTCCAGCTTGTACGACTCCTTCATCTTGCGTGAAGACGGGCGCCTCAACGAGTTGCTGATCGGCGAATCGCTCGAATTGAACCTGCAACAGATTCCGGGCATCACGCAGGTTTCTACCGGCGCCGAAGCCCTCGCCATCGCCCGCTCCAATTCCCGCTTCAACCTGATCGTCACCAATCTTCAGGTTGGCGACATGGACGCGGCGCGCCTGGCGCGTGAAATCAAGAAGTCGGGCCTCGACATTCCCGTGGTTGTTCTTGCTTACGACTATCGCGAGCTCAAAAACTTCGTCGCGAGCAAAGATGTCAGCGACATTGAGCGCGTTTTTCTATGGCAAGGCAACGTGCGCATGCTGATTGCGATCGTTAAGTACATCGAGGACAAGCGGAATGCACAACACGACACCGCGGCCATCGGCGTCCCCGTCATCCTCGTCGTTGAAGACAACATCCGCTACTATTCGTCGTTTCTGCCGGTCATCTACACCGAACTTATCACGCAGTCGCGCCGCGTCATTCGCGAGGGCATCAATGTTGCACACAAGCTTCTCCGGATGCGCGCACGTCCCAAAATCCTTCTGGCTTCGACCTACGAAGATGCAGAAGAGATTGCCGCGAAATACCAGGACTACCTGCTCGGCGTGGTCTCCGACGTTGAGTTTCCTCGCAACAAACAACTGAGCTCGGAAGCCGGTTTCGAACTCGCGCGCATGATTCGCGCAGCCGTCCCGGACGTGCCGATCGTCCTGCAATCAAGCCGGACACAATTTCGTTCGCGCGCTCACAGCGAGGGACTCTCATTTCTCCGCAAACGTTCGCCCACCTTGCTCGCAGACCTCCGTCGTTTGCTGAAAGAGCACTTCGGGTTTGGCGATTTCGTCTTTCGGCTTCCCGACCACAGCGAAGTTGGCCGTGCGGGTGATCTGGGTGCCCTGGAAATGGCCCTGCAAGAGGTGCCCGCCGAAAGCCTTGCTTACCACGCGCAGAGCAATCATTTTTCGCACTGGCTGATGGCCCGGACCGAATTCGCCCTTGCTCAAAAGCTTCGTCCTCGGAAAGTCTCAGATTTTGCCAGCACCGAGCACCTGCGGCGCGATCTGATCCAGTCGATCGCCGACTATCGCAGCGAACAGAGCGATGTCCTGATTGGCGACTTTAGTCCGAATGCTCTCGCATCGACCGACACTTTCTTCCTTCGCGTCGGCAACGGCTCTCTTGGTGGCAAGGCGCGAGGCCTTGCGTTCATGCGCCACCTGCTTCATCGGCACCGGTTGCCCACTCAATTCGCTAGCATTCGTATCGCCGTTCCTCCCGCTGTCGTGTTGGCGACCGACGTTTTCGATCGCTTCCTCAGCGACAACAACCTGGCGGACTTCGCCCTGAACTGTACCGACGATCAGGAGATCGAACAGCGCTTTCTCGAGGCCTCCCTTCCGGCGCAGGTTCGCGACAGCTTGCTGGAATTCCTTGGCGGAATTCGCTACCCACTCGCGGTGCGCTCGTCGAGCCTTCTGGAGGACTCGCAATACCAGCCGTTCACCGGCGTTTATGAGACCTTCATGCTGGCCAACGACGAGTCGGATCTTTCGGTTCGGCTCGAGCGATTGATGGAAGCCATCAAGCGTGTGTACGCCTCAACATTCAGCCAGCATGCGAAGGCGTATGTGCGCGCCACGCCGTATCGGTTGGAAGAAGAGAAGATGGCCGTGATCCTTCAGCAGGTAGTTGGAACGCGGCACGGTCAACGCTTTTATCCCGATTTTTCCGGGGTGGTTCGGTCCCACAACTTCTATCCTGTACCTCCGATGAAATACGAAGACGGAGTCGCCGCAGTCGCCTTTGGCCTTGGACGCGCGGTTGTGGAGGGCGAGAAATGTCTGATGTTCTGTCCGCGTCACCCGCGCAACATCCTGCAATTCTCTTCGGTCGAGGACATTCTCACCAACTCGCAATCCGAGTTTTGGGCTCTTGAGATGAACCACAACGCAAGTCATGAGTCCGAGCCTGTCGCCAACCTTCGGGAGGCGCGGTTCGGCCTGAGCGACGCCGAAGCCGACGGCACGCTTTACTCCGTGTGCTCGACCTACTCTGCCGACAATCATGCGGTATACGACGGAGTAAGTCGTGCCGGGGCGCGCGTCGTCACCTTTGCGCCAATTCTGAAATACGACGTCTTTCCGTTGGCTCCGCTGCTCGATCAACTGATGTTTATCGGCGAAGACGCATTTGGGCGCCCTGTAGAGATCGAGTTCGCGGTCCGACTGCCACAACTTCCCGACGAGCCCGCCGATTTCGGCTTCCTGCAAATTCGCCCGCTGGTTCTGTCTCGTGAAACTGAAGAACTGCGTATCGAAGAGGTTGATCGCGCCAGCCTCGTCTGCCAAAGCTGCAAGGTGTTAGGCAACGGCCGTGTTTCGGATTTGCACGACGTCATTGTCGTTGACTTTCATCGATTTGAGCGTGCGCGTAGCACCGATGTGGCGCGAGGAGTTGCGCAGTTCAACGCGAAGCTCAACGCCGAAGGCCGGCCTTATCTGCTGATCGGCGTGGGGCGCTGGGGTTCCACCGAACCATGGCTTGGCATTCCCGTGGCGTGGGACGAGATCTCAGGCGCGCGCGTAATCGTTGAAGCGGGCTTCCGCGATTTTCGCGTTACTCCTTCGCAAGGCAGTCATTTCTTCCAGAACCTTTCCGCCTTTCAGGTCGGGTACTTCACCGTGAACCCCGATGCAGGCGAAGGCTTCGTCGATTGGGAATGGCTTGCCGCAAGTCCTGCCCTGGAAGAAGACGGTTGTGTTCGTCATTTGCGTTGCGCGGCTCCCCTCACCGTCGTCATGAACGGCAAGACCAGCGAAGGCCTGATCCTGAAACCCCCAAAGACCGCGTAAAAGCGGCGCAGTTGGGGCTGGTTCCTTAAATCCCACTTGCAAACTTCCGTGACGCCAACCTCGCCGTAACGTGACTCATATCACAGCCTGCCCGTACACGCCTCCGACACAATGGCCGGTAAGCGACTCGCGGGGTGCCCGTGTTCAAGATTGTTCACGCTGCCTTTATCGCCCCTGGAATCAAGCGCTTCGTCATTGACGCTCCAAGAATCGCTAAGAAACAGAAACCAGGACAATTCATCATCCTCCGGCTCTACGAACAAGGCGAGCGGATTCCCCTTACGATCGAACGCTCCGACCCACAGAAGGGCACGATCAACATCGTGGTCCAATCTGCGGGAAAAACCACTCACTTTCTGAACTGTCTCGAAACCGGCGACCACATTCTCGACGTGGTTGGCCCTCTTGGGAAACCGTCAGAAATCGAAAAGTTCGGGACGGTGGTTGTGATGGGCGGTGGTGTTGGAACTGCCATGGCCTATCCGACGGCCGCAGCGTTAAAGAAAGCCGGCAATCGTGTGATCTCGATCGTCGGTGCCCGCAATAAGGACCTGGTCATCCTGGAACGCGAGATGGCCGACGTCAGCGACGAGTTGCTGATCACTACCGACGACGGCAGCTACGCGGAAAAAGGATTCGTCCCCGATAAATTACGCCAGTTGATTGCGGGCGGCCGACGCATCGATCTCGTACTCGCGGTCGGGCCCATCCCCATGATGAAGGCGGTCGCCGACGTAACACGCGAGCACGGCATCCGCACCATCGTCAGCCTGAACCCCACCATGATCGACGGTACCGGAATGTGCGGAGGCTGCCGTGTGCTCATCGATGGCAAAAGTGAATTCGCCTGCGTTGACGGGCCCGAATTCGATGCGCATCGAATCAATTTTGAGGTGCTGATCCAACGCAATGCGATGTATCGCGAACCTGAGCGCCGCTCCATGGACGAATTCCGCCAGCTAGGGGCGGTCAAATTGAAAGCGGTGCGGCAGGAACACGAACACGCCTGCGCGCAGACCGGAGGCCGCCGATGACGCCTCCCGTAAAAACGCCTTCTCTGAACCCACTGCCCCTGAAAGAACGGATGAAAGTCCCCCGGCAGCATATGCCAGAGCAGGCTGCGCACCTCCGGGCAACAAACTTCACCGAAGTGAACCTCGGCTACTCGACCGAACTGGCAAAGCAAGAAGCCAAGCGCTGTCTCGAGTGCGCAAAACCGGCCTGCACCGACAGGTGCCCGGTCGGCGTCAAAGTTCGCGAGTTTGTGCAGTGGATCGTCGCCGGAGATTTCATGGCCGCCGCCGCCACGATCCGCGAAGACAACGTGCTTCCTGCTATCACCGGCCGCGTCTGTCCGCAGGAGGATCATTGCGAAGGCGGCTGCCTGATGGGAAAGAAAGTCCAGTCGCTCGGAATCGGCTATTTGGAACGCTTCGTTGCCGACTATGAACAGCAGCACTTGCATTTCACTCAGATTCACAAGGCACCGTCGACCGGCAAGAGCGTCGCGATCGTCGGCAGCGGGCCTTCCGGACTCACGGCCGCGGGCGATCTTGTTCAGAAGGGACACCATGTCCGGGTCTTCGAGGCGCTTCACGAAATCGGCGGTGTGCTGGTTTATGGGATTCCCGAATTTCGCCTTCCCAAGAAGATCATCCGTGAGCAGGTCGACTACATGCGAGCCATGGGAATCGAGTTTGAGACCGACGTTGTCGTGGGCCGTACTGTAACCATCGACGAACTCATCAATGAAGAAGGCTATGACGCCGTTTTCATCGGCACGGGCGCTGGCTTGCCGCAGTTCATGGGTATACCGGGCGAGCATCTCAACGGCGTTTACTCTGCCAACGAATTCCTCACACGCATCAACCTGATGCACGCTTACGAGTTCCCGCGCTACGACGAGCCGATGGTCGACCTGATCGGCAAGAGTGTCGCCGTGATCGGCGGAGGAAACACCGCTCTCGACGCGATCCGCTCCGCGCTCCGCCTGGGCGCCGGAAAAGCTTATGTTCTCTATCGCCGAAGCGAAAACGAAATGCCCGCGCGCGCCGAAGAAGTCAAGCACGCAAAGCAGGAGGGCATCGACTTCCAGGTGCTCACCGCACCCATCGAGTTCCTCTCTGACGGCAAAGGTTGGCTCAAAAGAGCGCGTTGCGTTCGCATGGAGCTTGGGGAACCGGACTCCTCCGGCCGCCGACGCCCCGTTCCTACGCCTGGATCGGAATTTGAGATCCCACTATCCGTAGCGATCATGGCGATCGGTACGAGTGCAAATCCGATCGTCCAGAGCACGACGCCCGGTCTCGCGACGAATAAACGCGGCTACATCCAGGCGGACGAGACGAGTCAGCGCACGTCGCGGATAGGCGTGTTTGCGGGTGGTGACATCGTCACCGGGAGTGCGACGGTAATCCTCGCCATGGGCGCAGGACGCCGCGCTGCCAAGTCAATTCACGAATATTTGACGGCGGGAGTTTGGTGACACTGGCACGCAACGTTGTTTTTATAAATCGCGCACGAGGTGCGTTATGAGCGAAAAGGTAAGCTTCTCAACATTTGATCCGATCCGTTTCGACACCCCGACATATTGTGATGTCTGCAACTCGGATGTCCCACTCTTCCGTTATGAGTACGAAAGTGACCGCAGCGCCCCACAGAACCCCCAAGGATTCTGCTGTGCGTCATGCGCAGCAAAGCTTCTTGACAGGTTGCAGCGTGCGGAATCGCAAGTGTGGGCCGACGAAGCCGCCATCCTGAGGGCAGAGGGTCTCGACGTATCCGATCTCGAGGAGCGACAACTCGCGGCGTCCGGCTATCCGCAAAAACCTTGATCGCTGCTCCTGGCAATGCCCGAAACGGAGCGGCGACAACGAGCCACTAAATCGTAGCCTGCATCTCGAGGCCCTGGATCATTTCGTTCAACGTCTTCTGGGCTGCGTCACGCTTCACCCTCAAATCGGATGTTTCCTTCTGCAGCGTTAGCACATGATCCTCTTGCGCGTTCAACTCTTTCGCGTAACGTTCCACCAACGCCTTCTCTTCTGCGCTGCCTTTCAAAGCCTTCAGGTTCTCGCGAAGTCTCTTCTGGTCCTCGGAGATGTTGTCCATCTCCAACTTGCGCGAGGTGACTTCCGCGTCGATTCCAACTAACTCATCTTTCTGCGCGATTAGGCGACGCAACGCCTTTTCAATCTCGGGTGTGATCATTTTCCCGTCAATGAAATAGGTCATTTCTTTGTCCGATAGATGGTTCAACTCCCAGCGGGTCGACACCGGCCGGAATTCGCTAACCGTCAGCGTCGACGTTTTCTTCGGCTCTACCTTTAGCCGGAAACGATGTAGCGAAGCTGTCGTCTCCTCGGGTTCCACGCCATCCGCCAACTTCCAACCTTCACGCGCGGGATGTTCGATCACCACGGTTCGTGGTGAAGTGTCGCGATTGTGAATCGTATAGGTCCTTTCCCGCCGGTCCTGCCGCGTCTGGATCATCGCGCCGCGTGAAATTACGATCTGAGTGACGCGTTGCTGCTCAGCCTTGTCCTTCGCGTCAACCACTAGCCCGAGATCGGCGGCGTAAGAAAGCAATCTCTTTTCGCCGGGCTTGATTGGGTCCATCAATCCTTCTCCGGCGAACGCATCTCCTTCGAGGATGTTAAAGCTTCCACCGTCCATCGTGAGGTCGCTCTTGTTCGTCACCCACAGAGCTCGCAGAACATAGCTCCCGGAAGGATTCCATACTGACACTTTCTCGGCATCAATTCGCGCTTGCAGGATCGGCACCAACGCCGACTGGTTTTTTCGGATCGTCACATGATCGCGGATCTTATACTGAAAAAGGTCCCCAAGCTCTTTGCTCTCGGCTACGGTTGTCGCACTTTCCATAATGTTGGCGATCGTTTCACCCCGGTAAAGTCCGCCACCTCCCGCTCCGACACCGGCTCCCATGCCCGAGCCAACCGCACCATTCACACTCATGATTCCTCCGATGACTCCTCCGGCAACCCCGCCAGGTACGCCCCCTACAACGCCACTCGCACCAGACATGACTGAGGGTGCGGTCGCCGTCTCTTCCAAAGTTGCCTCGTGTGTTTGGGGAGTGATCATGGCGTTTTCAGGAAGTGGGACCACCGGACGTCGTGTGTAGTACGGCTGCGACAGTTCCTGCACAAAGGATTGCGGAGCCCGCGCAACCAGCGACAGTTCGACGTTGCTCCAATCCTCGCCAACCGTGTTATCCACCACGGCCCAGCCTTGCAGGAGCGGCTTGCCGGTTGGCGGGAAGACGATCCGATACGTACACTTCCACACCGGCACTTCGCTGATGTAACTGACCAGCAATGGACGCTCCCCTTGGCCTGCGGTCGCGATCGTCATGCGACGTATATCTTTGTCTCGCGTGGATGAGAGCAGGTGAAGATAGCGTCCCACTTCGTCGTTCAGATCTTTCTCGGTAATTCGTACGCTGGTCGCCGGCGTCAGGTCGAATGTCCGCACTTCTCCACCATCGGTGACGATCGAAATCTCACTGACCGTGACTTTCTGCGTATCGTCCTCCTTCCCCGGCAAGTGTCTTTGGTCGACGCTCAGCAATCGTCCCGTCGCTTGCGACGATCTGCTGCGAACCTCGAGACGCGCCCCTCGCAACGCGCCTATGAATTGTGCCGCCGACGCATCCTCGCCGATCGGCAACCGCAATGCTTCGAGTTGTCGACTCAGCGGCGCCACCGAGTTATAGCTGACGCCGGTTACTCGTCCCTTACCGAGATCCAGAATCGTCAGCGACTTGAGAACGTCATTCAGTTGCGCAGTCGTGAAGTCGACGTTGACTTGTTGATTGCCGCGGACATGCCCGGCATGCTCGAAGTATCCGATGCCGTTCTTGTAGAGAATCACTCGGGTGACCGGAAGCCGCGCAATAGAGCCCGATGACGGCGTCGGCGTAGAACCAGTTTGCGCAAAAGGTGACGTTGCGAAAAGCAGAATAGAAGACGCAATGGCGAGGTTGCGCATAGCTCCTCCTGAAAAACGACAAGCGGTTGGATGGCACAAAGCCATTCCGTGTCGCCCGGCGGTGCTAATTACTGCTCTTCGGACTTAGACACCAAAGAAAGAGAAATTACTCCCACAAATTTCCGTAACTTTTTCGTTGTTCGGAGCCATTAGTCAGTTGGAGTGTGTCGACAAAGAAGAAAGGCGGCCGACTCGCGCCAGCCGCCCTTCCCATCAGGAGGTCTCGACTCCGTTCGTTGATTGCTAGATCATCTTACAAAGCAGGCTTGGTGTGGACCAGATCACTTAGGCTCGTACTTGTAGGTCGAAATACTCGGAATTTGTTAATGGCGATCTGGTTTCTGGTGCTTGTTTATCGTTCTTTCCGCAAAACCACCTGCACTTTGTCCGTCACTTGCTGCCCCTTCTCCATTCCGCCGATCACCACGATCCCTGCCGAGATCTCGATCAAGCCGCGATGATCCATCGTCGGGTTCGGTGTGTCTTCCGTGTCCATCTCCCATTGCAAATCTTTCACATTCAAATCGAACGTCGTCGACACGGGCTCGGCCGGTTGCCCATCGTAGCCAATGCCGTTGTAATCGTACGGATTGGCGGTCCCGCCAGAGAAATAAATCCGCCGATCTTTCTCGGATACGCCAGCCGCAATTCGAAACCGCCCGCCTCCAGGATGTTGTTCGGCCACTTTATTCCAGTGAATCTCCTTCACGTTCTTGTGATCGATCTTCCCGACCCAGGCCTCGTCAGAGGCAATGTATCTTGGGTTGCCTTCAGGATTAACCTTGGCTCCGTCCACATAGACGATCGTGTCTTCGTACAGCGCGCCGGCATGACCGAAAACGGGTGCGCCCGGTAGCGGCGTAGCCTGTTCCCAATGATTTTTGGAAATGTCGTACACCTGAACATTTGGGATCGGATCTTTTCCCGATCGCCCGCCGATCACGTAGAGGTATCGATCGCGATACACGGCCACTACCGCGTCCGCGACAGGAATCGGAAGATCCGTGCCCCGAAACCATTTCTTGTTCTGCGGCGCGTAAACCGAGATATCACGAACCGTAAGTTCATCGCCGTGCCCATCTACCGTGTATCCTCCGATCAGAAAAACCTGCCCGCGAACTCCAACGGCTGACGCGCCGATGCGTCCGGCGGGCCCCGGAACCGGATGCAATTTCGTCCACTGTTTCGATCCCAGTTCGTGGGAATACCCATCGGTCGTAATGGCATCCCACGTTTTCTTCGGCCCGATCCCCATGAAGGAAAACAACACTTCGTGTTTGCCACCCTTCAGGCTGGCAACAGCGTTGTTCGAAACCGGAGCGGGCAATGGGACAAACGCTGGCTGAGCGAGGGCAACACCGGAAACTCCGAGACACAGGGCGAGGACAAAACGGATTTTTAGGATCATAAGCAAACTGCGAAGCTTACACTCTGCGGAAAAATTACGAAAGCGCCAAGCAAAGCATCAGAACCAAGTGTGGCTGCGATAAGCGCGGTATTCGTCACCAAACTTCGCTTCCAAAACCGCGGCTTCGCGGCGAGCACGCACAACTTGCATCACAACGATTACCGCGAATAACACCCATAAAATCGGTCGCTGGATGATCAGAAAAAAAGCGGCCACCGCAACCGCTCCGAAGAAATAAATCGGATTGCGAATCCGCGAATACAGCCCATGCGTCACGAGATTTTTCGCTTGCGGCGTTATTGAGAAAGACCGGCCCAGCTGAAAGCGCGCCAGAGAAACCATCCCAAGTCCCACAAGCAGGAAAATCGAGCCAACTACTTGCTGTGCGTTCCAGGGTCCCGGCCAATAGACAATAAATGCCAGTAGCAGCACGCCTGCGATCACCTGCGGCATGATGTACAAGTAAAATTTCCAGTCGCTCATCGCAAGTCACTTTACCAGTCCCTGGCGGACTCCGTGAATGAAGTCGGTGTAGGCTGGCACGTGCCCCGCCTGGCGTGTGTCAGCTGCGATTTGGCCGCGATGATAGGCGGAGTGCATGAAAACGTGCGTAAGGATGTCCCGCACCAGACTATGCCATGTCTCGCCCTTCGTGTTCTTGTATGCGAGCTCTTGATCGAGGCCACCTGACGCGAGTCCGTTGAGATATTCCCGCCACGATGTCGCTAGATTCTTTGCTTCACGCTCACACTCTTCAAGCGACAACTCCGGCCACACGGCATAGGGCTGTTGCCGGTGCAGCAGTCTCGACAGCCAAACATGCTCCGCTGACAGGATGTGCGCAATCCATTGTTGTGACCGCGCGGGCGGAGTTCCTGATCGCCGCAACGATGCGATCACTTCCAGATTGGCCCACTCGTCGTGGTTCACCAATTGCCCGTAGTGATGCAAAAGATCCATGACGTTCCTCTTCCGATGATTGTAATCTGGTCACGGTTCGCGAACCGTGCAACGCGCGGCTGCAAGTGCAAAATTGCGTTTCTTTTCTTGCTGAAAGGACGAAGTGACTGACGACTCAACGCCAATGATGATCCTGATCGCGGGACCCTATCGCTCCGGCACGAACGACGATCCCGCGCTGATCCGCAA
>Ga0126371_10000359_pt1 | contig 37216 bp, 33 predicted proteins | sample PanSoiMetaPlot_4_FD_110145 | JGI IMG/M metagenome (GOLD analysis project Ga0126371, IMG submission 110145) | Tropical forest soil microbial communities from Panama - MetaG Plot_4 | ecosystem: Environmental > Terrestrial > Soil > Tropical forest > Bulk soil | place: Panama | collected 2016-02-17
CGCAAGTCCAATCGGGATTGCGGTAGAGACCCTGGAAGGCCAGCCGCTATTCGTGAATCCCGCGTTTTGCCGATTCCTGGGCTTTAGCGAAGAGGAATTGCGCGGCAAGCACTGCGTGGATTTTTCTCCTCGTGAGGATGCAGAAAAAGACTGGGCCCTGTTTCAGCAGTTGCGAGCAGGGGCGATCGACCACTACGAACTAGAGAAGCGGTATTTCAGACGCGACGGGTCGCTGGTGTGGGGCCGGCTGAGTCTTTCTTTGCTGAAGAGCCATTCATCTTCGCTGGTTGTTGGGATGGTGCAGGACATTACGGAAAAAAAGAAGGCGGAGGAAGCCCGGCTCAGGCTCGCTACCATTGTCGAATCGTCGCAAGATGCGATTGCTTCGGTGACCGTCGATGGTGTGATCTTAAGTTGGAATGCGGGTGCAGAGCGCATCTTCGGATACACCGAAACTGAAGCCGTAGGAAAGTCCGTTAACATTCTTGTCCCGCCTGATTTGCTCGATGATGAGAAAAGGATTCTTGAAACGGTGAAGGCAGGCGGTCGCATCGAGCAATACGAATCAATTCGTATTACCAAAAGCGAGGAAAGGATCAACGTTTCCCTGAGCATATCCCCGATCAGGGATTCGACTGGGAAAGTCATAGCTTGCTCTGGCATCGCCCGCGACATCACGGAACGAAAGCGTGTGGAGGAGACACTCCATAAAAGCGAGGAACGGCTGCGCTTGGCGCAGCAGGTGGCTCGCGTTGGAGCGTTCGAACGGGACATTCAAACGGGAATTGTGACTTGGACGCCAGAGATGGAATCCATGTACGGATTGCCCGCAGGAAGTTTTGACGGCAGCCGAGCGGCCTTCGAGAATCTGGTTCATCGTGATGATCGTGCAAGAGTGATCGAATTGCTGGAGGGGGCGCTTAAAACGGGGCAACCGACTAACGGGGAATGGCGAGCGGTGTGGCCCGATGGAAACGTTCATTGGATCGACGCGCGCTGGCAGGTTCTTATGAACGAGTCTGGCGCGCCCTCACGAGTGGTAGGGGTCAGCATGGACGTAACCGAGCGCAAACTCGCCGAAGAGGCGCTCATGACCCTGAACCGCGCATTAGAAGAGCGCACCAGAGCGCTGCAGGAGCGGCAGGAACTTCTAAAGATCTTTATCCAAAATGTCCCGGTGGGTGCGGTGATGCTCGACCGGGACCTGCGCTACCTGCAAGTGAGTGATCGCTTCTGCGCGGACTACGGGGTCGATGGTTCGCAGTTAGTTGGACGGTCGCATTACGAGATGTTTCCTGACATCCCTCCTCAGTGGAAAGAAATTCACCAGCGAGCGCTTCGGGGGGAAACGCTACGGGCCGAAGAAGACCACTGGGAGCGCAAAAGTGGCGGCACGACATGGGTCCGATGGGAAGTTCGTCCGTGGTGGAATTCCGAAGGACTGCCAGGAGGAATTCTGATCTTCACAGAAAACATCACCCGCCGCAAGCAGATGGAAGAAGCACTGTCGCAGATGAGTCGAAAGTTGATCGAATCGCAGGAGCAGGAGCGCGCGCGGATTGGGAGAGAGCTTCACGACGACATCAGCCAGCGACTGGCAATGGTGGCTGTGAAACTTGAGCAATTGCAAGAGAATCCGACGGAAGTGGAGAGTCGTTTGCGAGACCTCCGGAAAGAGACCACAGAGATCGCGGACGATGTGCAGGCGCTATCGCACGAATTGCACTCGTCGAAACTGGAATATCTGGGTGTGGTAGCGGGGCTAAGGAGTTGGTGCAGTGAGCTGGCCGAGCGTCAGCGAATGGAAATCAACTTCAAGAGCGATATTTCCAGTGCTCTGCCGCTCGACATTGGTGTCTGCCTGCTGCGGGTTCTGCAAGAGTCGCTACACAACGCCATGAAGTATAGCGGCGTGAAACGGGTCGACGTCCAAGTAAGTGAACACTCGAATGAGGTAGAGCTCACAATCAGCGATTCTGGCAGGGGGTTTGATCTTCGAGCGGCACAGCAAGGCAGAGGGCTGGGTCTCACAAGCATGCAGGAACGAGTCAGGCTTGTTAACGGGACAATTGCGATCGAGTCGATGCCCCATGCTGGGACGACGATTCGTGTTCGAGTGCCCATTCCATCGGAAGTAGCTTCGCAGCGGGCGGCCGGCTAACGGCTGCAGTGCGACACGCATCCACTGTCAAAGAATCCACGAAGTAAGCATTGCGATCCAGGTGCAAACCGCTGTCAACAAAAACTGGCCAGCCAGACTCGCACTTATGAACCGCTTCCCCTGCAACACAGCTCGCAGGGCTGGAAGGAGTTCACTACCTGCATCGGACTTGACCAGGTAGCCGCTGGCACGTGTCCCCAACGCGGCTTCGGCAATATCGTGGGATCGATTCTCGCTCACGAACAGAATCTTCGATTGTGGCGAGAGTTGGGCGATCTGTCGCGCGGCCTCGATCCCATTTAGGCGCGGCAATCCTATGTCGAGGAGAACCAGGTCGGGCTGAAGTTGTTTCACCATCTGGACTGCTTCTAATCCGTCACTTGCCTCTCCGAGGACGACGAAGTTGCCGTCGCTCTGGAGCGACGTCGTGACGAAACGGCGCCAAGGCTCGTGATCATCCACCACCAAGACTCGAATGGGGCCCGTCTTTCCGACAGGGACATCTCCAGTGCTCACGTATTTCCTCCGGGAAAGTGGAGTTCTGCGAAGCACACGACCTCATTCAGGCCGGAAGTCGACGAATTGACTTAAATTCGCAGAGCTAGGACTGGTATCGAGAAAGAAAGTGGTGGATCGTTACAGTGTTCCGCGATCGCAGTGAAAAACTCGGGCAAGTGAACGTAACCAAAAACGGTCACCACATCGAGTGCGATCGCAGAGACGGGTACACCTTGCACGAACAATGAGGGAGAACCAAAAACAGCGCGCATCTGAAGTGTCGTCCTACAGCATTTTTGATCGTGGCGCGCACCGTAGTGGCGCACGTGCAAGTGGCAGCGCATTGTTGGACAGCACTGCGTCGCTTGCTTCGGCGTGTCCGTTCCAACGCAGTCGAATCCTTATACGACCAGCGCGACAGCCATCGCCGTGAGACACATCCGCTTGGAGTGCATTCTCGTTCAGCCTCAAACTGAGAACAGCGCACTCGAAGAGGCGCAGAAAACGGTTACGGCGCTGATTATAGACCCGAGCGCTAGTTTTCCAATACCGCGATTTGTACGGGCTCAGGCTGAGTTGCAGCGCACGTATTGCGATTTCTAACGGTCTGCGGGAAAGGGACGAAGTCGCGGTCGCTTAGACGACATATCGACGCCCCAATCTGTGAAAGTTTGAGTGGGTAACAAATCTGCGGTTACCTGCTGTCGTAGTAATCTACGGAACGAGGAATGGCGGCTACGAGCGGTTGTAATTAGAGCAGGCGCGATTTTCGTCGGTTAGAACTCGAGTCTTCTTTGATCGCCTGCTGGGGTACGCCGCACATCCGCGCGCAAGTTCAATAACACGAATCCATTAGAAACCAACGTCTCACTGATGTCATAGTCCCGACGTACGTAGATCACAGACCCTTGGTTGGCAGCTGGCTACTTTAGGGCGGACCTCTTCGCCCCGCATGAGCGCAAAGTGGCAGGAACAATTCTCCGCATTCCACCGTGTAAGCAAGACTCCGCAGTGTCTCCGGTCGGTGGTGCGAGTACGAGATGTGTCGTTTGGCGCCGGCGATCTGGTGGTGATGGCGGGGCCGTGCTCGGTTGAATCGGAGCAACAACTCATGCGGACTGCCGAGATGGTGGCGGCTGCGGGGCACATGTTCTGCGGGGTAGCGCATTTAAGCCTCGATCTTCCCCCTATTCGTTCCAGGGACTAGGTCTCGAGGGGCTGAAGCTTCTCGCCAAGGCCCGGGAGCGGACCGGATTGGCGATCGTCACCGAGGTGATGTCGGAGAGCGATGTGGAACTCGTCGCCCGAATATGCCGACATCATGCAAGTCGGCTCGCGCAACATGGAGCACTTTTCTCTGCTCGAGCGACTGGGCAACTGCGGGCGTCCGGTGCTGCTGAAGCGCGGGATGGTGGCAACGCTACACGATCTTTTGCGGTCGGCCGAGTGCCTGGCGAGCGCGGAAAACAGCCATATTCTTTTATGCGAACGAGGCATTCGGACGTCCGACACGGTCACGCGGAATACCTTCGATGTCGCTGCGGTTCCTCTGCTGAAGTCGGTCACGCACCTTCCCGTCATTGTTGATCCAACCCACGCGTCGGGAATACGCGAGCTGGTACCGATCCTGGCGTGTGCAGGAGCGGTCGCGGGAGCCGACGGTTTGCTGGTGGAAGTGCATCCGGAGCCGGAGAAGGCGCTGAGCGATGGCGAACAGTCGCTCACCTTCGAGTAATTCGAGGCAATGATGCGGCACCTCGAGCGGTATGTGCCATTGGCAGCGAAGCGCGCCGACTTTGACATGGTTGTGGGCGGGAGGCACGCGTGAGGTTGTGGTGGATCGCCGCGTGCGTTGTTTCAGTCGGAATGTTGGCGGTGGTTTGGGGAGCGCCACAAGCCGAATCGCAGCGCGGCAGTTTCTCTTCTGTATACAGCAACGCCTCACTACGAGCCATTGGCGTGGTTGCGCGGCGGAGATCGCTTTGCGGGCGGCGCGCAGCTTTTCGTGTTCGATGGGAAGACAGCGCGGGCACTGGTGACGGGATTTTTTGCGACGGCGGACGGAGCAGTTTCGTTCGATGGGGCGCGCGTGCTATTCGCGGGGAAAAAGGTTTCCTCGGACGTATGGCAGGTCTGGGAGATTCCTGCGGCGGGCGGTGCACCGGTTCGAGTGACGTCCTGTCGAGAAGATTCGGGTGGACGAAGTCGAGATAAGATGGCCGTCCGGAACGGTAGATGTCTTGAAGAATCTCGATGCCGATAAGTTGTACTATGTGCTGGCAGGAAAAGGACAAGTCCCCGCAGTTTCGATCAGGCCAGATGTTTCAGCCAAGAAGTAAGGCAGAAATAGCGTTCCCAAAACCCACGTTTGATCCAGCCTACGGCTTACTGCCTGGTTAACATTACACCGTTGTTTTCAGATATTTCGGGCACAAATCGCTAGCCCGCTGGTAACTTGCCGCGGCGCCAAGGGATACATAGACTCAGACGACCTCCTCCCCTCAGAAAATTATCCTCAATGCCACGCGCTTCCAAAGGACTGTTGGCGACGGCGCTCCTCGCGCTCGGACTGCAAGTGTCTGTTCTGGCGTGGGGCAGGTTTGTAGTCGACGTCCGAATGATCTCGGGTGTGTTGACGGTCTGCCTGGGCATTTTAGCCACTGCGTCAGCCGCAACCGCTGGCTGCGCTGCAGACTCTTACGTGCGCAGGTTTTGGCGCCTCACGGCAGCTAGCTTCTTCCTTTTTAGTTGCGCAGAGATTGTCGGCACTTACTACGACGCGGTGCTTCGCGCATCGCTGAGCTCGGAATGGCCAAGCGATGTTCTCTATTTCCTCTTCATCGCGCCCATGGCCATGACGTTGTTCCTCAGAAAGCAATCGCGCAACGCGGGCTTCAACTGGGCGCAGGCGCTCGACTTGTTTCAGGTAACTATCCTCGCGGCGGCTGTCTATCTTTATTACTTTTACCTGCCCTCGCATTGGCAGGGATCTGGGGCCGTGATGGAGCGGTTGCAATGGAAATTTGAGGTTGCGCGCGACATCTTTGTGATTGGGGCGTTTGCACTTCGATTCACGTTCGTACGCGATCGCACCGAGTGGTCATTACTGGCTCGACTGGGCACGTTTCTGGCGTTCTTTTGCGTGGGCAACATCGTTTATTTGTACCGTCAGAACGCCTATGCGTTGGACGCAGGATCGTTTTGGGACCTCTGTTACTCGATACCCATAGTAATTGCGGTTGTCGCTGCGTGTACATGGAAGATGCCTGCGACCATGGTCGCCCGACAAGCGCAGAGATCGTTCTATGCGGAGTCCTGGGGATCACTTTGGATGTCAGTGCTGCTCCCGCTACTGGTGTTGGGTGTAGCCGCCCATATGATTCACGAGCGCCCGCTTCTGGCGACAATCGTTACCGTGAGCACATTGGCTTCGGCAGGATTGCGAGTGGTAATCGTCCAATACCAGCAGCAGAAATCGGCCGCAGCCATCGCGGAAGCGGAACAAAAGTTCCGGGCGCTGTTCCACGACAATCCACAACCGACATGCCTTTACGATCCGACTACGGGGCGATTCCTCGAAGTGAATCAAGCCGCAATTGACAACTATGGCTACAGCCACCAGGAATTTCTAAACCTGACGATCTCCGATATCTGTCTCGACTTGAATCCAGATCGTCTGGCAGAAGCCAGGCGCGGCGTCGAGTTTCGGGATGAGATCCGTCGCCAGCGCACCAAAGACCGTTCCATCATCGAAGTGCTGCAGTTTGCGCGCACGATCGAATTTCACGGGAGAAGTGCGAGGTTGGTGGTGACGCAGGACATCACCGAGAAGCGACGCTCGGAAAAGCTGCAAACGGCGCTCTACCAGATTGCTGAAGTGTCGACCACGTCGAGGGACCTCGCGGATCTGTATCCGAAGATTCACGCAATCGTTGCGGACCTGATGGATGCGAAGAACTTCTATATTGCCCTGTACGACGATGCTACCGATTGGATCACTTTTCCTTATTTTGTGGACGAATTTGATCGAGTTCCTGAACCGAGGAACTCAAAGCGAGGCCTGACCGAGTACGTGCTGCGGACGGGCGAGGCTTTGCTGGCTACAGGGCAGAAACTGGCGGCCTTGGCGACAGCAGGCGAGGTGGAACGGGCGGGTTCTCCCGCGGATGATTGGCTAGGCGTTCCACTCAAGAAAGACGACAAGCCGTTCGGTGTACTGGCGGTCCAACACTACGCTGCTCGCACGCGCTTCGGAGATCGTGAGAAGGAGGTGCTGACGTTCGTCTCGCGTCAAGTGGCAAGCGCGATTCAACGCAAGCAGTCCGAAGAGGCGTTGCTGCGATCCGAAGCGCGTTATCGGTCTCTTGTTCAGAGTGCCGTGGTTGGAATTTATCGAGCGACACTCGACGGACGATTCCTGGATGTGAATCCGGCGTTGGTCGCGATGCTCGGATATCAAACGCGCGCCGAGCTCTTGTCGCTGACACTTCAACGCGATGTTTTTGCCGATCCGGAATGCGACGCGGCTTTGCATCAAGCGTTTTTGCGTCGCGGCCGGTTCGAAGGAGTGGAGGCGCGGTGGAAGCGTAAAGACGGCAGCGTGATTGCGGTGCGGCTAAGCGGCCGCGGCATACGCGATGAACGCGAGGGTTCCGAGGTGTTCGAGGTCATCGCAGAAGATGTAACGGGGCGCAAGGCTCTGGAAGATCAACTGCGGCAGGCGCAAAAGATGGAAGCCGTGGGAACGCTGGCGGGCGGAATCGCCCACGATTTCAATAATCTCCTGACCGTTATTTCAGGATATTGCCAGATCCTGCAAGACAAGCACGAATGGGATGAGCAGTCGGCACAGGCGGTGGATCAGATTTCACGCGCAGCCGACCGAGCCACTTCACTGACACGGCAAATGCTCGCTTTCGGGCGACGCCAGATGCTGCAGCCACGTGTCGTGAACTTGAATGCGCTGGTGCACAGTGTTGGGAAGATGCTTGAGCCACTTCTTGGCGAGCGGATCAAGATTGTGCTTGAAACGGGCGCCGATCCGGCGACAGTTAAGGCCGATCCGGGACAGTTGGAGCACATCCTCATCAACCTTGCCGTCAATGCACGCGATGCAATGCCAGGAGGAGGCACGTTGTTACTGCGCACGGAAACGGCGGCAGCTGGCGATCGGAAAGCTAAACCCAGCCAGGCCGCCGACAAACCGTGCGTCGTCTTATCGGTGAAGGATACCGGAGTGGGAATTGCTCCTGAGGTTCTCGCCCACGTGTTCGAACCGTTCTTTACGACGAAAGATCCTGGGAAAGGCACAGGCCTTGGCTTGTCGATGGTCTACGGCATCGTGGAACAGAGCGGAGGACATGTTGCAGTAGAGAGCGCGCCCGGAGAAGGCACGACGTTTTTCGTATACCTTCCCTTGACACACGAAGCTGAAGACAATTTCGCGAACAATGTGTTGTGCCCAAGTTCAAAAGAAGTGAGAGGTAAAGTTCTCTTGGTAGAAGATGAGCCCGCAGTCCGAAACCTAGTGCACTCAATTCTGGCCGATCGCGGGTATCGAGTGTTCGTCGCAGAGACAGCAGCGGATGCGGCGGCTTTGTGCAGGAGGGCGGAATTACAGATCGATATTCTCCTCACGGATGTGGTCATGCCGGGCATTACTGGTCCTGAGCTTGCGAGACAATTGCTCGGGATGCGTCCAGAGCTGAAGGTGATTTACATGACGGGCTATGCCGGCGAGTCACTCGAAGAGCATGGTCTAAGTGCAGAAGGGTCTGCATTGTTACAAAAACCATTCACTGCCGCCGCGCTAGAAGCGAGAATTCGTCAGGTAATCGCGCAACCCGTCGAGTCGAAGTTCTAAGCAGGGGGTGTAGTCCGCTATCTCAAAGAAAGATTTCTTACCGTTTTCGATTTGTTCTCAATCATGTTTTGTAATCTCAGAATGCGACTTTAGTGCCATATTCTTGGCACTTATTGGCTATTGGGTGTGAGAGCTACTACAGAATATCGTGTAGTGCAGCGCTCAGAGGTGTAGGACCTCAGAAGTCGCGCTACTAGCCCGGTCTGCTGCACCGACTGCTCGCACATCGCAAAACGTTTGTGATGTGTGTGCAGACATTTGCATTTTTTTCCCCAAACGGCCTTTCTTGTAAGCCTCCAAGTTCCACAAAACTAAGCAACTACGCGAATGGTTACTTTTGGCACCCGAGGTGCAAACGATAGTAACGAAGGTGTCTCTGCGTTCTCCTAAGTTGGGTCTCGATCCCGAGGCTCAGTGGTTGTGGGGTGTATCTGACTAGCAGGTTCAGGAGGGCTTTTTTTATGAGGCGAGTACTTCTCTTGGTATTGCTGGCTCTTGCTGTCCCCTTGGCGGCCTCGGCGAGCAGTATCGACATCACTAACACAGGCGGAACAATCAGCGGGTCAACCGCAGGTGGGTTGACGCTGACTGGTTCGGTAATCACCGTTTACGGCGCGATTACGGGCAGTAATCTCGGATCAGTCACGTTCACGACGCCGGCGTTCACGTCCGGAACCGTAACAACGGGCGGAGTGATCGGGGCTGGTGGGACCATTACCATCACCGGAAACGGTAGCGTAAGTGGTGTTCCCAACGGCGTGATTTTTACCGGAACGTTCACGTCGGCACAGTGGCAAGTCGTCGGGGGTAACTACGTTTTGCTGGCAAGCATAGTCAGCACAGGTGGGGCGACGACCGGCGTCGCGTCTGAACTGACGGTGTCCGGGACCCTCGGTGAAGATGGAACAATTAAGCTTTCCAGCGGCGACATCAGCTTGACTACGGCTGTTCCAGAGCCAGGTACTCTTGGCCTTCTGGGCACTGGTCTGGTAGGGATTGGTGGGCTGCTGCGGAAACGGTTCCTTCGTTAATAACGCATCAATTTCCGAAAGGCTTCGCTTCATGCGAGGCCTTTTTCTTTTTGGATACCAGATGCCGATGCGCGTCACCTCGCTCAAGTAACCCTTGCAGACCTACGCACGCGGCGGCCTATCTGCCATTTCTCTTCCTGGCGTTAACGGCTTGATTTCTCAAGGGTTGCCACTTGGTCTCCGTGCAGAAGCCGGGTCCAATGCGATTACTGCGGTAACCCGTGGAGAACCTTTCCGTATTGACCCAAGACATCCTCAAACTTAGAGTCGCGGGTAGGGGGTTGTATGAAGGACATCCACGAAGTATTGCGCCGGAAACAGGCGAAATATGCGCAGTTGGCAAAGCAGATTGAAGCTTTGCAGCAGGCCGCGGAGAAGCTTCGCGAAGTCGCTCCTCTGCTGGCGGAGAACGAAGAGGACGATAACGTTGTGCTCGCGGAAATGGACGAAGAAACCAGCCAGCCAGCCGCGATGGCAGCGAAAGCGTCCGCGGGGTCAGCAGCACCGGCAAAGTCCGCCCGTCCGGCGGCTCCTCGCTGGCCGTAAACCGAGTTTAGTGTTTGTTCTTGATCAGTGACGAAGTATGACTCTTCAGTCCTTACTCGTATCGAAAGACGACTACTCAGCGGAGGTTCTCAGCCGCGCACTGGCTAATTTTGCCATCGCGGTAGAACGTTTCAGCGAGCCTGAGATCGCCCAGCAAAGGCTGGGAGAACAGCGTTTCGACTGCCTGATTGTCGACTTCGATGACGCGGACATCGCCCTCAAGCTGCTCGAGATGACGCGCCGGCCCAAGCCGGCTGCGCTTCTCAGCATCGCTCTGTCGAGCGATGAAAGCAGCGTCCGTGAGGTCCTGAAGAAGGGAGCCAAGTTCGTCCTTCAAAAGCCGATCAGTTCTGAGAAAGTGTCGGCGACGCTAGGCGCGGCCACGGCGCTGCTTCGAAGAGAGCGACGGCGCTCGTTCCGTGTTCCAGTGCAGGCGCCGGTACAGGTTGCGTTGCCGGGTGGCGAACAACTTGAAGGAATCATGCTGGACCTGAGCCAGACAGGAATGGATCTGCTGGCCGCACAGCCACTCCAACCAGCTGCCTTGATCGGGTTGCGATTCACGCTGCCGGACGGCAGCCTGGAGATCGATACGCATGGGGAGATCGCCTGGGCGAATCCCAATGGCCAGTCCGGTGTTCGATTTCTGGATCTGCCCGAGACCCAGGTAGAGAAGCTGAAGACCTGGTTGCTCGCCAATGCTGCAGAAGTTCCACCCGATGAGCCGGACCCTGTTTCTGCTTGCAAATTGACGGATCTCAGCCTGGGTGGATGCTACGTGGAAACCGAATCTCCATTTCCACAGCGGGCTCTTGTGGACCTTTGTCTCAAGGCCGCAGATATCGAGATTCATGCGGACGGCATCGTTCGCGTCATGCATCCCGGTTCAGGTATGGGAGTCGAGTTCCCTTCCCGGACGAGTGCGCAGCGTGAAACTGTGGCGCAGTTTATCGAGTTTCTTACCAGCCGCCCGGGTACGATGCCCGAGTTGCTGATCTCGCCGAAGGCCATCGTGGCGGACGAGAGCCAATTCCAGCAGAGTGATTCAACCACCGAAGAGCACCTCGAAGATCCACTGGCGGAGCTCTTGCGTAGCGGTGAGGATCTCTCGCAGGATGCATTCCTCTCCGAACTTCACAAACAGCGGAATCCCGAAGCCGTAGCGTCCAACTAACTCCATCGCCTAAAACCCCCGTCTTTTCTGCATTCGCGAGTTTGTGTGCGTCGGCCTACGCGGCAGGCGTTTCGCCCGTCGAAAGTCGTTCTTGAACAATTACAGCCCGGTTCTTTATGGCGAACTGAAGGATGGGGTTGTAAAAGCGAAGGCTTGGCAGAGTCTGGCGGTGGGGTTTCCGCGAACCGAAGAACTTGAAACCCCGTCTCTGGTTCCAAGCCTTCGATCCGCGTGGTCTGTTCCACCTCGATAGAAATCACCGTAGAACAATCATGTTACGCGGCAGTTTCAGGATTGTGAATTTTCCATGAACGCGCGGCTTTCGTTGGATGGCTCACCGGGGCTTGTGACACAGATCACTGTGGGTAAGTTATTGGGCGCGTAACGTTAAGGTTAGGTCGAGATCGGTGACGGAAGTTGCCGACCAGGAGGTTTCTATGCCCACCCTTCAGGCCAGCCTCCGCGTTTCCTTCAACAACATCTTGTTTCCTACGGACTTCAGCGAAGCCTCCGATGCAGCCCTTCCTTACGCGCGGGCGTTCGCAAAACTCTACGGCTCCAAGATCTTCTTGACGCATGCGGTTATGCCGCATCCACCGGTTTTTCTGCCGATGGAACCCATTCCGTTTGCGATGGACGGGGAGTGGTACGACGCGGAAGTAAGGCTCAAGCATTTGTTGGCTGATCAGAGATTGGCGGGAATCCGATGCGAGGGCAGTACGCGGCGTGGTGAGCTATGGCATGTGCTCGATGACGCAATTCAGACGAATTCAGTTGAGCTGATCATTCTCGGATCGCACGGCAAGCACGGTTTGAAGAAGCTGATGCTCGGCTCGGATGCGGAGCAGATCTTTCGACACGCGCGCTGTCCTGTTTTGACGATCGGCCCCAAAATAGTGCCGCGGGACCTAATCGACGGTTTTCATAACATTATCTTCGCGACTGATTTTTCAGCTGGCTCCTTGTATGCACTGCAGTATGCGCTGTCACTCGCGGAAGAGAGCCAGGCAAGTCTCACATTGCTACATGTGATTCCGCTTGTTCCGTTGCAACATCAGGATTCGAGCGCCGCGAGCGCCAAGGCTCAGCTCGAAGAACTGGTACCTCGTCAGGCTCGGGATTGGTGCAGGCCAGTGTGCGTCGTGCGATTCGAATTCCCGGCGGAAGCGATTCTGAATCTGGCCAAAGAACGCAGTGCGGACCTGCTCGTGATGGGTGTACATAAGCGGGCAGCATTCGCGTCCTCGCACTTGCCGTGGGCAGTGGCTTACGAGGTGGTCTGCGATGCGCCCTGCCCTGTGCTGACGGTGCGAGACTGAAGGCGTGTCGCATGGGTGTCGCCGAGTACGTGCAGGCGCGCGTGAGTTATTGCAGTTGCGTTAAGTGGGCTTCCACTGATTCAGGAATTTGAGCAAGTCCTCGGGTCCCAGAGAGCGCGCCTTTTCGAATTCGCCGTTCTTCTGGCTGTATAAGAGCTTGCCATTGCTATCGAGCACGGCGATGGCGGGAATCCCGCGGTCCATCGGTACGTCGTAGTCTTTCATCAGATCCTGATTTTTGTCGCCTTCTCCGACGTCGACGTGAACGACCTCGAAGTTTGCCGCAATTAGCGGCGCAAGATCAGGGCGCTCGAACGCCAAGTCGAGCACGTGACAGTCGTAGCACCAGTTCGCTCCAAAGACGACGAGCACTCGCTTGTGCTCTTTGCCACTTTTCTCGAGCGCCTGTTTGATGTTGGCGTGGGCATCGGCGGTCGACGGGTAGATATTCTTCTGGTTTGAGGTGGGCTGCTCCAAGCGGCTCGGTTCGGTACGCTTTGCGAGCACCAACCGCCACTGCTCATCCTGATTCTTCCAGAGTTGGCCTTCGGTAATGTAGTAGGTATGTTCTGTTGCGTCGGCTGCGGAGAGGATTTCCGCCCGGAACAAGATCTGGTATGTACCCGGTTGAACCTGGAGACTGCCGCTTTGCAAAACGTCCATCTTGATGCTTTTCGCCTTGAGGCCAGTCCAGAAACGGATGTCGCCAGAGATGTCGAGTTCAGTGTTGGCGCCTACCTTGATTTGTGCGACGGGGCTCGTGCTGTATAGCGATTTAAGACCTGTCGCATCGCCCTTCATCACCAAATTCTTCCATTGCTCAAATGGCGCGAACGGCTTTTCATCTTTCGAGGGGAGACCAGCCATTCCTTGCGCAAAGACTCCGGCAACGCTGCCAAGGATGAAGACGGCGGCCAATAGAGTGAATCGAGGTTTAAGGTTCTTCATCGGGATCACCAAGGTCATTCGAAGTATAACGTCTGCACCCGAATCGGATGACTGTCGCAGTCGACTCTTAACGGTGAAGTGAACTGGATTCCTGCTAAATTGATGCATTCGAGGAGAAGCAGACCCTGGACTCGCCCGCACACGTGGCATCGCCTCAGAATTTGGCAAAGGCAACCAACCTGCCTTCCCTCTTCCCTGTTCCTGCCTTGATTATCGTGAGCGCCGCGTTTCTGGCGATTGTTCCCTTCTTTTTTCTTGGTAGCCCGTCGGGACACGATTTTGAGTTCCACATCTTTTCGTGGATGGAAGTGGTTCATCAGTGGAAGCAAGGAGTCTTTCTGCCGCGATGGGCCACGTACGCGCATTGGACGTTCGGCGAGGCGCGCTTTCTGTTTTATCCACCAGCGTCGTGGAATCTGGGAGCGTTTCTGGGGAGCATTCTGCCTTGGCAGATGGCCTCGGGGGCATATGTCTGGCTGACGTTGAGCGCGGCCGGTTTCTCGATGTTCATGTTGGCGCGGCGCTGGTTCAATGTCGCAGACGCCACTTTCGCGGCGGTGCTCTATGCGGTGAATCCCTATCACCATGTCGTTGTCTATTGGCGAAGCGCGCTGGCCGAGTTACTCGCCGGATGCTTGCTGCCTTTGTTGCTTCTATACGTTCTCCGGTCTGAAGAGGAAGGCCCGCGCGCGATCTTGCCGCTCGCGGGGATCGTCGCAGCCGCGTGGCTGACGAATGCTCCTGCGGGCGTGATGGTGACCTACTCAATCGCGTTTCTGCTGTTGACGTTCGCGATTATGCGTCGAAACTGGCGCCTTCCGATGTATGGAGCGGCCGCTGTTGGCATCGGAGCAGCGCTGGCGGCGTTCTACCTCGTGCCTGCCGCGTACGAGCAGAAGTGGATCAATCTGAGCCAGGTTCTGGCACCGGGCGTGCGCCCTCTCGACAATTTTCTTTTCACCAATATCAACGACGCCGATCACAATCACTTCAATTTGTTCATATCGATTGTGGCCGTTTCGCAGATCCTGTTGGCCGGAGCCATGCTGTGGGACTTGCGCCGATGGCGGAGTGATCGGTCGCTTCTGTGGTGGACGCTTACGGTGTGGACGGGCGCTGCGATTGTGCTGATGTGCCGTCCGAGTTATTTCTTATGGGAACTCTTACCTGAACTTCGTTTCGTGCAGCTTCCTTGGCGGTGGTTGCTGTGCCTGAACGTTCCGTTGGCGTTGGCGGTCACGGCGGTGATCCGGCGCTGGTGGATCAGATCTGTTTTGTACGCCGCGATGATTGGACTTCTTCTGTTTCTATCGAGCCACGTTCAGCAGACCTGGTGGGATCAAGCCGCTGACCTGTCTGAAATGCACGACACGATCGAAGATGGTACCGGATACGAGGGCACCGACGAGTACGTGCCGGCGGGTGCTGATCCGTATGACCTGAACAAAAATGCGCCGCTTGTCGGCGTCGTGGGGCGCGATAGCGCGCATCTCCGGATTCTCGACTGGCGCCCTTACTTAAAGCGCTTCACCGCCGAAGTCAGCCGTCCGGAGAGGTTGCGGCTTCGATTGTTCAACTATCCGGCGTGGCAAGTGGAAGTCAACGGTGTGCCCATCGTCGCCAAGAGCCAGCCGCATACGGGCGAAATCCTGGTACCCGTGGAGACGGGTATCAGCGAAATACGAGTGAAATTTATTCAGACTCGTGATCGCTTCTGGAGCGGGTTCATCTCGCTGATGACACTGCTGTCTGTCATCGGATGGGTATTCTATCGACGTCGACAAGCGTTCTCGAGTCGCACTTAAGCGTTATGCGCTCACTCGCGGGTACTTTCTTGCTTCCACAGCGCGAATCGAGTCTCGCTGTGGTTAACTTATTCCCGGGATGAAGACGATTTTTGTGGCGACCTCGAATCCCGGCAAGTTGCGCGATTTCGCCGGCGCTGCTGCTGCTCACAACGTGCAGATCGAGCCAATTCCGAATTTTGCGAAACTCGACTCGGTGGTCGAAGATGGCATGACGTTTGAAGAGAATGCTCGCAAGAAGGCTGACCGATACAGTTTGGCTCTCCCCGGAGAGATCGTGATAGCGGACGATTCCGGGCTGGAGGTTGATGCGCTGCACGGGGCACCCGGAGTGCACTCGGCCCGTTATGCGGCCGACGAACCTCATAAAGCTGACGTCAATACAGCTGATGACGCCAACAATGCCCGCGTGCTCCGGGAGTTGAAAGACGTGCCTGCGGAGAAGCGGACGGGACGATTCGTGTGTGTAATTGCTGCGGCGCGCGACGGGCGGACACTGGCGAGTTTTCGTGGGGTTGCCGAGGGACGGATTCTCGACCACCTGCAAGGAACTGGCGGCTTCGGATACGACCCGATGTTTTATTTTCCTCAGATCCAGAAAACGTTCGCGGAACTAACTCCTGAAGAGAAATCGAAGTACAGCCACCGCGGTGCCGCATTTCGGAAATTGCTCGAGTGGTGTGACCGAAATAGCTGACGCTTTTAACTCGTCCGCAGAGGTGCTCAGCGCACTTGTAGACTCGATCACGACAATGATTCGGGTTAACGAATCGGCCTCGTTCTCTTGACTTGCCTTCCATCCGGCCCGGATAATAAAAAGTTCGGTCTTCCCATCCGAACTCATAAGGAGCGGTCATCGTGGCGACAACTGCCAGTCCTGCGGCTCCGGCGAGTGTAAGGCACGGAGTAGCTCCATTACGCGCCGGACAGGGCGCATCTTTCTTGCTTCGCCGGCTGCATTCGCTGACCGGAATCATTCCGGTGGGCGCGTTTTTGTTCGAGCATATTCTGATTTCGAATGCCACGGCGATCAGTGGACCCGACGCGTATGCGCGCCAGGTAAGCTTCCTCGCGAATCTGCCGTTGGTGTTCTTCCTGGAACTGTTCGGTATCTGGCTGCCGATTCTTTTTCACGGGCTGTACGGCTTTTATATCTGGTACCGCGGCGATTCGAACGTTGGTGAGTATCCGTGGACCGGAAACTGGATGTACACCCTCCAACGCTGGACCGGCGGGATCGCCTTTATCTACATCGTCTGGCATACGTACACAATGCGGTTTACCGGGGTCGATCTTCACGATGCCCCGATGCAGTCTTTCGCGAAAGTCCAGGCGGAAGTGCACTCGCCTCTCCTGCTCATCTTCTACGTGATCGGGTTGATCGCCGCGTCCTGGCACTTTGCTTACGGCATCTGGCTGTTTTCAGCCAAGTGGGGCATCGTCTCGGGCGAGAAGGCACAGCAGCGGCTGCTTCGCGTTTGTCTCGCGTTCTTTTTGCTTATGAGTGTGGTCGGACTGGTAAGCCTGTACACATTCCGGGCGCGCTTTCAACAGCCGACATCGAATAACGGGAATATCGTGGACTCCCGTTACGGGGCGGTGATGCCAGAAAGGCCGGTGAACTGAGATGGCAGCAGCAGCTCCCAAAATCATCGTCATCGGCGGCGGTCTTGCGGGTCTTGCGGCGGTCATCAAGATCGCTGAAATGGGCGGCAACGTCGACCTGTTCTCCATCGTCCCGGTAAAGCGCTCGCACTCGGTTTGCGCGCAGGGCGGGATCAACGCGGCCAAGAACCTCAAAGGTGAAGGCGACTCGACCTGGCAACACTTCGACGACACGATTTACGGCGGCGACTTCCTTGCCAACCAGCCGCCGGTAAAAGCGATGTGCGATGCTGCACCCGGCATCATCGATCTGCTCGATCGCATGGGAGTGCCCTTTAACCGCACGCCTGAAGGATTGCTCGATTTCCGGCGCTTCGGCGGAACGTTATACAACCGGACCGCTTTTGCCGGAGCCACCACAGGCCAGCAGCTTCTTTACGCGCTCGATGAGCAGGTTCGCCGGTATGAGGCCGAAGGCAAGGTAAAGAAGTACGAGCATTGGGAATTCTTGTCGGCTGTGCTCGATGGCAAAGGAGTTTGCCGTGGCATATGCGCGATGGACCTCCGCACAATGGAGATCCGCACCTTCCCTGCTGATGCGATCATCGTCGCGACCGGTGGCGTCGGCGCCATCTTCGGGAAGTCCACGAATTCGGTGGTGTGCACAGGGTCGGCGCAGTCGGCGCTGTATCAACAGGGCTGCTACTACGCGAATGGCGAGTTCATCCAGGTGCACCCGACGTCGATTCCGGGCGAAGACAAGCTGCGATTGATGTCAGAGTCGGCGCGCGGAGAGGGCGGACGCGTCTGGGTTCCGAAGAAACAAGGTGACACTCGCAACCCCAAGAGCATTCGGGAGAGCGAGCGCTGGTACTTCCTCGAAGAGTGGTATCCGAAGTACGGAAACCTCGTCCCGCGCGATGTGGCAACCCGTGCCATCTTCAAAGTTGTGTACGAGCATAACCTCGGTATTGACGGCAAGCCGATGGTCTATCTCGACCTGACTCACATCGATCGCAAGATTCTCGACAAGAAACTCGAAGGCATTCTCGAGATCTACGAGAAGTTCGTCGGCGACGATCCACGCGACACGCCCATGAAGATTTTCCCGGGCATGCACTACACCATGGGTGGACTCTGGGTCGACTTCAAGCAGGCCACGAACGTCCCAGGTATCTTTGCCGCCGGCGAGGCAGAGTATCAGTACCACGGAGCGAACCGGCTTGGGGCGAATTCTCTGGTCTCTTGTATCTTCGGCGGATTCATCTCTGGGCCGAATGCCGTGCAGTACGCCCGGGGTCTGCAAAAGTCCGATGGCAACGGCTACTTCGACGCTGAACGCAAACGACAGCAGGAAATCAATGACGGCCTGATGAAGGCCGACGGCGCGGAGAATCCGTTCCTGATCTGGAAGGAACTGGGCGAGGAGATGACCAAGAACTGCACGGTCATCCGCTACAACAAGAACCTCAAAGAGTGTGACGCGAAGCTGGTCGAGTTGCTGGAGCGCATTCGTAACGTCAACCTGAGCGATCGCACTCAATGGGCGAATACGACCGTGGCGTTCGTCCGGCAGCTGTATAACATGCTGCAACTGGCGCGCGTGATTGCCCAGGGAGCCGGGATGCGCGACGAATCACGCGGCGCACATTACAAGCCCGACTTCCCGGACCGCGACGACAAGAATTGGCTCAAGACGACAAAGGCGACGTTTGCTCCTGACGCCGACGAGCCCAAGTTTGAATTCGAGCCGGTGGACATTTCGCTCATTCCACCACGGCCGAGAAAGTACGACGCGGCGAAATAGAACTGACAGCTGGGAACTGAAAGCGAATGGCTAATAATCCAGTCATCATCAAAATCAAGCGACAAGATACTCCCACCTCCAAACCCTATTGGGACGAGTTCGAGCTTCCCTACAAGCCGGGACGCAACGTCATTTCAGCCCTGATGGAGATCGCCGCCAACCCAAGCACGCGGGACGGCAGGAAGACCACGCCGATCACCTACGACTCGAACTGTCTTGAGGAAGTCTGCGGCTCGTGCGCGATGCTGATCAACGGCCGCGCACGCATGGCGTGCTCAGCCTTGCTCGACAACCTAGAGCAGCCCATCCAGTTGGAGCCATTTTCGAAGTTCCCGGTAGTTCGCGACTTGGCAACGGATCGCAGCGTTATTTTCGAGAATCTCAAAGCCACGAAGTCGTGGATTCCTGTCGATGGCAGCTACGATCTGGGCCCCGGCCCTCGCGTCTCTCCGGAAGACCAGGAGCAGATGTATCCGCTGTCGCGTTGCATTTCGTGCTGCTGCTGCATGGAAGCGTGCCCGCAGTTCAACGAGGAGACCGGCTTCGTCGGCGCAGCTACGATCTCTCAAGTACGACTCTTCAACGCCCACCCAACCGGCAAGGCCCTGAAGCGCGAACGGCTAAGTGCGCTGATGGGAGATGGCGGCATTCAGGAGTGCGGCTACGCGCAGAACTGCGTTGAGGTTTGTCCGAAGGATATTCCACTAACTACCTCGATTGCGGAGGTCGGCGGACAAGTCATGTCGCAGGCGTTGTTCGATTTGTTCCGGAAGTAACCAGGCATTTTCTGTACCGTAAACGCTGCGCATCTTTTTGTCGGCTCAGCTACCCGTTCAGCCGCTCAACGCAAAAACAACAACGTGGCGTTGGTAATCACGGAAATGATTACCAATTTGCGCCCGGATTCATTCCTTAGTAACGATTAGAGGTAAGGTTTTTCTTGGATTTCTTGACAGCTAGGTTAGAATACGCTCCTGCTCTGGGCCACCAGAGCCTCTCCCCAGTTCGAGGCCACTTCGTGTCGATCGGAACTCGGTGCAGTAGACTCTGCGTCGCGCTGTTCGCTCTGGCCATGTCCAGCCAGTCGTTTGCTCTGCACAGCTACACAGTGCCCAAGCGTTCCGTGCGCAAAACGACCAAGCATCATCGGCGATCGGTTCTTTGGAACCCGATGTTCCGTCCTTCGCATGAGTCCTTGCTGCTGCAGAACGAGGAAATCAATCGGCTGGAACTGCCACGAATCCAGGATGACGATGAACTCGTCGCCCTGGTGGAAAGCCAGGCGTTGCTGCCCATCCGCACGGGAACAACGTTGCGCATCGACCCGCGGCTGGATGTCAACCGCCGCTATTGCCGTCCCTGGACTCGCGATTTCGTTGAGGATCTGAGCCAGGCTTACTATCGCCAGTTCCATGATCAGATTCAGGTGAACTCGGCGGTGCGCACGGTGAAGGTTCAAAAGAAGCTTCGCCGTCACAACCGCAATGCTGCTCCTGCCGATGGGGACACTGCCTCGTCGCATCTCGCTGGCTTGACGCTCGACCTGCAACGCCGCGGGATGAGCAAAGAGGAAATTCGCTTTGTCGAGCGCTATTTGTTCTATCTTCGCGCCCTTGGCTTGGTCGAGCCCGAGGAAGAACGCCGCCAGTGGGTCTTCCACGTGATGGTTTCGGAGCGCTACGCAGGCTGGCGTGAATCGCAGGACGTCGTGCACTGGGACCACGCCCCCTTTGGCGAAGAACTCAGCCAGAAGTAGATAATCCACTCCAGATGATCGTTTTGATGGCCGGCCTTCCCGGTACCGGCAAATCTACTCTTGCCCGCGCACTCGCCGATCGACTGCATGGCGCCGTGCTCAGCAAAGACGTGATCCGGCACGCCCTCTTTGCGCCCGCGGATGTTGAATATTCGACCAGCCAGGATGACTTCGTTCTGCAGCTGATGCTGGAAGGGGCGGCGTGGCTTCTACAGAAGGATCCCCATCGCGTGATCTTTCTGGATGGCCGGACCTTCTCACGACGTTACCAGATCGACAAAGTAGTCAGGGCAGCCGAGAAGCTCGGACAGCCTTGGCGGGTTCTGGAGTGCGTATGCTCCGATGAAGTGGCTCGTAAGCGCATCGAGACGCAAGAGTCTTCAGGCGATCACCCTGCTCTTAATCGGAATTTTGATCTCTACCTCGCTGTGAAAGCACGGTTCGAGCCGATCACGCTGCCGAAAACTGTGATCAATACTGATCAACCGTTGGACAGCTGTGTGAACCACGCTATGCAAGCTGTCGCATAGGCGAACGCACCAGCCAAGCGCCGCTGCGTATACAATCCTCCATTCGCATCCAATCCACCCCTGGACGTTCTCACACTTATGATTCGACCCGTCTCGTTGGCCACTTTGTTTTTTGCCTTGATTGTCACAGCTGTCGCCCAGAATCCGGCACCGACTCCGGTATCCGTGAAGGCTCTTCAGATTCACAACTCGGCCTTGATCGTCGACACCCACGCCGACACGCCACAGCGCTTCCTTGATGAAGGCTTCGATATCGGCAACACGGATCCAAAGGATCTCGGTCACATCAGCCTTGATAAAGCACACGCAGGAAATCTAGACGCTGAGTTCTTCTCCATTTGGGTTGAGCCGTCTTACAAGGGCCAGTATGCGCACCGTGCCGTTGATCTGATCGATTCGGTCTACGAGCAGGCGGCGCGGCATCCAGATCGCATGACGATGGCCTTCTCGGTGGAAGACATCGAGCGCGCTCACAAGCAGAAAAAGCTGGCGGCGCTGATGGGAATTGAAGGCGGGCACGCGATTGAGAATGATATCCGCTTGCTGCGCGAATTCTACCGCCTGGGCGTTCGCTATATGACGTTGACCTGGTCGAATACTAACGAGTGGGGTGACTCCTCGGGCGATATGGATGATCCCAAGGTCGAACATCACAACGGGCTCACGGACTTCGGCAAGCAGGTTGTGTTGGAAATGAATCGTCTCGGCATGATGGTCGACATCTCTCACGTGGCTGACAAGACCTTCTACGATGCGGTCGCTATATCCAAGGCACCGGTGATTGCGTCACACTCCTCAGCCCGCGCGCTAACGAACGCTCCGCGAAACATGACGGATGACATGCTGCGGGCGGTTGCAAAAAACAATGGCGTCGTCCAGGTCAACTTCTTCAACGGATTTATCGACGAAGACTATCGCAAGGCAACGGCGGCCCTTGCCAAGGATCGTGACGCAGCGGTGGCAGCTTTCATTGAGCAGCACAAAGCGCAAGGCAAACCTGTGACCTACGTCGAATATGACCAGATCGAACGAGAGTGGGCGGCGAAAGTCCCGCGGCCGCCGCTGAAGTCGCTCATTGATCACATCGACCACATCGCGAAAGTTGCGGGCGTAGACCACGTGGGTTTGGGATCGGACTTTGACGGCATCAGCGGTGCTTCCCCGACTGGAATCGACTCGGCCGCCGATTTGCCGAAGATCACCCAAGCCCTTCTCGACCGAGGTTATTCGGCCGACGACATTCACAAGATTCTGGGTGGGAATCTCCTGCGTGTTTTCGGAGACGTGGAGCGCGTGAGCCGGCAGATGCAAGAAGCACCTACAACAGCGGCTGGCAAATAGCGTGGGACACTGCGTTGGGAACCGACAGCGAGAGTTTGGAATTCAGGTTCCACGGCGGACGCAAGTGCTGCGTGGTGGCTCCTATGTCGTACAATCCTCTTTCGCCAAAATGAAGTTCTCAAACTCACTAAAACTGTGCGGAGGCGTAGGTATGCGTAGACAAAGAAGCCTGGTTGTTATCTTTGCTCTTTTTTCGGGGATGCTCTGGTCACAGGCCAAGCCAGATCCCTCGACTCCGCCGCATCGAACCACTGGACCGTCGACAACCGCAGCGGCGTCGCCTGATCCGGTCGCGATTATCGATACGACCGCAGGCAAAATGACCTGTACGCTTTTTCCGAAGAAGGCGCCCATCGGGGTGGAGAACTTCATTGGCCTCTCCAGTGGAACGAAGGACTGGACGAGCCCTATTACGCACCAAAAGAAGCACGGCGTTCCGCTCTATGACGGGACCATCTTTCATCGGGTGATTCCTGAATTCATGATCCAGGGCGGTGATCCAACAGGTACCGGCATGGGTGATCCTGGCTACAAGTTCAAGAACGAAACGTCACCTGATTTGCAGTTCGATCGGCCGGGACGTTTGGCGTATGCGAACTCCGGCCCGGATACGAATGGGTCGCAGTTCTTCATTACGGAAGTTCCCTACCCCAGCTTGAATGGCGGTTACACCATCTTCGGCCAATGCGACGAAGCTTCGATCGAGCTAGTGAAGCAAATCGCGCGTCAAGGGCGCGACAACAATGACAAGCCCTTTCGTCCGATCAAGATCAACCACATCACGATTTCCAAGGGCGGAGCAACCGCTGCGAAGCCAGCCGCACCAGTGGCGAAGAAGCCCGCTACGACAACAAAGCCAGCGCCAACAACTGCGCCACAGTAACGTGGGATAATCAATAGATCCTGCGCCGCATCCGTCAGCGGTCTTGTGCCGCGCTCATCCTACGCTTAAGAAGGAAGGACTTTTATGGCTCGCCAACCTGGCACATACGCCACCTTGCAAACCTCGGAAGGCACCATTGTGTGCCGTTTATTCGAAGCAGAAGCTCCCAAGACCGTCGCTAATTTTGTCGAACTTGCAGAGGGCAAGCGCGACTGGACCCATCCCGTAAGCCGCAAAAAGAGCAAAGACCGCCTCTACGATGGAACCATCTTTCACCGTGTCATTCCCGACTTTATGATTCAAGGTGGGGACCCGGCGGGCAATGGAATGGGCGGCCCCGGATATCAGTTCGAGGACGAGACTAAAAGTTCCCCACACAAGTTCGATAAGAAAGGCAAACTAGCGATGGCGAACGCGGGTCCGAATACCAACGGGTCGCAATTTTTCATCACGGTAGCGCCTACCACGTGGCTCACCGGCAAGCACACAATCTTTGGCGAGGTAGCCGAGGGCCAGGACATCGCCGACAAGATCTCCAACGCGGCCCGCGGGCCGCAGGATCGCCCGAGGAAAGACATTGTCCTTCAGTCGGTCACGATCGAGCGAGTTTAGAATTCCCTCGATGAGCGAAGCCTCTGGACCATTCCGGAGGCTTTTGCGTCTATCGCCTGCTACTTTACGTTCATCAGCAGAATCCAAGAGTTGAATCAGACCTATCTGATTTTTTCGCGTTCATTCCAGGAAGAATCGACTTACGATTCACCGCATAGATCCTCTTGCGGGAGGTGTGCGTGAAGAAGGTTTGTAAAATCCTGGTTCTGTTGCTCGCCGCAAGTTCCCTGATATGTGGGGCACAAAGCGGCTCAGTGGTCGCGACCAGTCCGCTTAAGTTAAAAAAGTTCTCAGGCAACGTACGTCCAGACGGCCAGTCGATTCTCTGCGCGGGCAATCACCTGTTCATGGTCAGCAATCCCGAAATACTGAATGGACACTTGGGCCATTTCGTCTCTGTCAAGGGCACCCTTGATCCTTTGACCCATCAACTGAAGATTGCTTCGTTGAAGGTGATCCAGACTCAGACTCATTACGCCACAAATCTGGGAGACGCTGCCTTCCGAAGGTAAGCACGGCGAAGAGGCGGATGCTTCGCCGATTAGCCACTTCTTTGCCAATAAAAATCCCGCTGCTCATGAGCGGGATTTCAAGTGCCCAAGCATGGTCAGAACTTTCCTACACTCCAATCACTCCCACTAACTCTTTCACTGCGGCAGCACTCCGATCGAGCTCCGTCTTTTCTTGCGGAGTGAGCTTGATTTCGATGATCTGCTCGATGCCCTTCGACCCTAATTTGACCGGAACACCGACGTACAAGCCTTGGATGCCATACTCTCCGTCCAGATAGGCGGCGCAGGGCAAAATCTTCTTCTTGTCTTTGAGAATTGCTTCGACCATCTCCGTAACCGCGGCGGAGGGAGCGTAGTAGGCCGATCCAGTCTTCAAATACTTCACAATCTCGGCGCCTCCATCGCGCGTTCGCTGGACAAGCTTCTGGAGCGTTGCGGCATCCATCAGTTCCGTGATTGGAATTCCCGCGACGGTCGAATAACGGGTCAACGGCACCATTGTGTCGCCGTGGCCGCCAAGGACAAACGCTGTGACATTTTCGACGCTGACGTTGAGCTCTTCAGCAATGAACGTGCGGAAGCGCGCAGAATCCAAAACTCCTGCCATGCCGATCACACGTTCGCGCGGGAAACCGCTCATCTTGTAGGCGGCCTGCGCCATGGCATCGAGCGGATTGGAAACGATGATCAGGACGCAGTTGGGCGAGTGTTTCACGGCCTCGCCGACCACGGCCTTCATGATGTTGTGATTGGTGTAGAGCAGGTCATCGCGGCTCATCCCCGGTTTGCGGGGAACACCGGCGGTAATGACCACGATGTCCGAATTCGCCGTGTCCTTGTAATCCTGCGTGCCGATGACGTGCGCATCCCGCTTCTCGATCGGCATGGCTTCGAGCAAATCGAGCCCCTTGCCTTGCGGGACACCCTCGATGATGTCAATGAGGACAACGTCTGCCAGCTCCTTCGAGGCAATCCAGTGGGCGGCAGTCGCGCCGACATTGCCCGAACCTACGATCGTCACTTTTTTTCGCATGAATGCGTCCTTTCCATTATTCGCTAAATAGAAGCCTTAAATGGTGAGGTCAGGGCTCACCGTACGCCTGCGAGCACGACGGAATCCATATTTTCGATGATGTGATCGCCGAAGGCGCTTGTGCTGACTTTGGTGGCGCCTTCCATCAGGCGCTCGAAGTCGTAGGTCACCTTCTTCTGCTGGATCGTTCGCTCCATTCCCTGCTCGATCAGGTCGGCGGCTTCATTCCATCCAAGGAAACGGAACATCATCACGCCGGACAGAATCACTGATCCCGGGTTGATGACATCCTTGTCAGCATATTTCGGCGCGGTACCGTGGGTCGCCTCGAAGATAGCGTAACCATCGCCAATATTGGCTCCCGGAGCAATTCCAAGCCCGCCAACCTGGGCAGCGCATGCGTCGGAAATGTAGTCGCCATTCAGATTCGGGGTTGCCAGAACGGTGTATTCGTCGGCCCGCGTCACCACCTGCTGGAAAATTGAATCTGCAATTCGGTCGTTGATCATTAGCTTCTTCTTCCAAGCGCCATGGCCATGGGTGGAGTAGATCGTGTCGAGAACGTCTTTGACTTCCTTGTAAACGGCCTGACGAAATTCGGGAGGGGCGAACTCCAACCCGGGCTCAATAAGGCTGGCGTTCTCCTCAACAGAAAGATTCGGATTCTTGTCTTTGTTGTCGAGTATCCAGCTTTCGCGCTCAGTAACAACCTTGTCGCGGAATTCCTGAGTCGCCAATTCGTAGCCCCACTTCCGAAATGCACCTTCGGTGAATTTCTGGATGTTTCCCTTGTGGACGAGCGTTACACTCTTGCGGCCATTTTCGAATGCGTGCTGAATTGCCATCCGTACAAGGCGTTTTGTGCCCGTGATGGAGATCGGTTTGATGCCGACGCCGGAATCGAGACGAACTTGCTTCTTGCCACTCTTCAGCATGTCTTTGTTGAGGAACTCGATGAGTTTGGCAACCTCGGGAGTGCCTTCTTCCCATTCAACTCCGGCGTAGACGTCTTCGGTGTTCTCACGGAAGATCACGAGATCCATTCTCTCGGGATGCTTTACCGGCGAAGGCACTCCCGAGTAATACTTCACCGGCCGAACGCAAGCGTACAGGTCGAGAATCTGTCGTAATGCGACGTTGAGCGACCGAATCCCGCCACCTACCGGAGTCGTGAGCGGTCCCTTGATCGCCACACGGAACTCTTTCACGGCACTCACGGTGTCATCTGGTAGCCACGTATCGAACTTGCCTTTCGCCTTCTCACCGGCGAAGACCTCATACCAGGCGACACGGCGCTTCCCTTTGTAGGCCTTCTCTACGGCGGCATTGAATACGCGTGCGGAGGCTTTCCATATATCTCGCCCCGTGCCATCGCCCTCAATGAAAGGAATGATTGGATTGTCGGGAATCTGGTACTTGCCCGCTTCGTACTGGATTCGTTGTCCATCCGCCGGCACACTTACACCGTTGAAGGAATACGCCATAAAGGAACACCTCAATCGCCTGATTGAAAACCTACAATTATAGAGAACTGTTGAGGTTCCCGAGAAGTCCCACAAGGCCGAACGTCTTGACAAGCGGAGGGGACAACCTCAGAATCTCAGAATCCCGCGTTTTTAGCTGGTTCGCCGATAGAGAAGGAGCCCGCCGCATTATGAAGTTCTCTTGCCATTCGCTGTTTTTGCTCCTCATCGTGGTTGCAACTCCCCTTGCGTTTGCGAAACCTAATCCCGAGATCACCCAGTTCGGCCATGCGATTGTTGTAACCGCCGGACAAAAAACGGCCGACCTGACATGTATTGCCTGCTCAATTCATGTGGCCGGCGATGTGGCGGGTGACGTGACCACAATCGCCGGAGACATCGTGGTGGAAGAAGGGGCTTCTGTGGCGGGGGACGTCACTTCGATCGGCGGGGTGGTACGGATCGCATCGGGAACTAAGGTTGCCGGCGACCTCACTGCTCTGGGAGGCAAAGTCTCGAAAGACCCGGGCGCGGAAGTGGCTGGGGACGTCACTGCCCTGGTAGGTCCCGTCTGGCTTGCGCTGATCTTCGGGCTGCCGTTGCTCCTCCTGGCTGGAATCGTTGCACTCATCGTTTGGCTTCTGCAGAAGCGCCGACCGGAGCCGCAGACTTACGCCCGAGCGGCATAAGTCCCGATTCTTACCTGGACGCGTCCCGGTCCTTCCTTGGGGATCACTGGGCGTCGCGGTGTCCAAAATATTTCCGCACTCCGATCACGTTGTAGCGGCCCCAAGGCCCATTGGGTCCTAGGTCTGCAGGTCCCAGATATTTGTCGCGCGAGCCGAATCGCTGAAAAAGAAAATGCTGGGTCACGCGCATTTCAAAGCCGTGGCCGATGTCGATGCCGGCTCCCCACCCACGTTCCCACCCGATGGCTGCGGGCGACCAGGTGTAGAGCGTCTGAGGAATGTTCTTGCCGAAGACAAAAGTTGGCGCTCCGAAGAAGAGCAGTCTGCGCAGTGGAGTCCGAGCAAACGGCCTGACCTCGACATATCCTGACAGCAGATAACGACCAAAAGCGTTGCAGGGGGCATCCTTGCCACCAAACTGACCCGCGTTCGCAGCACAGATGTTCGGATCGGGTTCGTTGTGCGGGGGAGCCACGTCAAATTGGCCGTACCCCCAAATAAAGTTCCGGGGAAACAAGAGTCGACCTCCGCCGACCGCGGGCGTCGGTTTTTCCTGCGCCGCTCCCAGCGCACTCAGCAAAGTCATCAACGTGACTATCGAAAGAACACTTTTCATGCAGTCTCCGTGAGGTCGTTTGGTCTGCCCACTTGCTAAGGTCGCCGCGTTCACACCAACTCAATCGCTCCGTGCGATTGCTACAGAGCTTCGGCGTCGCCCCAACTGAAGAGAGCGCGCCATTCTAACGTGAAGTGCCGGGACCCTCTACCCTTATCGCGGTGGCAAGAAACGGTCGCGACCCAATTTGGACAAGGTGCAGCCGTCCTGCCGTCCGCCAATGCTAGTGGGAAACGCCTTTACGGGATGCCGCTAGGGGTTCAGATATCGTAGTAAAGAGCGAATTCGTAGGGATGTGGTCGAAGGCGGACAGCATCGATTTCTTTCTCGCGCTTGTATTCGACGTACGTCCGCAGCATTTCTTCGGTGAAGACGTCTCCCTTCAACAGAAACGCAGAATCTTTCTCCAGCGCGTCCAACGCACCTTCCAAAGATGCCGGCATCGATGGCACTTTTGCCACTTCGTCGGGGGCGAGTTCGTAGATGTCTTTGTCGAGTGGCGGACCCGGATCGATCTTGTTCTCGATGCCATCGAGTCCCGCCATCATCATTGCCGCGAATGCCAAGTAAGGGTTACAGCTCGGATCTGGTGGCCTGAATTCGACCCGCTTTGTTCTCGGTGAAGCGGAATACATCGGGATTCGGCAGGCGGCAGAGCGGTTGCGCCGCGAGTACGCGAGATTCACGGGCGCTTCGAAGCCCGGAACCAGCCGTTTGTAGGAATTGGTCGTCGGAGCAATCAAGGCAGCCAACGCAGGACCGTGCTTGATCAATCCTCCGATATACCAAAGGGCCAGCTGCGACAAACCGGCGTATCCGTCGCCGGCGAACAGCGGCTGATCGTTTTTCCAGAGCGACTGGTGGGTGTGCATGCCGTTGCCGTTGTCTCCGTAGATTGGCTTGGGCATGAAGGTGACGGTCTTGCCGTACTGATTGGCCACGTTCTTCACGATGTACTTGTAAAGCAACATGCCATCAGCTGATTTCACCAACGAGTTGTACTGCAAATCGATCTCGGTTTGCCCTGCCGTCGCTACTTCGTGGTGGTGGCACTCGACAATCAGCCCGGCGTTTTGCATCGTCACGACCATTGCGCTGCGCAAATCCTGATAGTGATCGGTGGGCGGGACCGGGAAATATCCTTCCTTGTAGCGAGGGCGGTAACCCAAATTGTTTTCCTCGCGCCCGGAATTCCAGCGTCCTTCCTCAGCATCGATGAAGTAGAAGCCGTACTGCTCGCGCTGATCGAATCGAACGCTGTCGAAAATGAAAAACTCGGCTTCCGCTCCGAAGTACGCGGTGTCCGCGACGCCGGTGGAATTTAGGTAGACCTCGGCCTTCCGTGCGATATAGCGCGGATCCCGATCGTAGGGCTGCTTCGTTACTGGATCGATCACGTCGGCGACCATCACAAGGGTCGCGACTTCGGTAAAGGGATCGAGTAGGTAGAAGCTGGGATCGGGGATCAACAGCATGTCGCTTTCGTGAATCGCCGCCCAACCCCGGATAGACGATCCATCCATACCAAACCCCTCCTCAAAAGAGGCTTCGGTCAATTGCTCAATTGGGTAGGAGACGTGATGCCAGAGGCCGGGCAGATCTGTGAACCGCAGATCGAGGATGCGGACGTCGTTCTTCTTAGCGAAGTCGAGCACGGTTTTTGGATCGCTCACTGGGCCTCCAGCCTTGGGTCGGTACGTCGCAACACGCACGTTGTGAGGTCAGCTGAGGCTTCCCCCCACAAAATCCCGGCCCGGCTCAGAAAGCACTTCCGTACTAGTTCGAGGATCAGAGAAAGAACGGGCGCGTGGCGGCTGCCGTGTAATGCTCAGCGAGTGTAGAGGCGACGCGTTACGGCATCGAAATCGATTGTTTTTATGGGATCGATAAGGGGTTATTATGCTTTCAAGTATCTTATTATCAGTGGTTACAGTATGTTCTTAAAGTCGTAAATGAATCGTCGGAAATGTCGGACACAAACCTTGCTGCTGAGAATTTCCCTTTCGTTTACGAACGCGACCACGACGCCTCATGGGGGAGACGCCAAATCGATTCTTTCTATATCTGCGATTCGAACCATTTATGATGTGACCGGAAACCACCGACAATGTTGCACAAGAACCGGCGCGATTTGTAACGCAGCTCTCGCGCCAGCCACGGCTACATGGACTTCGATCAGCTGGAAACATTTCTGGAAGTAGCTCGGCTATGCTCATTCTCGCGAGCAGCCGAGAAGCGCTTTCGCACCCAGCCGGCCGTCTCCTCACAAATTCGTGCCCTTGAAGAGGAGGTGGGTGCGCGACTCCTCGACCGTTCCGGCGGCAAGGTTTCTCTCACACAATCGGGGAAACTGTTTTTGAAATACGCCGAAGAGACAATCGAGGCGCGAAAAGCCGTTTGCGTGGCCATCGACGAGACCGAGCGTATCCCCCGCGGGGAGCTGGTCGTGGGCGCCAACGAGGGCACCTGCCTGCACATCCTGCCCGAGGTCTTCGCCGAATTCAAAAGGACATATCCGGAGGTCGCCGTCGGGATCAAACGCGCGGATTACGCCAAGACTCTGGAATCGGTAATCGATAACTCGGTTGACTTTGGCATCGTGTCACTGCCGGTGACTGACACGCGACTCACGATCGTTCCAATCCATCGCGACGAGCTGGTAATCATCGCGCCGCCCCAGCACCCGCTGGCGCACCTGAAAGCGGCTACGGTATCGGAGGTCGCGGCCTTTCCGCTGCTGGTACCAAAAAGCGGCCATACTCGCGACGCGCTGGAAAATCTCTTCCACGAGCGCCGCTTGAAACCTCAAATTTCGATGGAACTCGACTCGAGCGAACTCCTGAAACGTTTTGTGGCAGCGGACGTCGGGGTTGGCTTCATTGCGCGTTCGAACGTTGCCGAAGATGTCCGGGCCAATACGCTCTGCATTATTTCGATCGCAGACGCGCAGATACGGCGGGACCTCGCGCTCATTTTCCGCAAGGATAAAGCTCTCAGCCGTGCTGCTCTGGCCTTCATCGATACTGCCGTAAAGCTCAAATCGGTCGATTCCGCGCTCGAACCTGTGCGCCGCCCGTGAACACTTTCCAAGGCGATTCGAGGACGATTCAGGTACGCGTGGTCGGTTAAAATCAAATCGGTGACAACCTTCAAGTCTGTTGTAGTTCTGGCGGTCGCCGTAGGAATTTCCTACGCGCAGAACGCTCACAAGACTGCACCACAACCCGCTGACAGCAATCACACACTTCTTTCCATCCGTGTGTCAGGCAGTCAACGGTTCAGTCCCGACGAGATTGTCGCAACGACAGGATTGAAGGTCGGCGATGGGGCGACCGAGGACGACTTCCGGAAAGTAACGCAGGACCTCGGTGAGACTGGCATGTTCACTGACGTTTCGTACAGCTACTCGTATTCGAGGGCGGGGACCAAGCTCGAATTGCACCTGGCTGACTCGGACAAACTTGTGCCCGCCCGCTTCGAAAACTTCGTGTGGTTTTCGGACGCCGATTTGATCTCTAAGGTGCACCAACGGGAGCCATTGTTTAACGGACAGGTTCCTGTGGGTGGCACTCTTGCAGATCATATCTCGGACGCTCTTCAGTCACTTCTTTTACAACACAGCCTTTCGGCTCGGGCCGAATACATTCGCGAGGGCGCTGGTACGAGCGGCCCAATTGATGCGATCAACTTTCGCGCCGCCGGGATGAACATCCACATCCGGAACGTGAGCTTTCCGTCGGCTCCCGCGGATCAGCTACCCGTGCTGACGTTGGCTGCAAAGAAGCTGGAGGGGCGTGATTATCTTCGCTCTGAGGTGAATGCCTACGCAAAGTCGGCTCTGCTTCCCGTCTATCTGCGAAATGGGTTCTTGAAAGCGTCATTCGCTGAGCCACAAGCGAAAGTGATCCACGAGGATGAGGACGAGACTCAAGTAGATGTAGATCTCGCTTCGACGCCCGGCTCGCAGTACAAGATTTCAAGCTTTTCGTGGGAAGGCGATTCCGCGTTTCCTGCCGCGAAGCTCCAGCCACTGATCACGGGCCAGCCGAATCAGATCGCCAATGCTGTCCAGCTGCAAACTGATCTGGAGGCCGTACATAAGCTTTATGGCACGCGCGGCTACATGCTAGCCGCCGTGACACCCGAGCCGACCTTCGACGATGGCAACAGCACCGTCGCGTACAAGCTGGTGGTCCACGAGGGCGATCTCTTCCACATGGGCGATTTGGAGGTCACCGGGCTCGACTCCAAGACCGCTGACCGCCTGGAGGAGGCTTGGGATCTGAAGCAGGCCGACGTCTACGACAGCTCTTACCCGAAGCGCTTTATTGAGAAAGCATGGAGACTCCTGCCTCCGAAGACGAATTGGACTCTAGATGTCCACGAAGGCGTAAACGAGAAGGAAAAAACCGTAGACGTCAGCCTTCGTTATGGAATCAAACCGGACTGAGGGAAACTGGTAGGCCCTGCAAGACTATAAATGCCGCCGCCGTCTGATAACCTATCGGAAATAGTATTTTCCTCCCCCCAGTCGTGATGAATCGTGTGGGGAGACATTCAGTTCGGACAGGAGAAACGCTGCATGACGTCTCGTTTGCACAAATTTTTCGCTACCGTAGTTGTTTTCGTTTTCGGAGCTTCACTGCTCACCCTCGCTGCCGACAAGCCTCAGAGCTTTACCGGTAAAGTCAGCGACGCCATGTGTGGTGCCCACCACATGATGGCTGGCGCGGAAGCCGATTGCACCCGTGCCTGCGTTGGCAAGGGATCCAAGTACGCGCTGGTGGTAGGCGACAAGGTGTATACGCTCGACACTGACAACAAGGCAAACCTCGGTACTCTCGACAAGTTGGCTGGCTCCAATGCGAAGGTCACCGGCACGCTAAACGGTGACACAATCACTGTCGCGTCCGTGGCGGCCGGCAAATAGGTTTTCCGCCGACGCAGCCCTCCCCCAAGGCGTGGCGGAATGCGGGAGCTCCAATTTGGGCTCCCGCGTTTTTCTTGGTTCCTTACCCCATTTTTCACCCAAGGTTCACAAATCGCTGTGTTAGATTTGCGTTTTCTCCAACTCTCGTAGCTCTCTGGAGGCAAATGAATTGAGCAAGGACATGGTCCCGAAGCGGATCTTCTTCACCAAGGGAGTAGGCAAACATCGCGAACGCCTCACCTCCTTCGAGCTCGCCCTACGGGACGCCGGAATCGCTGCTCAAAATCTGGTGCGCGTCTCGTCCATTTTCCCGCCCAACTGCAAGCTCGTTCCCCGCTCTATGGGTCTTAAGTTTCTCCATCCGGGCGAAGTGGTTTTCGCCGTTGTCGCCGAAAACAGCACTCGCGAACCTCACCGGCTGTTGGCGTCAAGCATAGGAGTAGCGATTCCCTCCGACCGAAACACGTACGGCTACCTGAGTGAACATCACTCGTTTGGGGAGTCTGAAGACGCCGCCGGAGACTACGCCGAAGAACTTGCCGCAGAAATGCTGGCTACGACGCTTAACGTTGAGTTTGATCCAGATCGCTCATGGGACGAGAAGAAGCAAATCTACCGGCTATCGAACAAAATCGTCCGGACGGCCAACGTCACGCAGTCGGCTGTGGGCGACAAGCGTGGATTGTGGACAACGGTGATCGCTTCAGCGGTGCTGATTTTCGATTAGAAGTGGGCTGGTTTAATTCGAGGGACGGCATGAAGCCGTCCCTTTTCGGCATCTGTTGGTTGTTCCGATGTGACGCCGTACCGGCGCTCGACAGCTGCAGGTTCTCAACAAGTGCGTACTGGCGACTGACGACAAGTTTTTCTCTTACTTCGCCGCGACTTTTTTCTTCGTTCCCTTTCCCTTCGAGCCCTTTTCCTTGTCGAGTCTTTCGAAGACGGCCGCAACGATAATCGGCAATCCCACGGTCGCATCGACGAAAACTTCGCCGAAACGTCCGCCCTCCGCCGGGGGTACGAATTTGCCCCACGAAATGGCTTCGCTGTAAGGACTTCCCGAAAGCCCTCCCCAATACACCGGTTCTGGGCAGATGCGAACACCGTAGTGGTAACGCTTTAGCGGAATGTTCTCCCCCAGTCGGCGATGCCGCAACTCAAGGAACGGTCCAAACTGCTGCGACCAGTTGCGCGGAACGCCGCCGCCGATAGTCAGAATGCCGAGCTTCTTCTGGCGCAGCAACGTGGCGGCAAAGTGCTCGAGATCGAGGAAGGGATCGTAGCGGATCTTGTAGCGTCCCGTTGATTCCCGTAAACGGTTGTTGAGTGCCACATCCAGACCGAGTTCGGAGTCGGTGAACGCAGGAACGAAGACTGGAACCCCCTGATCAAACGCCGATTTGAGGATGCCGCGCTGCTCTTTCGACCGCTTCGCGAGAAATGCTCCGACGGCGTGGTTGAGTTTGTAGGAGCACATCACGTCGTTGTGATCCCAATCTTCTAAAACCTCCGACATGACCTCTTCGACGTCATCGAGATTCTGCTCCGGCTCCAGCGTGTCGTAGACGCGGTTGTACCCCTGCTCGTAGAGTTCCTCGTCGGTCACATCAGGATTCACGCGGAAATGCGCACGACCAGTGGCCTCGACCAGTCCATGGGCCATCAACGCGCCGGTCGAGACGACCGCGTTCACGATGCCGCGGTCAATGAGATCGGAAATAATCAGCCCCTGTTTGGCGACCGTCATCGCGCCCGCCAGGGTCATGACGACGAAGCACTCCTCGTCGCGTGCCATCGCCTCGAGAACGTCGACTGCTTCGCCGAGTTGTCGGCCGGTAAATGCGGTTTTCGACATCGCACGAACCAAGTCGTCGATGGAGTGGACTCTGCCCAGATCGAGCGGTTCGAGCGGGATTAACCGGTCCTCGATAGGATTGTGGAGCTTTCGGTCGATGCCGGAACCATCCTTGTGAGTCCCATTCCCCTTCGGATGATTACCTTGCTTGTCATGATTGCCGTGCTTCACGAAGCACCTCCCAGCAAGACTCGGATGATGATGTGCACCAGATACTCTACCAAGCGCGCGACATGTCGCCAACCCGCAGCGGGCAAGCTTTGCTAGGGCGTGGAAGTCGAACAATGCGTTCACATTCTCGCGTGTGATTCGTCGTCGCAGCCTCGGCTTTGCTATCCTACGTGTTCTCAGCGGAGGCGTAGAGAGTGGCAGAGAGATTTACGGTCGGACTTGTGCAGATGTCATGCGGACCGATCCCAGAAGACAACTTGCAGAAAGCGCTCACGCGCATTGGCGACGCCGCTGCGAAAGGCGCGCAGGTCATCTGTTTGCCCGAGCTTTTTCAGACGCAGTATTTTTGCCAACGCGAAGACCACGCACTCTTCGATCTTGCGGAACCGATTCCCGGCCCCACGACGGAAAAGCTTTCTGCCGCGGCAAAGAAGCACGGCGTGGTGCTGGTCGCTTCCCTCTTTGAAAAACGCGCTCTCGGCGTGTACCACAACACGGCGGCGATTTTCGACGCGGACGGAACCCTGCGCGGGATCTATCGCAAAATGCACATCCCGGACGATCCGCTCTACTACGAAAAGTTTTATTTCACTCCGGGCGACCTGGGCTTTCGCGCCTTTGACACAAAGTCCGGGAAAATCGGCACGCTTGTCTGCTGGGACCAATGGTATCCGGAGGGCGCTCGTCTTACTGCACTGCAGGGAGCGACAATTCTGTTCTACCCCACGGCGATCGGCTGGCATCCGGCGGAGAAAGCTGAGTTTGGGGAGGCACAGTACGATGCCTGGCGAACGATTCAGCGCGGTCACGCGATCGCGAACGGCGTCTACGTCGGCGTTGTAAACCGGGTCGGCTTCGAAACAGGAAACATCCGTGGAAACGAAGCCAAGGGAGCGGGGCTGGAATTCTGGGGCGGCTCGTTCATTGCGGATCCCTTTGGCCGCATCCTGGCGCAGGGGTCGCACGACACGGAAGAAATCCTGACCGCCGAAGTGGACCTCCGCAAGCTCGAAGAAATCCGCCGCAACTGGCCATTCTTGCGCGATCGCCGCATCGACTTCTATGCCCCGATCACGAGCCGGTTGATTGACTGATGCCCACGACGCGAAATAGCAAAAGTGGGATCCGGGAAAATCGGCGCGTAGCCGACAGCTCAAGTAAGACTTTAACGGTCCCCTGGGCCTATAGAATGCCCGCCGAGTGGGCTCCGCACGAGTCTACGTGGCTCGCGTGGCCCCACTTTCGCGGCGATTGGCCGGGAAAATTTGATCCTATCCCTTGGGTTTACGCGCAGATCATCCGCAACCTGACTCGCCACGAGCGCGTCGACTTGATCGTCACCAATGCCGAAGCTGAGAAACGCGTCCGAAAGACTCTGCAGCTAGCCAATGCCCTGGGCAAGAACATCCGGTTTCACTGCTGGCCGACGAATCGGGTCTGGACGCGCGATTCTGGCTGCACGTTTGTGTGTCCCTCTGGGGGAAACGAGTCGTCGCGTCAGCCCAACTCCGGTCCTTTGGTGAATGGAGGGTCCGGTGTCACTGGCCGTTCTACACAGAATTCAGATCGTCTCGGTGCAGTAAAGTGGCGCTTCAATGCCTGGGCTAAATATCCAAATTATCGCCATGACGAGAAGATTGGCTCCCTGATCGCCCAAGCTGCGAATGCGCCCGAAATTCGCGCCCACCATCAAGATGCGCGGGTGGTGCTTGAGGGCGGCTCCATCGACGTCAACGGCGAGGGCGTTCTACTCACCACGGAAGAGTGCCTGCTCAGCAAGGTCCAGCAGCGCAATCCCGGGTTCGGGCGCGAAGATTACGAACAGATCTTTTCGACGTATCTCGGGATCCGGAAAGTCGTCTGGCTCGGTCAAGGCATCGAGGGTGACGACACTCATGGGCACGTCGACGACATTACCCGGTTTGTTGCGCCTAACACGATTGTCACGATGATCGAGCGGGATGGACGAGATAAGAACCACGCGCCGCTGCAAGAAAATCTTCGCCGCCTGAAGTCTGCCACTGATCATGACGGCAAATCGTTCCAGATCGTCGAACTCCCGATGCCG
>Ga0126371_10000360_pt1 | contig 37179 bp, 36 predicted proteins | sample PanSoiMetaPlot_4_FD_110145 | JGI IMG/M metagenome (GOLD analysis project Ga0126371, IMG submission 110145) | Tropical forest soil microbial communities from Panama - MetaG Plot_4 | ecosystem: Environmental > Terrestrial > Soil > Tropical forest > Bulk soil | place: Panama | collected 2016-02-17
ACCATCACCGGAAGGTTGGCGCTGGAAACGCCGGGCGTCCAGACGTTCAGGGCGAGACAATCTTCATCCATGACGGAGTTGTTGTTTTCGGTGGGGTCGATGTCCACAAGCTGCGGGCAGGCGGGGGCAAAGTCAAGAGCGTCACGAATGCCTTTCCACGGCGCGACGGGCTGCGCGGGATGAAAACGCAAATTGCCGATGGGCGCCCGCGCGTAGCGAATGCCGCGAAACACGGATAGGCCGGGTTGGGTTTCGCCGCGGAGCTTTCCCGCGCTAGTTTCGGCGAGAGGAGTCGAAGCCGAGCGGTTCTGCGCAAAAACAAGCGGGCAAGTGAGTAGCTTGAGAGCGACAAGAATAACGGACCAAGGGGCACCAGATTTTGCGATGCGCATGCTGAAAGAACGCTCCTCCCAGACACGCGTATTTTGCACCGGAATGGGGAAGCATGGGTAGCGCAGGAGCGCAGAGTGAATCTGTCGGTGAGTTGGTTCAAACGAAGAGTGTGGTCTTTTCCAGCTTTGTTGCGTCAATTAAACCTTGATCTGTAAGTTTCAGCGCGGGAATCGGCGAGAGCGCAAGAAACGACATGGTCATGAACGGCGCGTCCAGGTCACAGCCGAGCGCGTGTGCGGCGGCGTTCAAGCCGGCAATCAGTTTTACCGCCTTCGGCAGGGGCTGGTCGGTAACGAGACCGGCAATGGGCAACGGTAACTCGGCCAGGACTTTTCCGTCGGCGACGGCGATTTGTCCGCCTCGCAGGCGTTCCAATTCCTGAATGGCGAATAAAATGTCCTTGTCGTTCACGCCGGCGACAACAACGTTGTGCGCGTCGTGGGCGACGGTGGAAGCAATCGCGCCGCGCTTTAATTTGAAACCCCGAACGAAACCGACGCCCACATTCCCCGTCGCGTGATGGCGTTCGACGACCGCCATTTTCAGGATATCGCGCACGGTGTCGGCCACTACTTCGCCGCCCTCAATTTTCGGGGGCAGAGCGACTTCCTTCGTTACAATCTGGTTGGGAACGATTTCAATGACGCGGATCTTCTTTTTGCCATTTGCCTTCACGATGAAATCGTTTGGGAAATAGCGCAGATTCATCGTGCTGCGTGGCAGCGGAACCTTGGTGGGAGATTTGCCGAAGAATCCTCCATCTTTGGCAACGAGCACGCCTTTCTTCCAGGTCTGCCGCACACGGAAGTTTTTCAGGTCATCGAGCACAATGAAATCGGCCCAATAACGCGGCGCGATCGCTCCGAGATTTTTCAGGCGGTAGTGCCCGGCCGTATTGATCGTTGCCATCTGGATGGCGGTGATAGGCGGCACGCCGCACCGGATGGCTTTGCGCACGGCGTAATCCACATGGCCTTCGTTTACGAGGTCGCCCGCAAGTTTGTCGTCGGTGACGAAGGAACAGTTCTGCGAATTGTGCACGTTGAGGAGCGGCAGGAGATGCTCAAGATTCCGCTCCGTGCTGCCTTCGCGCAACAGGACATGCATGCCAAGGCGCAGCTTTTCACGCGCCTCTTCCACGGCAACGGATTCGTGGTCGGAGCGCACTCCCGCCAGGGCGTATGCGTTCAGATTTTTCCCTCGCAAGCCGGGCGCGTGGCCGTCAATGGCTTTGCCTTTGCCCGCGGCAATTTTCGCCAACTCGCTTTTGGAGCTGAGAAACACGCCGGTAAAGTTCATCAATTCGGCCACACCAGCGATTCTTTCGTCATGCATCATCAATTTCAGATCGTCGGCGGTGAGCTTTGCGCCGGAGGTTTCAAGATGCGTGGCGGGGACGCAGCTCGGGAGCATGATGAAAAAGTCCACGGCAAGATTCTTAGTGGATTCGAGGACGTAGCGAATGCCGTCGAGGCCGAGGACATTGGCGTACTCGTGAGGATCAATCACTACAGCGCCTGTTCCGTGAGGGACGACAGCGCGCACGAATTCCGGAGCGGTGAGCATAGAGCTTTCGACGTGAAAATGTCCGTCAATCAAACTGGGTGCCAGATACGCGCCGTCGAGATCAATCGTCGTCTTCGCGCCGTAGTCGCCGAAGCCAATGACCCGCCCGTCCTCGACCGCGACGTTCGTCTTGTGGATTTCGCCGCTGAAGACGTTAACGACGCGGGCATTTTTGAATACCAGTTGGGCGCGCCGTTCGCCACGCGCGACGGAGAGCTTGTGATGGATGTTACGCATAACCCTTGGCCTGTTGTGGCCACGCTAGCACATTTTGCGCCGGACAAAACTAAAATGAAACACCAGCACGGGGGCGAGAATGGAAATAGGCAATTGCAATCAGCTATGTGAGCCACTTGACCTGGCGAATGCGATACCGTAAGGTTACATATTAGGCGTAACCTCGCGGTTACGCATTAAATGGAGCCAAGGAACTTGAGTGGCGGAGGCGAAGAAAAGGTCCAGCAAAGACGACAAAGACAGAAATGGAAAGCATCTCGGAGGTAAACATGGTAGCGCCACAACAAACTCCCAGCGCAGACGAGATTGTTAGCGAAATCCGCATTGCTGCTCCGCCAGAGCGCGTTTTTCAGGCGCTGGTTGAGCCGTCACAAGTCGTGCAATGGTGGGGGCATGCCGGGATCTACCGGTGCACGAAATTCGAGAGTGACCTGCGGGTCGGCGGTGCGTGGAAGAGCATCGGAGTTGATGGCCACGGGCGCCAGTTCGAAGTAAAGGGTGAATACTTGGAGCTCGACCCGCCGCGCATTTTGTCTTCCACTTGGGTCGCAACCTGGACCGGCGGCGCAAAAACCAAGGTGCGATGGGAACTCGAAGTATCTGAAAACGGGACCCTCGTGAGGATTCGTCATAGCGGGTTTGCGGCCCATCCGGAACTTGCTCAGGCGTATCGGGGCTGGCCAAGAATGCTGACGTGGTTGCAGGCTCTCCTGGAGAAGGGGGAAACAGTTGAGCAGCGAGCGCCCGTCTCGTGGAGTTAGAGCCGGCTTCTCTTTTCCTTCCTACGCGCTTGGTCTTCGCAGGGACCTGCCTCACCTTGTTGTTTAGCAGCGAGGTGAGACAGAGTTATGATGTGATCTCGACCAAATTACCGTCGGGATCGGCCACCACGGCTTCGTAGTAGCCGTCGCCGGTTAGCCGCGGTTCGCTGATGGTGCGCACTCCAGCGGCCTTCATTTCCTTGAACATGCGATCCACGGCCTCGCGCGAGCCGACGGAAACAGCAATGTGGGCAATGCGCGGGGCTTCGTCGGGACTCGCCATGAGTTCCAAACGAGCGCCGGAATCAAGCGAAAGAAAGTAAGAGTGGAAAGGGCGCTTCGCGCTCGAATACCTGGGCCCCTTCGTAGCCTGGAACCATCGTTCGTAAAACGAACAGGTTCGCTCGAGATCGGACACCCACGAAGCAACATGCTCGATCTTCATTTTCGTCTCTCTCCGTGATTCCGAAACACAGGTTTTGATTTCGCCGGACTCGATGTGAGGCGGCAACGCTTATTGGATGCGAAGAGCCTGTGGTACGGTCGAATGGTTGGGAGGGACAGATGCATCCGAAAAGTGAAGGGATCCTGGAATCGTCTTTGTACGTGAGCGATTTGCCACGCTCAGTGTGGTTCTACGAAGAGATTTTCGGATTTCGAGTCGTCAGCGAGTTCGGCGAACGGGGTTGCGCAATGCAGGCGGGCGAGCGGCAGGTGCTGCTGCTCTTTAAGAAGGGAGATTCGCGCACCATTCAATCACCGCACGACGGAGACGGGGAATTGCATATCGCGTTCGCAATCGCGGCGGCGGAATTGGCGCATTGGGAATCGTGGCTGCAAACGAAAGGCATTGCGGTGGAAGAAAAGAAGGAGTGGGAGCGGGGCGGCTGGAGCCTTTACTTTCGGGATCCTGACCGCCATCTGCTGGAATTGGCCACACCGGGCGTGTGGTCGATTTATTAAGGAATGTGGGTGGTGGGAGCTTGCCACGCGGCGCATCCTTTCAGTGTATAATCCCGGCCAAACCCTTGGAGCGGGTTACACTTGGATCCCACGAAGACCGCCAACCTGTGGATTCCGGTATGTTGCGAGCGCGTGATGCGCTTCAACGTGTTCATGCAGAAGAACGGAACAGCGTACGGCTCGCTGGTCTGCACGGTGTGCAACAAAAGCGTTTCTTTTGAATTGGAGCACCAGTCTGACCTAGGCGCGTACGGCGAAGGCGCCCGCTCTCTGAACATGCTGGGAGCACCCAAGCCCCCCAAAGATGTGCGGCGCAAAATTGACGAGGATGCCGCGATGAACGACCAGACGCTATAACGCGGGGCGCCGCCTCTAAAGCGTTGACCGGCGATGATTGACCAGACCATCTCTCACTACCGCATCCTCGAAAAACTTGGCGCCGGAGGGATGGGTGTCGTGTACAAGGCCGAAGACACCCGGCTGCAACGTTTTGTGGCCCTGAAATTCCTGCCCGATGTGGCGCCGGACTCGCCGGCGCTGGAGCGCTTCCAGCGTGAGGCGCGAGCTGCGTCCGCCCTGAATCATCCGGGCATTTGCACGATTTACGATATCGGGGAGCAAGATGGCCGCCATTTTATCGCCATGGAGTTCATGGACGGCGAAACGCTGCGCAACCACATCCACGGGAAAGTGCTGCCTCTTGAAGAAATACTGAGATTGGGAATTCAGTTGGCCGACGCTCTGGATGCCGCGCACACCGAAGGCATCATCCACCGCGACATCAAACCCGCGAATGTGTTTGTTACCCGGCGCGGACAAGCGAAGGTGCTCGATTTTGGCCTTGCGAAACTTGTGCCCAAAGGGGTTGGGCGAATTGCGGGTGATTCCGGCGAGGAAGCTGCGGAAGCGACTTCGATTGTAGGCATCATCAGTGGCACGCCTGCCTATATGTCGCCGGAGCAGGTCCGCGGAGACAATCTGGATCTGCGGACGGATTTGTTTTCGCTCGGTTTGCTGCTTTACGAGATGACGACGGGGCAGCAGGCGTTCAGCGGGAAAACGAGCGGGGTAATTATCGAGGCGGTGCTGACGCGGTCGCCTGCTTCGGCGCGAAGCATCAATCCCGAGGTTCCGGCCGCGCTGGAAGAAATCATCAACAAGGCGCTGCACAAGGATAGAGAGCAACGCTATCAGCACGCGGCCGAGCTCCGCGCGGATTTGCAGCGGCTGCAACGGGGTGCGGATTCCGGGCATTGGGCGGCGCAGCAGGATTCACAGCGAATCGCGGCGAGCGAAACGGGAGCGCGAACAGCTGCAGCGCAGTCGAGCGGCCCACGGACGGAGCGCGTCTCGAAGGTTATCGATTCGCTTGCCGTTTTGCCTTTCGAAAACGCCAGCCGCGACCCGGATCACGAGTACCTGAGCGACGGAATCGCGGGCAGCCTGATCAACACGCTTGCAAACCTACCCAAGCTCCGCGTGATGGCGCAGAGCACGGTAGTTCGTTATCGAGGCCGGGGGATTGATCCGCAAACCGCCGGCCGCGAGCTCAACGTGCGTGCCGTCCTCACCGGAAGGATCATGCAAAGCGGCGACTCTTTGCGCATAGGCGCCGAGCTGGTGGACGTACCTACCGGATCTCGCTTGTGGGGTGCGCAATACGATCGCAAACCCGGTGATATCTTCTCCGTTCAAGACGACATTTCCAATGAAATCTCCGAAAAATTGCGCTTGAAGCTTACCCGCGCGGAAAAAAAGCGGATGACCAAGCGCCAGACCGACGATGCCGACGCCTATCGACTTTACTTGAAGGGCCGCCATCACTGGGACCGCTGGACCGAAGATGGATTCTACAAAGCCATCGAATATTTTCAGCAAGCCGTCGATAAGGACCCCGCCTATGCCCTCGCGCATGCAGGCATCGCCGATTCGTATGTGCTTCTGGGATGGAACTGCTATTTGCTACCCAAGGAAGCGTTCCCGAAAGCAAAAATGGCCGCGATTCGCGCCTTGCGGCTCGACCCGGATCTCGGCGAAGCCCACGCGCCGCTGGCAGCAGTGCTGTGGCTTTACGAATGGAAGTGGCAAGAGGCGCGGGCGGAATTCAGGCGAAGCTTGGAACTGAATCCGGCGTATCCCACCGCCAACCATTGGTACTCCGAATATCTGATGACCATGGGACGCCTCGATGAGGTGATCGCCGGGATGAAAAAGAGCCAGGAGCTCGATCCGCTGTCGCTGATTATTAGTGTGGCGATTGGATGGGCGCTTTATATGGGGAGGCGCTACGAGGAGTCGCTGGAACAGTTCCGGCGCAGCGTGGAGCTGGAGCCGAACTATCCGATGACCTGCTGGATTCTGGGATTGCTGCTCCGGAAGATGGGCCATTTTGAACAGGCCATCGAGGAGGGAGACAAGGGCGTGAAGCTCTCCGTTGGCAGTCCCGTGATGCGCGCGGCGCTGGCGCAAACGCTGGCCACCGCAGGCAGAAGAGACCAGGCCCTGCGAATTCTGGAGGAACTGACAACGCTGGCGAAACAAAAGTACGTTTCGCCATACTTTTTGGCGGGAATTTATGTAGGGTTGGGAGAGCCCGACCGCGCAATGGAGCACCTCGAGAAAGCCTACGAAGATCATTCGCACTGGCTGATGTATCTGCACCTCGATCCGGGGATGGACGCGTTGCGGTCCGAGACGCCTTTTCAGGATTTGTTGCGGCGGATCGGCCTGCCTTTGCAAAGCGCGCGTGTTTAGTACCATTGTCAGAGACTCCGTTAATCAAGAAATGGGTCTGAGCAAAGAGGTGCCCGGCAAGTAGGCTCACCGGATATGTGGGCCGCTAGCTTCCAATTTATGCTCGGTTACGGGAATTAAGCGAGGTCGACAGAGAAAAACTGGGATGACCGGGTCAAGGTCGCAGAGTCTTTGCGCGCTTTGACACCGCGCAGGTCTAGCCCCGCGTTGCGCACCAAGTGCCGCGTCTAGGACACAATCAAACCATTGGAATATGCTCACAAACTTTGCCGGCTGGTTTGGAAGATATTACGCCAAGGAATCCAGTACGAAGAACGAGGCCCAAACGCCAACAAAGCGTCCAAACAAAAGCGCACCCCAAAAATGATCCAAACACTCCGCGGACTTGGCTACCGAATCGAACCCAGCCCTTTTCAATCAGCCATCCCGGCATGAACGCCATCTCCGATTTGCCACGATCTGCGACCCTGCGTTAATCAGACCTTTCCTGTTCGGAATTCCTGTCTTTCAAATTCGAATGCGGTGTTAGTAGCTTTTGGGGATTACGGCACTGACGACGGTTGTTGGTGGAATCGCCCAATCTTCGTATAGACGTTCGCTCCACGATCGCACAGCCTGAATAGGCTGCTCATTACGCTGACGTTTTCTGCTTTTCCCACAAACAGAAGCCCGCTCGGCTTCAGGGCGTACACCTCGACGATAGGCGACGTTGGCAAGGCTTCAGCTTCCACTCCGGCTTTTGTCACCGTGACCGGCGGGACGCTGAATGGCACGCCCAACGATGTGCAGGTTCAGACCTTCGACAAGACGGGTGCGCCGGCTGATTCGGCCTTGCGTCTTTATGTGTCCTGTCCATAGAGCTGTTGGGGCGTACCTATTGGGCGATTCTCAGGGGCAAAGAAAAAAGAAAGAGGGGCAGGTTGGAAGCTGCCCCTATTCGTTTGGTTGTGCGTCGGATGGCCGGAGTTAGTTGTGGTCCCGGTCCTGATTGCCGTGGCCGAAGTGGAAGAGGTCGAAGAGATCGCCGATAGCCGGGGAATTGAGCGGCACATAAGGATTGTCGTCATCGGCAACAGGATTCGGGAAGTTGTCACGGCTGCGAGCGGTCAAAGGCTTCAAATCCCAGTTGCGTTCGATGAACTTGAGGATGGACACATGGTCGGTATAGGTGTGGCTGATATGGCCGCCGCGCGTAAAGGGAGAAACCGCAATCAGGGGAATGCGCGGGCCGTCGCCGAAGAAGTCCAGCGGCTGGATGTAGCCGGAGTCGTAGTAGCCGCCGCCCTCGTCCATGGTGATGAACAAAACGGTGGAGGCGAAGAGCTCCTTGTTGGCGGTGAGATGATCCATGATTTTGCGGGTCATGGCTTCAAAGAGGTCTTCCTTTGAGCTCGCCGGGTGCCCGTCGAGCAGAGCATCCGGCTTCAAGAAGGAAACCTCGGGCAAAGTGCCGTTGTCGACGGCATTGAAGAAATCGGTGGCGTCCTTGATGTGAGCGGCGCGCTGCACGGGGTCGCCCATGATGGCGGTGGCGTAGGATTCGAAGTTACAGATGTTGCAGTAAGCCGCGCCCACCTGAACCGCGGGATCCTTGCTTCCCGGATTGTGCTGCAAAGCCACGGCAGCGTTGTAGGCTCCACCATAGTAGGCCCAGGAGATGCCTTTATCGTTGAGGGATTCGCCAATGGTGCGAATGTTGGTCGGCGGAACGGTACTGCCCTTGCCAATGCCCTTGGTATCAACGGTGCCGTCAGGAAGGAAGCCCGGGTTGACGTTGTTGACCATATAGAAGTGGCTCGCCTCGCAATTGGGCCTGGGGTGATAAGGCAAAGATGCCAGGTAATCCTGAATGGGCTTGATGCCCGGCTGCGTGGGATCCGCACATTCAGCGAAGTCGCCCTCGAAGAAAAGGTCGACGGTGTAAACGTCGTTGGTGCCGGGCAAGGGATTCGGATTGGCAATATGCCGGCCCCGTCGGACCAGAAGATGCCGTCGCCGGTGCCCAGCATGAAGTGGTTGGCGCCGGTGCCGCCCATGAAGGACTGGTGGAAATTGTCGCTCATGGAATATTCGTCAGCGAGTTGCTTCAAAACAGGGACGTCGCCATTCTGCATGTTATAGAAGGCCATAGAATTCCCGCCGCCGTTGTCATCGATTGCAGGAGGCGTATCGAAGGGGTCGATCTGGTTGGTGTAGTTAGTGATTACGAAGGGGTAGAGATCGCTGAGGCAGCCTGAAGGATTATGCCGGGTGGCGTTTTTGATGTCGCAATCGGATTGTTGCCACATTTCGAAAAGCCGGTGAGTGGTATCGCCCGTATAGGAGTCGTAGGGGAGATTCGCGCCCTCGAGAGGAAATGGACCGTTGGGCAGATTGTTGAAGTTCGCAATGCGGGTATCGAAGTCCGGGACGGGAGTAAGAACAAACGTATTGTTTTGTCCGGAGGCGCCCGTGGTCAACAAGTGTAGATCCTGGGCTTCTAAGGAAGGCTCGATGGCCGCCAGGACCGCTTGCGGCGTGGCGGCTGGAAAAGGAGGCGGCTCCGTGGCAAAGCCGATGATCGAGGCGTCCGGGCTGGGGGAGAAGTTCAGGGTCGGTGAGGGCAGAGTGTCATAGGGCGCCTTCTCATTGTCATTCAGACTGATGTAATACTCGGTGCGAAACGGGGCGACGGCCTGAAATTGTTGAGCCTTTTTGAAGTGCGGGCCGGGAGTGCCGTCCGCGTTGACGATTCCTTTGGAGAGCAGGTTGGAGACAGAATCGCGGCTCTTCGGGACATAGGTCGCAAAAAGGTTATCAAACGAGCGGTTTTCGCCAATCAGGACGATGACATGCTTAATGGGCGTGTCGGTCTTGTGATGGTCGTTGGGCCGGCCGAGCGACGGGTTGGGAAGAGCTAAAAGAGTAGAGAGGCACACGCCTAATGTCGCGCGGCTCCACTCCCTGAACTTAGGGATGAGCACTTTAATTTTCCTCCAAGATAGATAGTTCAAGAATGTGGGCGCGACCGAAGGAGTGTGCAGGAGTGTTGTTGCAGGAACGTAAGGAGACTGTGAATGGCCAAAGAAGGGCGGGTTACGGGGAGTACGTCTTCCTGAGGTTGGCAGGCTGGCGGAATTAGGTCTCTAGCTGCAGGTTTAAGCTTTGATTCGTGAGATTGTGCCGGCGCTCGGCGCGGGCGGGATGAACCTCCCTATGTCTTCCCCGGAACATCGAGCTGAATTCGAATGCCTGTATACGTCCAGGGTTGTCTTTGTCCTCGGTGGTCCTTACGTTCACTAGAGTGGCTTCGACCACAACCTTGCTGGCAGAGTATTCCGCGCAGACGGGCCGGGGCCGTGGGTGTTGCAGAGGCCCATCGCCGAGCGGGCCGACAACAACGACGCAATAAGGAATATCTCACTTGCAGGCACGAAATCACCCTGGATCCGAACATTATAAAAGGGCGCCCCGTTGGAGTAGGTGTTGAGTGCTTGGCTCGACCTCATCCAGAAAGGACACCCTTATGACCAGCACTAAATATATCGGTATGGACGTGCACAAGGAAAATGTCTCGATTGCGGTGATGAACTCCGTCGGGAAGGTGGTGATGGAGTGCGTCATCGAGACCAAGGCGAACACCACTGTGCGTTCCGGCACCCTTTAATAGGACTTCTCCGGTTGGCCCGTTCAATTAGCACTTGGTCGGGAGTATCACCGTGCAGACCTAGCGGGCGAGTCTCGGGCTGTTTGATTGTGCGGCAGGTGGTTCGCGGCGGATTATGCTTCGCGCGGCATCGCGGCGGCCAGCAGAAAGACGGCCCCGCAAAACATGAGCGTATCGGCCATGAAATTAAACCCCTTGGCGAGGCTGGCGCGATCGACAACCGCGATGGGCACGTAGACGGCCAGCTCCACAACGAGCACGGTGAGGCCGAGCCAGGTTGCGGCGGTGCGGGTTTTCCGGCCGAGCAGCAAGAGGTTGCCGGCGGCGGCGTAAACCACGGCGGCCAGGCAGGTCCATACGGCGTGGCCGTAGATGTAATCGGGAGTGAGACGTTCCAGGGGAACGCCGGGAACGTGTTTGGCGTGCAGGAATTGCTCGAAGCTGTAAAACAGCACAGGAACAGCAAGGAAGTAGCGTGCAATGGTGGCAAGGATGCGTGATCTTTGCTCGTGCGACTGTCCGAGGGCGGCCGCCATCGCCAGAGGGCCGCCGCTGAAGGATAGTTCGCGCAGCGCAAGCGCCAGCGCAATGCGATCCCGCGGGTCCTGCAGCCAGCCTGGGACGTCCATCAGTACGACGAAAAGGAAAAAATTCAGCGCCAGGAGGCTGGCTGCTAGGCGCGCCTGAATGCGTGTGACCAGGCTAAGCGCGGCAGCGATAAAGCAAGCCCCCACGAAGTAGGCCCAAAAGAGGTGCCACGGAATCCAGGAAGGAATGAGGGAGGCGATGTCAGCGGTGAGCGTGAAATGTTCAGTGCCGAATGCCGCGAGCGGGGCCGCGTAAAACAGCGGCCCCAAAAGAATCAGCTTGTCGAAACCCCGGGAGCGCTGCCAATCGCCACGAAGAAAAATGGCGACCAGCCCGATGGCGAGAATCGCTCCAAAGACAAAATACGACCAGAGCACCTCGCTGGGAATCGCGAGGAGAATCAGGACTGCCGATGAATGTACCACGCTGCTGCCCACCGCGATTCCTTTCAGCCCGGTCTGCGCCAAAAACCAGTTGTCCTGCTAGTCAGAAATGCGCTTTTGATCCGTGATCCAGTTCACTTCCCAAGTCTTGCCTCCATCGTCGGAGAACGACTGCTCAAAATGGGGCGACTCGGTGTTCAAATTTGTCCACTCATATCGAATCAGGATGGTTTTGCCATTGATCGTATCCTGAGCGACGAACACACCGCGCCCATTTTTGAATTCGCCGACCTGAGGCGGGTCGAAGATTCCCGATTTGCGAGCTGTCCAATAGAGCCGCCATTGGTGAGATTCTGGGTTGTACAAGCGGATGACGAAGCCTTCGATGTGTGCATTTGGTCCGTCGAATGAGGCCTGTTCGATTTCAGAGCCATCCCAGATCTTCCGGCAGGTACCCGTGCCCTCGTACTCTACCCATTCGTTCGATCCGGTCAGGGGATGCAGCCTGCGCTTCAAGTGATACCTCCAGTGGCCGATCAACGGGTCGAAATCGTGCTGGCCATCATGTGCTGCGTCTTGACTCTGGCTTGCAGGAGTTGACTGCTGTCTCGGCTTTCCCTGCAGCGGAAGGTGGATGAAGGCGAAACAATACAACACAATACAGAACCCGAGACGTTCGAGCACACGCATAGCCATTCCTTTCGTTCCCCGTTTGTGAGTTCACTGACTTTGGATGCAGGTTGACGTAGATGTATCCGCGCGAGAGTACTCTCTGCGGTTGACTCCGGCTATAGCCACTTTGCCCCGAATTATTAGGGCCACTCCTGACCGCCCGTCAGATCGCTTGGATTACTTGCGGTGATCTGCGAATTCGGCCGCTTGCTTCAGCTCATGGTTAACCTGTTCGGGCAACTCCAAGGCCCGCTGGGCGTGCCCACCCAACTCGTCCTTGTTGGCTTTCTGGGCCTCTCCGACCTTGAGCCAGGCCTGCACACACAGCTCCTGCGCCGCAGCGAGGTTGGGGTGGCGGTGGGGATTGATGTCGCGTTCCGGCTTTTGTGCAACCGCGATGCCTCCGCCGATCAACGCCGGACACAAAACCGCGCCTACCATGATTCGTGACTTTGTCATATGCGCAGCTCTCCTTTGGAAAGATTCGGGATTTATCACACAAGAATTCAACGAAGATCGGCTGGGAGAAACGGGCGGCCACCGTTCCCGCGGACTCCGGGGCAGTGTAGCTCGTGAGAGAGCCTACGCCGAAAAGCCTCGTATGGCATTGAAGTATCGCGGTCAGCGGCATTATTAATACAAAATACATAACGTAGCCAGAAAGTATTATAGACCCTGCATCGATTTGCGGAGGTTTCCATCGGAATTGGAGTGGCTCTTCTATTCGCACCGGTGTGGCCGGAAGGGGAAGACGCTGCGCCAGGAAAATGATGAGCTCGCCAGATTCAGCCACTTGAGAAAGCAAACGGGCGGGACAAAAAGGAGAGAGGCGCCCGGTAGTCCGTCGAGCGCCTCCTCTACTGCGTCAACGTAAACCGTACCTCACTGGATCACCTCCTTCTCGGCTGAGAAGCCGATATCGACAAGGTGTCGCATGGGGCGAGTATAGCGCAGGTTGCGAGAGAGAAATCACGGCAAATTTTCGAGAGATGCGAGGAGTTGAATACCCCCAGGCCGACGGAGCGTTTACTACGGTATAGGGTTAAGGGGTGAGCTTGTTTGGCGATTTCGCGATTTCCCGTGCGATTGCGCCTTTCCTTTGTTCCTCCCACCCGCGTCACTCCCTTTCGTTGCGAAGCCTCATTTGCGAGAATGATGCCCGCAAGAACGCAGGCGTGTTGTCGCGCGCGAACCTGAAATAGCGGTGGCGAGGAGGAGAGAGCCTGACGCATGCTGGATGCAGCGAAGAGTCTATTGCTGATTCTCAGCGCGATCTTTCCGATTGTGGATCCCATAGGCGGGAGCCCGTTTTTTCTGGCGCTGACCGGGGGATACAGTTCGGAGGCGCGAAAAGCACTGTCGTGGCGGATCGCGTTCGACAGTTTCGTGCTGCTGGTGGGCTCGTATTTTACAGGTACGTACATCCTGGCTTTCTTTGGGATTTCGCTGCCGGTGGTGCAGGTGGGCGGGGGAATGGTTTTGGTGGCGATGGGGTGGGCGACGCTGATGGAAAACGACGATGGGCATGACAAAAGCGCGCGCGAAACCATCGAGCCTCAGGATGTATTTAACCGGGCGTTCTACCCGTTAACGTTGCCGCTCACGGTGGGACCAGGATCGATTTCTGTGGCCGTCACGCTGGGAGCCAACGCGGCGCGACGGAACGCGCTTCATCCGCTGACCATTTTGACGGCATTAATCGGGTTTGCGCTGATCGCGCTGAGCATTTTCCTGTGCTATGGGTTTTCCGACCGGCTGGCGCGAACGCTAGGGCGAACGGGGGTGGCGGTGGTGACGAAATTGTCGGCGTTTCTGCTGGTGTGCATTGGGGTGCAGATCGGGTGGAACGGTATCAAGGAGTTGCTGGAGTCGCTGGCGCTGCATGTAACGGGCACTGGGCTTTAAATCGTGCGCGAGCCTGCCTGACAGGGCAGGTTGCGGGTTGTACCCCTTGGGCGGGTATCGGTTGGGACACGAATTAGGCGGGCAGCGGTGACACCACAACTCCCCGAGGCTAGAGTAAAACACCCAGCCAGGAGCCGGACCCATGAACACCATTCGTCGACGCATTTTGATTCTGGCCGCGGCCTTCGCTTTTCTGAGCCCCGCCGTTCGATGTGAGCAGGCGCAAAAAAACCAGCGGCCCACGCAGGAAGACCGCATCAAGAAACTTGAAGACCGCGCGGATGAGGCGGAAAAAGCCGCCAGCGCGGCGGCGATGGAAAAGGACTACATCGCGCGCACGCAGAAACTCTACGAGTCGTACTATCAGAGGACGCTCAACACGCAGTTGTGGGCACTGGGAATTGTGGGGCTGCTGCTGACGGCCGTGTTCGTCCTGGTGGCCAGATTCAGCCTGAACCTGTTTGAGCAACGCACAAAGCTGGCCACGGCCGACGCCACCGCCCAGTTGCGCAATGAACACACGCGGATCCTGGCGAAGGAAGTACAGAAACTCTGGGACTCCAACGCCGCCGACAACCGGAAACTCAAGGAGGCGCTGACCGCACAGGCGGCGGAAGTCGAACGGAATTTCAAAAATCTGTGCGACTTTCAGATTCAATTTGCGCAGGGACTTGCCGGAGCCGCCGACGGGTGCCAGGACGAAACTATGGCCAGCTTCCGGCAGGCGTTAACGGCGTACAAAGCGAGCAAACCGAGAAACCTGATCGAAGCCAAAGTGGGCGCAATCATCTTGCGGCACAATTTTGAGTCGCTGCGGGAAAAGCATGGAGAAAACTTCGAGGAGAAAGCGCGAGAGGAGCTGGCAGACGCGCTGTACAACGACCTACAAGAGGAGCTCGCGCTGACCGCGCTGCAGAGCCCCTGGCTTACGCCGCTGATCAAGGAAAGAAATCCGGCTCCGCCGAAGCCCGCGGCGGCCGAGCCGGTTGCTCAAGCGCGCCCTGCGGCGACGACGGTGATGACCTTGCCTGCGGAGCCACCAGATCCAACGCTGGACGAAGAGTCTTCCTGCCGCCTGATCAGCACGTAGGCGAGCACACCCGGGTTGCGACAACACGGTGGCCGTACTGTCCGTGTTTCAGTTTTGTGGTTTTTCGGTTGCCGCTGTGGCAGAAGCAGCGCTTGCGGACGGCTTTGCGAAAAACGGAGTAGTCTATCCGGACGTGGAAGTCCACCTTTCCACTTGTCGGCTCCAATCTCCGTCGGGTTCGTCATGCTGGCGGCAAAGGCGAAAAGCAATTTGCCGACGTCGCGATGCGCGCGGCGGAAATCTCTGCCGAACCTGCCAGCTTTGGCTTCCAACATGTCACCGAGGCAGACGACGCCTACACGGGAATTCTGACCCTCTCTCATCCTGATTAATGTGCAGTTACCAGCCCGCCTGCCGCATGCGTTCGAGGATGAGTGTGCTGTAGTGATTCATGCGATCTGGGTGCCTCTTCAGGGGCAGCGGGAGAATGGCGGCGAGGCGCGCGGCCTGTTGGCGGTCGACATAGCGAGCCGGGGTGCGGTACCAGTACCGTGAGGCCCACTCCGCTCCGTAAACGCCCGGGCCCCACTCAACCACGTTGAGGTAAAGCTCGAGAATACGCCGCTTGCCAAGGACCAGTTCGGCCACCGGTACAAGTGTGAACTCGGCGCCCTTGCGGAGCATCGAGCGGCCGGTTCCGAAGAAGAGGTTTTTTACAAGTTGCTGCGTGATAGTGGAGCCGCCACGAATGCGTCCGCCTTCTATGTCGTCTTCCGCCGCGATCTGGATGGCGCGCCAATCGAATCCATGATGCTGGTAGAAGCGGGCGTCTTCCGCGGCGATGATGGCATGCTGAAAATCGGGGGAGATCTGACTGAGCGGAACGAATTCGTAGCGTTCGTGATAGGCCGTCAGGTGAATCCAGGATTGCAAGCGGCGCTGCATGTGCACCGCGGTGGTCGGGGGGTTGATCCAGCGGGCAGCAATGAGGATGAGCGCGGCCAGGGACCAAAGAAGCGTCAGTGCGAGGAGAAACCAGAGCGCCAAGGATCGGAAAGACAATTTCCGGACCGGAGTCTCCGCGGTTACGAGGGGCTGGACATGAGTTTCAATCACATTTCAGAATAATCGTTTCCTCTGCGATTATCGACTGCTCATCCTTGAGAAAGGACGCCTAACGAAACGGCGGCCCATATTGGTTGTTGACCTGGATATTTTGTTTTGTTCTCCTTCTAAATCGAATGGCGCCGCGCCGGAAAGAGACGGAGGGAAGCGATGCTTTACAACAAGAAGGTCCCTATTTCCGAGTCCGCGCTGCTGGTGATTGACGCGCAGGATTCCTTCAAGATGGGGGACCGCTGGGAGCGCCGCAGCAATAAAGAATTCGAGAACAATGTGGGCAAGCTGGTGGAGCTTTATCGCCGGCACAATCTGCCAGTGATTTATTTTTTGCATAGCGACGAAGATCCCGGGTTCGAGCGCACCAGCCCACATTACAAACTGATGGATTTTCTCTCCCCGCTGAGCGCGGAGCCGGTTCTGCACAAAGACACGCGCAATGTTTTTACGAGCACGGGCTTGCCGGCGCTGTTGATGGAGAAGGGTGTCCGCCGGGTGGTGATCACCGGGATTCAGATGGAGCAGTGCTGCGAGACTTCCGCGCGCGTGGCAGCGGACCTGGGATATGCGGTCGACTTCATCACCGAAGCGACCATGACTTTCCCGATCCCCAATCATGACAAGCCGGGCGAGGAGTTGGGCGTTGACGCGATCCGCGAACGGACCGAGTATGCGCTGCGGCGGCGCTTTGCGACGATTGCCAGCGTGCAAGCCATCGCCGAAGAGCTGGAAAAGACGCGGACCGCAACGTCGAGGGCCGCAAAGTCATGACCGACTGTCCGGAACTTGCGCCATAAATAGCGGCGGCAGCGAGAGCCCGTGTCAAGCCCGCGTAAGACATCCGGCGCGCCAAATTGTCGGTTGCGCCCAACGCGTCCCCTGCGGGAAACTGGATATCTCGCGGTATTCCTGCGGATTCCCCTGCCGCTCCGCGAGCTGGTTGCTGGTTTCAAACGAATCCGAGAAGAGGCACAAGCCATGACGAACCCCATTGGCGAATTAAATCCTCCCGCGCGCCTGATGATGACGCCGGGCCCGTGCTCGATCGATCCGCGGGTGTACCGCGCGCTGGCCAGCCCGATCGTGGGGCACCTGGATCCTTGGTTCAAAGGTTGCATGGAAGAGACGCAGGTGCTGATGCGCCAGGTTTTCCAGACGGAGAACCGCATCACGTTTCCGTTGTCGGCCTCGGGCTCGGGCGGCATCGAAGCCTCGGTTCTGAACTCGCTGGAACCCGGCGACGAGGCCATCTGTTGCGTGAACGGGCTGTTTTCCGAGCGCATGTACGTGATCGCGCAACACACGCCGGCGAATTTGCACATCGTACAGGCGCCCTACGGCAAGCCCAATGATCCGGAAGAAGTGCGGAAGGTGGCCAAGGGCCGCAAGATCAAAATGATCGGGCTGGCGCAGGGCGAGACTTCCTCGGGCGTGATCACGGACTTGGATCCCTTCCGCCACGTAGCCGATGAGTGCGGAGCTTTGCTGGTGGTGGATACGGTTGCATCGCTGGCGGCCGAGCCTCTGCATGTGGACAAGCAACGCATCGATATTTGCTTCAGCGGGTCGCAGAAGGCCATCAGTGCGCCGCCAGGGATGTCGCCGATTACGGTGAGCCCGCGGGCGGAGGAGGCGTTCCGCAACCGCAAATCGAAAGTGCAGAGCTGGTATTTCGATCTTTCGACGGCCATGAATTTCTGGGGCAAGGACCGGTTGTATCACCACACGCCGCCGATTTCGCTGATTTACGCGCTGCGCGAGGCCATGCGCATGGTGATGGAAGAGGGGCTGCAGGCGCGCTGGGCGAGGCACAAGCTCAACCAACAAGCGTTGATTGCCGGCGTGGAAGCGATGGGATTGAAGCTACTGGTGGAAAACCCGAAGGACCGACTGACGACGGTGACCGCGGTGATGATTCCCACGGGCGTGGACGATGGAAAGTTCCGCAACCAGTTGCTGGACGAGTTTAACATTGAAATTGCCGGCGGCATCGGCGCGTTGAAGGGACAGATCTGGCGGCTGGGGCTGATGGGCTACTGCAGCCAGAAGCCGTTTGTGCTGCAACTGCTGGCGGCGATGGATAAGGCGCTGCTGGACAACGGGCACCGGCACGCGCCGGGAGACGGCGTTGGCGGGGCGTTGCGTGTTTATACGAAGGCGGAGACACCAGCGCTGGCGGCGCGCTGACAGCAGAAAATAGCGCTTTGTTGGCCGAGTGCGCAAGCCGGTGTGTCGGCTCGTAGCCCAGACAGCGAGTTATTTGCTGGAGACGACGAACTGGTTGCCGTCGGGGTCTTTGAAGATGGCCATTGTGCCCCAGGATTCTTGCCGGGGCTCTATAGCGAAGGCGACGCCTTTGGCCTTGAGCTGATTGCAGGTGGCCAAGACGTCGTCGCACCAAAAAGTCATGGGCTGAAATCCGCCGACGCGGTCTTCGTGGCCCTCCGGGGTAAATAAAGCGATCCAGGTTTCCGCGCCGGGAATCAGCAATTCGATCCACCGCTGTTTGCCGTCGAACGGCTGATCGGTGACCACCTTGAATCCCAATTTTTCGGTGTAAAATTTCAGGGCCGCGTCCTGATTGCGAACCGGAATGCTGGCGATTTTGATGCCGCGAATCATCGTTAGCCTCCTTTGGCACGCAGAGAGCTTAGGGGGCGGATTTTCCAAAAGCAATCGATCAGGGGATGCTATAGTAACTGTTACCATAGCTATGCCTCATCTGGACGATTACGTAACCGACGTGTTGATGCGCGACCTGGTGTGCCACGACCGCAAGCCGGCCGCCTTTCTGGTGTATTTGTGGCTGGCTGCGCAACAGCGACGGAGGGCACAGCCAGTGCAGATCAGTTATCAGGATCTGGCGGAGAACATCGGGATTTCAAAAAGCTCGGTGCAGGCGGCGGTGCACTGGCTGGCGCGGAGAAAACTGCTGGCGGTGAGCAAGGGAAGCGTGACGGCGACGCCGCGCTATACCGTGCTGACCCCGTGGCGGAAGGCTGCTACTCTCCCGGCGCCTGCGCGCAAGCCGCGCACTTGAATCGCACGCTCCTTCTGGCAGGATTGTGCGATTGTGTCCGTGCCATGAATCATCTAGAATAATAATCTAGATGGATAGGAGTGGCTATGCGCAAGGTTGGATTGTTTGAGGCTAAACAAAAGCTCTCGGAGTTGGTGGAACGCGCCGCTGCCGGAGAGCGCATCGGCATCACCCGCCGGGGCAAACTCGTCGCCTCGCTGGGTCCTGCGCCTGCGGAGAAGGCAGAAGTGCGCGAAGTGTTCGACCGCATTGAGCAGATTCGCCGCCGGGCTAAGAAAATACCGGGCGTTACTGCGAGACAACTGATCGAGGAAGGAAGAAAGTGAGCGATTTCGTCCTCGATGCATCTATTTCCTTGTCTTGGTTCGTAGACAATCCAGTGCCCGATGCGGCGCGGGATGTACGCGATTTGCTGGTGAAAGGACGAACCGGGCTGGTACCGGCGCTATGGCTGTTTGAAATGGCCAATGGATTTTTGACAGCCGAGCGCCGCCAGATACTCACGTCCTTGGAAGTAAGCGCTTGCGTGGATGAGTTGGAAATTCTGCTAGCGGGAGGAATCGAAGTTGCACACTATAGTCAAGCGGCACAGGTTCGCGATCTAACAGTTACTGGACGCAGCTACTCACTCACCGGCTACGACGCCAGTTATTTCGCGCTCGCACAAAAGGAGAGAGTTCCGCTGCTGACTTTGGATCGTTCTCTCCAGGCCGCAGCCAAAAAAGCTGGATTGCCATTACAGCCGTAGCCCTCTTGTCTACTCAGGTTTCAGTTCGCCTTCCCAGCGGGCGATGACGGCGCTGGCCAGGCAGTTGCCGGTGACGTTGACTGAGGTGCGCGCCATGTCGATGAGCGCGTCTACACCCAGGATAATGAAGATGGGTTCGGTGGGAAAATGAAATGTGGATGCGGTGGCCAGCAGCACCACCGGGACGGCGCGTGGCACCCCGGCGATGCCTTTGCTGGTCAGCATCAGCGTGAAGACCATCAGCAATTGTTCGGGCCAGGACAAATGCATGCCTGCGGTTTGCGCGATGAAGATGGAGGCGAGCGCGAGGTAAAGGGTGGAGCCGTCGAGGTTGAAACTGTATCCGGCGGGAATGACGAAAGCCACGATTTGCCGTGGCACGCCGAACTCCTCCATTTCTTCCATGGCGCGCGGAAGGGCGGCTTCGGAGGTACTGGTGGCGAACGCGATGGTGGCTGGCTCGGCGACATATTTCAGGAAGCGGCCGAGTGGAATGCGCGCCAGCAGCACGATAGGCAATAGCACGAGCAGAAGAAAAGCGAGCAGCGCGCCATACGCGGTGAGCACCAGTTTCGCCAATGGCAGGAGCACACTGATGCCCATGTGGCCCACAGTGTAGGCCATGGCTGCGCCGACGCCGATGGGTGCGTAGTACATCACGATGTTGGTGAACTTGAACATGGTCTGCGCCAGGGATTCGGCAAGGTTCAACATCGGCTGGCGCGTTTTCTCCGGAACCAGTGTGAGGGCAATTCCGAACAGCACAGCGAATACGGCCACTTGCAAAATCTGGTTTTCGGCCACGGCTTTGGCGATATTTTCGGGAAAAACGTGGAGCAGGAAATCGTCCCATTTCAGCGCGGCGGTTGGTGCGGCGACTTGTTCTGTTGCGGCGGGCGGCAGCGATACTCCGGTACCGGCTTGCGTCAGGTTGATTGCGGCAATCCCTAGAAACAGCGCGATCGTGGTGACGACTTCGAAATAAATCAGGCTCTTCAGTCCAATCCGGCCGACTTTTTTCAAATCGCCGTGCGCCGCGATGCCGGTGACCAGCGTTCCCAGAATCAGCGGGGCGACAATCACTTTGATGAGGCGCAGAAAAATATCACCGAGCACGCGCAGATGTGCGGCAAATTCGGGCTTATCCAAGCCGAGTTCGAATCCCACCAGCATGGCCGCAAAAATCCAGTAGGTGAGAGAGCGGCCGCGCGCACCGGTGTAGGCCAGCAGTAACAAGCCGGCCCAACGGACCAAAGCGAAAGCGGTGTGAACCGGAAGAAGTAGAGCGAGGAGCGCTCCGGCGCCAAAGAGCAGCAAGCCAGCGATGAGAAAAACATTTTCGAATCTGGAGGGGCCCTGGGGCAATGCTTCATCCTTCATGATGCCGGCTTGTTCTAGAGTGCGGCGACATCATAGCTTGCAGCGTGGCATCAGAGAAGTTCTTTCCGGTTTGGCCTCGCTTGCCGCGGTTTTTCTCGCTTGCTATCGTTGCAAAATGCCAAAAATCGATCATCTGGAGTGCTCGCGCTGCCACGCGCACGTCTCCGCAGAAAAATCGCAGACCGTTTGCCCACGGTGCGCTGGCGCTTTCTACGTGCGCTATGACCTCTCTTCTCTTCGAGGTGTCGCGGCTCGCGAGAGAATTTCACAAGAGGCGGAAAAGTCCGGTTGGAGGGGGATGTGGCGTTACCAAAGCGTTCTGCCGGAGGCCGCGCCAGTTTCGCTGGGCGAAGGTTGGACACCCATGCTGCGCAGCCGGCGGTATGCCAACACATACCTCAAGGAAGAAGGCGCCAACCCGACCGGAAGCTTCAAGGCCCGCGGCCTGGCTATGTGCGTAACGATGGTGCGTCATTACGGGCTGAAGAAACTGGCCATTCCCTCGGCGGGAAATGCCGCGGGAGCACTGGCGGCGTATGCCGCTTCGGCAGGAATCGAGGCCCATATTTTCATGCCCAAGGATGTACCGTTCGCGAACTACGTAGAAGCGATGATGTACGGCGCGAAAGTGACTCTGGTTGATGGCCTCATTTCCGATTGCGGGCGCATGGTTGCCGAACGGAAGGAAAAGGAAGGCTGGTTTGACGTTTCCACGCTGAAGGAGCCCTATCGCGTCGAAGGCAAAAAGACCATGGGTTACGAACTTGTGGAGCAGTTCGGCTGGGAATATCCGGACGCCGTTTTCTATCCGACGGGTGGCGGCGTGGGACTCATCGGCATGTGGAAGGCATTTGCGGAGCTTGAAGAACTTGGCTGGGTCAAGCCGGGCAAACGCCCAAAGATGATCGCTGTGCAATCGGCGGGATGCGCGCCGATGGTCAAGGCCTTCGAACAGGGCGAGAAAGCCAGCCAGATGTGGAACAACGCCGCGACCATCGCTTCCGGACTGCGCGTGCCTAAACCTTACGGCGATTACATCATGCTGGAAATCCTGCGTGAATCTGGCGGCGTGGCGCTGGCCTTTCCTGACCAACAGATCCTCTCCTCGCTCAAGGATTGGGCGCGGAACGAAGGGGTGTTTCTTTCTCCGGAAGGTGCCGCATCCACGGCCGCTTACGATCACCTGCTGCGCACCGGATACCTGAAGCCGGAGGATCGCGTGGTTTTGTTCAATACGGGGGCGGGCTTGAAGTATATCGACGTGGTCGCGGAAGCCGTGGGGCTCCAGCGTCCTTCGTGAAACCCGCGGAGGCGTTGACATGCCGCTGCCGGGAATGGACACTAAAAGCCAGCGATAATCGCAACGTTGAGAATACGAGGGGAACCGTGCCTTCACTGCCAGTTTTAGCCAACAGCGGCGCCATGAACCAGTTCATCGGCGCGTTTGAGGTGACTTCAAAACTCACCGGCCACGTTTACGCCTGCAGCTTTTCGCACATCTGGAACGCCATCGCCACGCGGCACAGCGACACCATCGACGCGAAGTTCGTGGTGGACGATGTGGGGCGAATCGTAGGGCTGGCGCACGGCGCGTTTGTGGCGTTTCGGGACAAGAGCGGGCGGGATTTGACGGACCGTGAGGGCAGCTTCATCGCCGCGGAATATCTGCGGGAGCGGCTGGAAGAAGAAGACGAACGGCCCCTGTACGATGCGCACCACGACGATGTGATGCGGCTGATCAACGCGATCGGCATCAAGTAAGCCTGTTCCCAAGAAATCGAGCACAATTTGTTGGTTGAGATCCTTCGGGCGGCGAACACCGCCGCCCTCAGGATGACAGTTCGTCGGTGCTTTTCGGGGCCAACATGGATTCTTGTACGTTGAGGGAGTGCGCGGCCCGGTGGGCTTCGTCTTCAGCGCGGAAAGCGGCTAGGCGGGGATGGTGCAGGCCGTCGCGGCGAACAAAGTAAATCGCCACCAGCATCAGCAATGCTCCAAAAACCATCACCGCCGCGGTTGCCTGCAAGGCGACCTGCAAATCCGCCGCATCCGAGATGCGGCCGATTAGCTGCGGGCCAAGCGCGCCAAAGAACTGGGTTACGAACATGTAGAGGCCGATGGCGGTCGCGTGCGCACGCTGGGGCGTCAGGTCGTGCAACACGGCAGTGGTCGGCCCGTGATACCAAGACATAAAGAAGCTGGCCACAAAAAATCCCGCCAGCACCATCCTCTTTTCCTCCGATTGAATCGCGACTAGCAGAAACGGCGCGGCTACCAAAAAGGCACCGGCAATAACGAGAATGCGTCCATAGGCGAAGCGCTTCTGCAGGCGGTCGGCGAAGTATCCGCCGGCCAGCGCGCCGAGAACGAGCGAGAGCAGAGCGATAACCGAAAGCGAGAGCGCGGCTTCCTTCAGGCTGAAATCCTTGTAGCTGCGCGCGTAGTCGATGCCCCAGGTGACAAAAGAAACGGTGGAAAACGTGATGCAAATGCCCGCCACGGTCATGGCCACAAAGGCGGGCACGCGGAGTAGGTGCCAGAAGGGAACAAGTTCGGAGCGCGGACGCTTGGGAGGTTCCTTGAGATAAAACGCGGAGAGTCCAGGGAGCAGGCCCAGCGCGCCGACGATTAGGAAGGCGTGCTGCCAGCCATGGCGCTCGCCCATGATTCCGCCCAAGGCAAGACCGCCGGCTCCACCCAGCAGCATCCCGGAGGCAAAGATAGCTTGCGTGAGGGCGCGGTTCTGCATGGGGAAGGAGTCCGAAATCATGGCTTGCGCGGCGGGAGCATAAGCGGCTTCCCCCACACCCACAAGCCCGCGGCAGATAAAAAGAGCGGCGAAGGTGGGTGCCAGGCCGCTGCACATGGCCGCGAGGCTCCAGAAAAGGACGCCCACGGCGATGATGGTGTGCTGGCTGAAGCGGTCGGCAAGATATCCAGAAAAAAGGCTGACGAGGGCGAGGACGATCAGAAGAACGGTTTGCAGGGAACCGAGTTGCGAGTCCGTGACATTGAAATGCAGCCGCAGCAGGGGCAGCAGGGGATTAAGCACCTGGCGGTCGGCAAAGTTGACAAAATTAATCAAAGCAAGTACAGCAAGAAGACGCACTTGCGCAGCATTGAACGGGATGAGCCGTGCCATCATCGCTGAATTGGTTTCCCCTGGCGCGTGCAACCTGGCGAACGCGCAGCCGCATAACCTGGGCGCTTTCGCTGTGCCGCAGAGGATTATATAACGCGAATGAAGCAAGCCAACCGGAACCCCACGACGAGTGACCGCCTGACCACGGTGCTCTCCTACGGCGCCTTGTTACTACTGGGGTATCTGGTGTTCCGCATCAGCCAGCCCTTCCTGATTCCGCTGGCATGGTCGGCGGTGCTGGCGATCTTTTTCTTTCCGTGGTTTCTTTTTCTGAGAAAGAGGACGTCTGTAACGAAAGCGGCGGTGCTTTGCACGCTCGGGGTCACGCTGGTGCTGGTTGTGCCGGTCTTGTTTGTGCTGCTCTATGCGGGCCGCGAGGCTTTGGAAACTTCAGTACGCATCCGCGCGGCCATCGGTGGGGGAGGCGTTGCCGTGTCGGCGGATTTCCTGGAACAATTCCGCCAGCATCTGCCGGCTTCCCTGCAGGACATCGACATCGTGGGGCCTCTGCAGCAAGGAGCGGAAAAGGTGGCGTCGTACGTGGCAGGAAGCCTTGGCGCGCTGCTGAAGAATCTCCTGAGTTTTTTTGTGGACCTGTTCATCCTGTTGTTTGCGTTGTTTTTCGTTTTTCGGGATGGGGAGGGAATTCTTCGCGCGCTGCGCTACCTGATTCCTTTTGAAAAAAGCCTGCAGGATGAAATGCTCAAGGAATCGCGCGACCTGATTTTCGCGAGCGTGGCGGTGGCGCTGCTGATCGCAGCGATTCAGGGATTTCTGGGAGGCACGGCGTTTGCGCTGACGGGATTGCCGGCGCCGGTGTTCATGGGCGTGCTGATTGCGTTCTGTTCGATTGTGCCGGTAGTGGGGTCGGCGCTGATCTGGTTGCCGGCGGCGGCGTGGCTGGAGTTCAGCGGCCACTGGGGGAAAGCGGTTCTGTTAGTCATTATTTGCGGAGGGGTAGCGGGGATCGCGGACAATCTGGTGCGGCCGCTGCTGCTGCGCAACCGCACGCGGCTGAATGACCTGATGCTGTTTATCAGTATCCTGGGCGGCCTGCAGGTGTTTGGACTGCTGGGACTTGTGGTGGGGCCGACGATTGTGGCGGCGGCGCTGGGCGTATTCCGGGTGTACACGGCGCATCGCGATCAGTTGGAAGAGGCCGGCTCATAACTGCTTGTGAAAACCCAAGCCTCTAAAATCGAGGCCTCCGGCTCCGCTGTGTGCTAGAGTACGCGCTCGAATGGCCAAGATTATCGAGAGGAACATGAGCAAGATCCCGGAACTCGGGCTGGAAAAACTTCGCTGGCGTTGCGAGCTTTCGCGCATTCCGTTTGAAACCACCGCGCAAGCGCAAAAGCGCGAAGGGTTCGTCGGCCAGGACCGCGCGCTGCGCGCCCTGAAGATGGGCGTGGAGCTTTCCGCGCCCGGCTACAACGTTTTCGTCTGCGGGCTGGCAGGCACCAGCCGTGGAGGCACCATCGCGCAGATGATCGAGGAGCTGCACCCGGCTACCAAGCCTTCGATGGACCGCTGCTACGTGAACAATTTCAAGAATCCAGACCGGCCGCGGCTGCTGGTGCTGCCGCGCGGCTCCGCGGAAACCTTCAAGAAAGATGTGCAGGCGGGAATCGACTTCCTGCGGCGGCGCATCCCGCAGGTTTTCGAGGGCGAGCCCTTTCAGCGGCAAAAAGGGCGCATCGTGGAGCGCTTTTCGGTGCGCGAAAAGGAGTTGATGGACGATTTCACGCGGCGCATCGCGCGGGACCAGTTCGCGCTGGGGCACATGCAGGTGGGCGCGGTGGCGCTGCCGGAGATTTTCCCGGTGCTTGAGGGCCAGATGGTGCCTATCGAGGACATCTCAAAGATGGTGCACGAAGGGAAACTGGAAAACACCGTTGCCGAGGAGATTGAGCGGAAGTACGAGCAATTCCGCCAGGAATTTACGGTGGTTTACCGGAAGACGCTGACGCTCTCTCGCGAGCTGGCAAGCGAACTGAGCTACTTGGAGCAAGAAGCGGCGTCCGTGTTGGTGGACGGCGTAATTGAGGAACTGAAGGAGAAATATCCGGGCGATGGGGTGAGCGAGTACCTCGAAGAAGTGCGCCACCACATCCTGGACAACCTGGGGCCGTTCAAGGAACGCGAGGGTGAGGAAGAGCAAGCTCCGGATGCGCCTGAGGTGCAGCAAAAGCCGCCGGGAGCGCCGGAGCGCGACCCATTCCGCGTGTACGGCGTAAACGTTTTGCTGGCGCACAACAGCGAAGACAAATCGCCGGTGATTTTCGAGACCACGCCGAGCTACGCGAATCTCTTCGGGACGATTCAACGCGCATACGACGCGCGCGGAGGGTGGACCAGCGACTTCATGGACCTGCGCGGCGGGTCTCTGCTCCGCGCCGACGGCGGATTCCTGATCATGTACGCAATCGAGGCGCTTTCGGAGCCCGGTGTATGGCGGGCGTTGAAACGCACGCTGAACCACAACCGACTGGAGATTCAGCCGGTGGAGGTGTTTTATCCCTTTACGGCCACCGCGCTGAAGCCCGAACCGGTGGAGATCAACGTCAAAGTGATTTTGATCGGGGACCGCGATCTCTATGAAGTGCTGTACGACTACGAGGAGGATTTTCAGAAAATTTTCAAGGTGCGTGTGGAGTTCGACGAAGAGATGCCCATGAGCGACGGGGTCATCGAGGAGTATGCGGGACGGCTGCGCGCGTTGAGCGAAAAGGAAAATCTCTTTCCGTTTGACCGCGGGGCGTTCGCGGCGATTCTGGAATACGGTGTTAGGCGGGCGGGACGGCGAAATAAGGTGACTGCGCGTTTTGTGGACATCGCGGATCTGGCGCGCGAGGCGCACTACGCGGCGGTGGCGACGGCGGAAAACGTGGTGCGCGCGGCGCACGTGCGCGCGGCGATTGCCTCAAAGATGGAGCGACACAACTTGGTGGAGACGCGCATCCGGGAAATGATCGAGGAGAAAACGCTGCTGGTGGACGTGGACGGGAGTTGCGTCGGGCAGGTCAACGGCTTGAGCGTGCTGGAAATCGGGGGATATTCGTTCGGGAAGCCTGTGCGCATTACGGCCAGCGCGGCGTTGGGCAAGGCGGGGCTCATCAACATTGAGCGCGAAGCGAATTTAAGCGGCAGGTTCCATGACAAAGGCGTGCACATCATCGCCGGCTATTTGCGAAGCTGCTTTGCGAAGGACAAGCCGCTTTCGCTGGCCGCGAGCATCTGTTTTGAACAATCGTATTCTGGTGTGGATGGAGACAGCGCGAGCTCCACGGAGATTTACGCGCTGCTTTCGGCGCTTTCCGATTTGCCGCTGCGGCAGGACGTTGCGGTGACCGGTTCGCTAAATCAGAAAGGCGATATTCAGGCCATTGGCGGCGTGAATGAGAAGATCGAGGGTTTCTTCGATGTCTGCCGCATCCTGGGCTTGACGGGGACGCAGGGGGTGCTGATTCCCGCGTCGAACGTGGAAGACCTGATGCTGCGCGAAGACGTGCTGGACGCTGTGAGCCACGGGAAGTTTCACATCTGGCCGGTGGGTAGGATCGAGCAGGGCATCGAGCTTTTGACGGGGCATGCGGCCGGGCACCGGAATGGTGACGGAACGTTTGACGCGAACACGGTATTCGGGAAAGTGGACCGGCGCCTGACGCAGATGGCGAAGACGATGAAGGATTTCGAGTAGGCGTCTGTGGGAGCCGATCTGAAGGTCGGCCACTATGCAGACAAGAAAAAGCTGTGGTGGCACAGGCACTCTTGCCTGCGCCTGCACAGCCAGGAGTGGCTGTGCCACAAGTTTGCGAAAACTGAGGTTCACTCCTTCGGGGCAAGGTAGCCTTGGCGGTGATCGACGCGAAACGCGGGTGATTTTGCTTTTTCGCTTGCAGGGCCGGATTCCACCTTTACATCAATTCTGTGGAGAGCGCCGTCGGCCACGGGCGGGGCGAAGGCCAGGCTGTATTCGTGGCGCACGATTTGCGCCACTTCGCGATAGGTCTCCTGGAAAGCCTTGGCGTTCATCGGAAAATACGCACGGCCGCCGGTGGTTTCGGCGAGCAGCCCCAAGAGCTGGTCGGCGGCCTGAAACTCGCTTTGCGTTTGCGCAACTTTGGTCTTGCCGCCTTGTTTGCCGCTGCGCAGCGGGCCGCTGGTGGAGACGCACAGGATAGGCACATCGCCGGATTGCAGGCGCGATTGTAGCGCCTCCACGGCGGGCGGCGGAGAAGTGTCCACGCCGGTGGAAATCAGCACGATGGTCTTTTTGCCAGGAACGCGATGGAGCCAATCGAGCACCGCGTTCAGGCTGGCGGAAAGATTCAAGTCGCCAAACCCGAGGTTGAACTGAATGTTTTCGAGCGCCGCGCGCGCAGCTTCCTTGTCCGCGGTGAAATCGAGAAGGGCCAGCGGGGCATCGGTGTAACGCACAACAGCCACGCGATCCTGAGGCGACAGGCCGTTCAACATGGTGTTGGCGGCAAACACATTGGCGTCGCGCAGGAAATAGACGGCGGGGCCGGCTTCTACGAGTAGCAGCACCTGGCCCGGCACTTCGAGGGGGGAAAATTCGGTGACGGGCTGCTCGGTGCCGTTATCGAAAACGTGAAAGACTTCGCGCGGCAATCCTTCGACGAATTTCCCCTTGTTATCAGTCACGACAACGCCGACGTTCACACGCTTCACGTTTACTTGTATGGCTTGGGTTGTGCGCGCGGGCGCTTCCTGGGCGTTAGCGCGGGCCGCCAAGAGTAAGCAAACCGCGGCGAAAAAGAGAACTACACCCTTGTGGAGGAGCAAGGAGAGAGAGGTCTCAGTCGACCCATTCGTCAAAATGGACACCGGCGGCATCCTTCCACGAGGCGCCGGTCAGGGAATGCAGATGCCTCGGAAACACCTCTGGATTCAGAGTCTGAAACCAGTCATTGATTTGTTTGGTCATTCGTTCAGCGTCGACATCTTTTGTTTCTTTGGCCTTGCTGGTGGCCTGCGAGATCGATTGCTGCTTCACCGCTTTCCAGTCTAGCCGTTGAAAGTCGAAATAGGAGAAACCATTCAATCGCACGGGGAACTTTGCGCGCGCAGCCTGCAGATTTTTCGGCAGGGCCGGATCTCCGGCACTGGCCTGGGAAAGAGTTGTGCGCAATGTGTCGCTCTTCGTGGCGCCGAGGAGAAGGTTGGGAGTCACGGCGAGGTGATAGAAGCCCCATTGGGCGACGCCCGTTGAGCCCTGATTGCCCTTCAAAGAAATCTTGAGATAGGTGACGTTGCCGTCGTTGCGTTCGGAGATGATACGGTCGCTCAAGATCGTACGCATCAGCTTAAGAGTTTCCGGCTTGTTGTTGATGCCAGCGAAGTACACTTTCTTGTCGGGATTGAGCGCAGGGCTGCTTTCGAGCGAGCCGAATTCGCCGGTGGTCAACGCAAGGGCGTCCGGCAAGGGCATGCCGATGCGGGTTTGCGCCATATTTTCCAGGGTGCTCGCCATCGCACCGGTGTTGGAACCGGACTGCGCGAGGGCGCGTTTCAGTGCGTGGTAAATCCCGGGAAGGCTGAATTGCGATTCGTGATAATAGATCGTGTCCGGAGTGAGGCACGCCAGAGACGCAGGTTGCGCTTCTCCTTCCCCCCAGATGTCGAAGAGCGAGCCCTCCGCGGTGTTGCCCAGGATGGCGCCCTGGAGGCGGGTGCGCGCGCCGTCGAGCGAAATGTGCCCTGCGAAGACGTGAATCGCATCTAGACGAATGGCGCTCCAAAGTGCTTTGACCGCCGGCGGCGCGTTTTCGGAATCGCCGGCAAGTTCCTTAAGCTGCGGCACGCGCAAAAAGAATTCGACCATGCCGCCGGCGAGAAGTGGCTGGGCTTCGCGATAGGCTTCCGAGTCGGCCAGGGAACCGACCACGCCCTTGCCGGATAGGCGCTTCAGGATTTCTTCGAAGACGCTCTCCTCGCTGGCCGAGACGGCGTATTTCCCGGTCTCTGACCAGTAGGTGGTTCCAGATTTTCTTTCAATTTTCAAAGCGGGGACGCCAGCAACGGTCAGTTCGGTCAGCTTGGGCATTTCCGTGCCGCCAGTGCGCATGCGCAGCACGGCTTTCGAAAGCAGCGTTTCCTTGCCGGAGCGGTCATACACAAGAAACATTCCGTTCCACACGGGCGCTTTGGCTGCGGGCACTGACGCGGTGGCAGCCTTGGCCGGCGTTTTTTCGCGAGGAGGCAGGTAGCCGAAGGTGAAAGAATTGTCGAGCAAGGTAGCGTATTCAGAGATTTCTTCGCGCGTTGGGACGGACTTTTTCTGTTGTTTGGAGTCGTTCATCAGCGCTTCCACCATGGCGGTGCGGACGGGCGCGAAGTCGGGGTCGTCCCAAAGACCCAGCAGGGCATTGCTTTTGCGCGCTTCGCCGGTGGGAGAGCCGCGCCAGATTAGATAGAACGCGGTGCGCGCGGGAAGTTGCTGTGGCTCAAGAGGCGCTTGCGCCGCAGCCGGGGAAGCGGAGGAAACCAGAAGCAGGGCGAAAAGAAGGAATAAGCAAAGCTTGCGCATGAGGGGGACTCCTTGGTCCGGGATGGGCGCTAATAAAATCGTAGCGTTCCTGCTGGAAACACTAAAGCCCGGCTCTTGCCTGAGTTTCCAGAATCGATTGCTCAGGAACGAGCGGGGCTTTGATGGTGATCTCAGGGGCTGAAAGCCCCAGATTTTTTGGGTGTTCTACGCGCGGCTAGCCGTGCCCTCCCGATCTTAGTTCGAGGGTGCCGGAGCGGGCGCGGTCGCGCCGGCTGGAGCGCTGGCGCCTTCCTTGGGGGTTGCAAGGTAGCCGGTGATCTGGTTCTTGCCGACGTCGAAAACCACGATTTCGTATGGAGACATGCGCGCCGCGCCTTTGACGTAGAACTGCACGGGTTCGCCAGCGGTCTTGTCCTTCTTTTCGATGGACTTGTCGTCGGCCATCACGGTCATGGTGTACTTCGATTTTTTCTGGTCGGTTTTGTTTAGGGCGATGGCCACGGGACCCACATGCTGCGGGGTCTTGGCTTTCTGGACGGTGAATTCGTAGTAGTTGCGATCACCGCGGCGCTTAAGCTCTTCCAGGTCGTCATGGTTGCGGGCGATCAGGCCGCTCATCACGCCCATGTCTCCGGTGGCGCGCTCCAGCTTGGACTTGGTCGCTTCGAGGTCGGAACGCGTGGTTTCGATGTCTTTTTTGGCGCCACCCAGGTCTGTTGCGACGGCTCCGATTTTCGCTTCGCTCGTTTTTTGATTCTCGGCGATCTCCTGCGTAAGCTTGGCGTCGCTGGCGGCCTGTTGCTTGCGGATGGACTCGGCGCGGCTGCGGGCGTCGGCGAGTTCTGCCTGGGTCATGCCAATTTTCTGAGAGGTCACGTCCATCTGGCCCTTGAGTTCGGCCACGCGGTTATTGGCCTGATCGAGCTGCGCGGATAGGATCTTGTTTTGATCCAGGGCCTTGGAAATGCCCTGCTCCAGGCGGGTCTGCGACGAATAGCCGGCGTAGGCGAGTCCCGCCAAGGCAGCGACCAAAATTCCCAGAACGATGCTGATCCACCGCGGGGTGCCACCCCCGGTTTCATACTGGTAGGATTCCTCCGGGCTGGGAACATTTGGAGAAATGCTCATTCTCCCTCCTCGAAATTTTACGTGCAACACGCGGACTAGGGAATTATCCAACGAGAGGCGCCGGAAGTCTATTCCGCGTCAGCGCGATTTAGGCCGCTTCTTGCCACGGGGCGAGGGGCCACGTTCCGGCCAGCGGGCGAAGATAGACGTGTTCAGGCCGCCACGGGGCGTGAAATCACCCTGAATGACGCACCATTCGGGCTGCGTGGCCTGAACGATGTCATGGAGCATCTTGTTAACCGCGTTTTCGTAGAAGATGCCCAGGTTGCGGTAGGCGAGCAGGTACATTTTCAGGGATTTCAGCTCAATACAGGATTTGCGCGGTTTGTAACGAATAGTGATGGTGCCGTAGTCTGGGAGCCCGGTTTTCGGGCACACGGAAGAGTATTCGGGAAAGCGCGTGGTAATGACATATCCCGGGTATTGATTGGGCCACGTTTCGAGCTCCGGCAGCCTGGCGGCGATGCCAGCCTTGGCGTGTTCGTCGGTGTAATTGGGCATAGATCCCTCTAGGACTATTGTACCTGGGTTACTTCCGGAGCTTGCGCGGTGCGCAACTTTGGCCTATGCTCGGGGCAATTCGGAGGGTACCCAGCTAGTCCGATGACCTGCCCTCTCTGTCATAAAGAGGGAGCCCGAAGATCGCGGCGGCGCTCGCTTGCCGACTATCTTCTAAGCGTGGCGGGTGTCTACCCTTGGCGTTGCCTGCATTGCCAGGCACGCTTTCATTCAAGGCTGATGCGCTTGATCGATTCGCTCCATGCACACTGCCCGATTTGCGGGAATCTCTCCTTGAAGCGCATTTCCGCGGATTATGTAGATACAATGACGGGCCCGTTGTGGCGCCTGCTGCGGATCCCGGCGTTCCGTTGCGAACCCTGCCGTTACAAATACTTTTCGATTCTCCCAATGTATCGAGCCAGGAACGAAGAGGCGGAAATTTCCCTCATCGGCGACTGAAACCTTAAAGAGGACAGTCGATGGACTTGCCCTGGCGGATCACGCCGCGTTCGTCGGTCATCACCGCGTAGTTGCACTTGGGATCGTTCACGTCTTCGATTAGTACATCATAAGTTTTGTCCCCCTTGGAAAGTTGCAGTCGTAAACGCCATCCCGGCACGATTTCCGGGCCGCTGCCATAGAGTGCGTGCGCGACTGTGGGGAAATCCTCGGACGCCCATTTAGTGCCCGCGGAAGAAAAGTCGCCGAGGCCGGTCAGAGTGTCCCAGCCGGCATAGGCGCCGTGCTTTTTGAAATAGTCGGCTTCCGCGGCGTTGATGGCGCGTGCCAGGACCTCCGCGAAGCTGTGGCGCTCGCGTTCACGGTCGACCGGGGGCGGCAAGGTTTTCTTTTGCGCCCAAGTTGCGCATTGCCAGGCGAACATAAGGAAGAGCAATGCCCCTGCCCTTTGTAAGATTCTTCGCATCTTGAGGTTCGCTCCCATCCAGCAGGGTTCCTTGAGTTCAAGCCCAAGGGAATGATAGGCGTTTCAACAATATGCAGCAACCTGCGTCGCAGGCCCGTGCATTCCAAGCGCCGCCTGGAGTATGATGCGTGATTCATACAGTTTTCGCGCCAATTGGTTAATGGAGGAGCCATGGACACCGCCGCTCCCTCTCAGGAAGCCGCCCGCGTAGCTGCGCTGGACCGCTACGCCATACTCGACACCGAGCCGGAACAGGGGTTTGACGACCTTGTGGTGCTGGCTTCTTACGTCTGCAAAACGCCGATCGCCATGCTTTCGCTAGTGGACGACCGCCGGCAGTGGTTCAAGTCGCGGGTAGGCGTGCAGGTCCGCGAGACACCCAAAGATACCTCGTTTTGCGCGCATGCCATCCAGCAAGAGGATTTGTTCGTCGTGCCGGATACTTTGAAGGATCCGCGGTTCAAAGAAAATCCAATGGTGCTGGGCGAACCGCACATTCGTTTCTATACGGGCGCGCCGCTGATCAACGAAGAAGGCTTCGCGCTGGGCACGTTGTGCGTGATTGACCGGCAACCGCGGGAACTTGATTCGGAGCAAAAGGAGGCGTTGTGGGCGTTGAGCCGCCTGGCGCTGGGGCAAATGGAATTGCGGCAGAATCTGCGGTTGCTGAAACAGGCGTTGAACGACCGCTCTCAGGAGGAGCACGCGCGGGAGCAGGAGATTAAACGGCTGGAAGAAAAGCTGGTGCGCGTGCTGGGCCTGAATATTTAAAGCGCGCAGGAGCGCTTGCGCAAAGAAGGGCCGGGCAAGCCGGCCCTCTACGTAAAGAAAAGCTCCGGGGATTGCCCGGAGCTTGTTTATGCGTTGGACTAGTTGCCGTTTGCGTGAGGCGGGCACTGCGTGCCCATTTTCGAGCAGCATCCCTTTTCTGCGTGTTCCTTCACTCCGGCGCAGCAGGACTTGCCGTCCTTTGCCGAGCACAGACCCTCTTTCATGCCGACACAGCACTGCACCGCGGCCTGATCGGTTTTGTCGCCCTTTGTACAGCAGGGCATCTCTTTCGCGGATTTGCCCTGGCAGCAATTTACGCGTTCGCCCTTGCAGCATTCGTGCTTAGCCGCGGCTTTCCCGTCATCTATGGGGACCGGAGTTTGCTGGGCGGAAATGGGCAGCCATGCGGCCAGAGAGAGGATCGAAAAGATTGCCAACATCCGGACTTTCATGTTTCACCTCAAAAGCTTTTGGAAGATAGTTTTCAGCTGGGAAACACGTCCCAGGCGGACTGCGGTGGCGTATTCAATTCTTGCGGAATAGGTCTCAGAGGCGCAGGACGAGCAGACGCGCGCCGGGATTCGCAACGGGGAAATCATCGGAAGGCCGTGGATTCGTGGTGTCGGGGAGGGAATGGGAGAAAGGGAGCGGGGCGAGTGCGGCAGACAGGGTTAGCAGTTTAACGCGGGACGAGTTTTGGAACGGCAAGCGAGATTGGGGACTTCCAGCCAGGGAACAGCAGCCAAAATCTATACTGGCGTGCTGCGCGCATTTTGACGAGGGCGCGGGCTGGGCTGGCCGGGGATCCTTGCCTTCCTTAGGTTCTTTAGGGCAGCAGTTGTGGCGCGAAGGGGAAGGTTCAGGTTTGGGGGCAGGTGGAGTTCCTGCCTGCGCCACAACTGCTGCTCGAGATGGGATGCCAGAACACGCCAGGACGCGCAGGTTGACGGACCATGCGAGGAGCGAGACGATCAGAATCACCCCCGTCGATCGTCTGCTGGTCATCGCAGGTGAGAGTCTGCGCCTGGGCCGTGTATCTCGCAGTGACTGGCATCACATGGCCGCAAGTTTTTCGCGAGCTTCGGGGCACAGGAGTGGGCTGATTTGGAAACAAAAACGCTTTTGCTGTTATTGGCTCTGCTGCCGGCGGCGACCCCAGCGGCGAGGGGAACCACGAAGGGGGCCGCTTCGGCGCCTTTCCGGAAAAACTGCGGCGGAGGCGTGGTGGTAAAGCTCAGCGCGGTTTCCGCAGTGCAGGGCGGGCTTTTACTGGCTGAAATTTCGGGAGTGAAGGCGGGCACAGAGATTTCGGCGGAGTGGGCGGACCGAGCCACTCCCATTTGGCGAGAGACCCCATCGGATGCCACGCTGCATGCGTTGCTCGGGGTGGACCTGGACACGGCGCCCGGACAAAAGGAATGGAAGCTCTCCTGGACTGGGGCCGACGGCAATGCAGTAGTGTGCAGCGTGCCGGTCATTGTGCGCGCTGGAAAGTTTGCCACGGAGCGGCTGCAGGTGGAGGAGCAATATGTACAGCCGGACCCGGAGCAATTGAAACGCGTGGAAGAAGAGCAGAAAAAGATGCAGGCGGTTTATGACACGATCACGCCGGAAGCGTTGTGGAAAGGGAAATTCCGAGTGCCGCTGCAAAATGTGACCACGGGAGGAAATTTTGGGCGACGGCGTGTTCTGAATGGAGAGGCGCGTTCGCCGCACGCGGGGGTAGATTTTCCGGCGGCGGCCGGGACATCGGTTTTTGCGGCGCAAGCGGGGAAAGTGGTGATTGCGCAAAATATGTATTATCCGGGAAACACAGTCGTGATTGATCATGGCTTCGGGATCCACACGCTGTATGCGCACCTTTCGGAGATTGATGTACATGCCGGAGACTCCGTGGAAGTCGGGACGGAGATCGGTAAGGTGGGGGCGACCGGGCGGGTAACCGGACCGCATTTGCACTGGGGTCTTACGATTAATCATGCGCGTGTGAACGCACTACAGATTGTGCAGCGGCAGCCCTGAAAAGCCGGGCCGGATTGTTACAGCACGTTCACAAAAGCCGACCTTATTTGAGGCATCCTCGTTTTGCACGTCCATGAACTCGATTAATTGCAATTTACAAGAACATTTTTACTATCCTTGAGGATGATTTGTTGTCGCCCAACTCGGTGTCTCGCACTTACCTTTCTGGTTTTGGTTGGCACTTGCCTGCTCTCGATAACTGCGGTGCGGGCGCAGCAACCCGATCCCCCTCGGCCAAGCGCCGAGGCTTCCGCGGACCCCACCCCAACTGCAAGCGACGATTCGCCCCTGGTGATGTTCCCGCACGGCGAGTGGGACCGCCTGTGGGTTTCCGGACAGGCGAATTTCATTTCGCAATGGCATCCCGCGTTTCATTCGCCGTACCAGGCGAAGAACAGCCTGACTCCGGAAGCGCAGGACGCCAGTTCGCGAGTCCTGACTCTATATACGGGTTTGCGGCTGACAAGCACCACAGAGTTGCTGTGCGACGTGCAGGAGACCGGCGGGCATGGAGTCGGAGAGGCACTCGGCTTGGCCGGATATTTTAACCTCGACGTGGTGCGTAATCCGACGTTGAGCAAGGCGCCTTATGTGGCACGCCTGATGTGGCATCAGATTATTCCACTCGGCTCGAGAAAAATAGTTTCCGAGCGCACGCCGTACTCGCTTTTCCGCGAACTTTCCGAACGCCGGCTGGAATTGCGTTTTGGAAAGATGAGCGTCGTCGACTTTTTCGACCTGAATACCTACGGCACCGATTCGGGCTTCCAGTTCATGAACTGGGCCGTCGACAACAACGGCGCGTATGACTATGCGGCAGACACGCGGGGTTTCACCTTCGAAGCCATGCTCGAATACCACGACAAGAATCATGTGGTGCGCTTTGCCGAGGCCTTGATGCCCAAGGTGGCCAACGGCATCCACCTGGACGTTGACCTGAGCCGCGCACGGGCGGAGAACCTGGAGTTCGAACTGTATGGGAAGGTGTTCC
>Ga0126371_10000361_pt1 | contig 37147 bp, 30 predicted proteins | sample PanSoiMetaPlot_4_FD_110145 | JGI IMG/M metagenome (GOLD analysis project Ga0126371, IMG submission 110145) | Tropical forest soil microbial communities from Panama - MetaG Plot_4 | ecosystem: Environmental > Terrestrial > Soil > Tropical forest > Bulk soil | place: Panama | collected 2016-02-17
CCCATCACCACTAACCATGTCGCAACGCCGCCCTGGGGGGTCAGAAGCTGAAGCAGGGCATACGTGACGTTCAGGAGCGCGAACACGGTCAGCGCCAGGAAGGCGCGCGTCCCGTATTCATGGAGGGCTCTCGTCCGGTTCAGCATCCCGATGAGGAGGGTCCAGAGCATGATGACGGCTCCCAGGCCGCACGCCAGACCGAGGACCGTTCGCCGGGAGCCAGTGAGGAGTCCCAGCTCACTGGTCAGTTCATAGGTGAGGATCACGCTCGTGAAGGTCAGGAGGACGGTGTCGAGGACGACGGCAATGCCGCTGACGCGCCGGAGCTGGGGGCGCAGCAGCGTGGCGACCGCGATGATCAGGCAGGGGTAAATCCCGATGTACCCGGCACCGGCAAGGGTGTCGTGTGACGAGTCATCTCCGATTTGCCCGATGAACCAGGAGAGGCATCCGAGGGCAATCCACGTCAGGGCGCGCCGCTCGATGGGATCCGCGGCGTGGCGACGGGTAGCAATCGCCGAAATCGCCGCATACGCAGGGGCCCAAGTCCACCCCACGTCGGCGATAAACGCCTGATGGGCTGGGTAGAGAAAGTAGGCGAGGGTGGTGCCCACAAAGGACGCGAGAGCCCCAACCGCGATCACAAGACCGCGGCGATCCCGATCAGCCCGGACGTCTGCAGGGGTCACGGGTCACGAAAGTACGCGTCCGGCACGGAGCCGGGGAGAGGTGGCTATCTTCCGCTCTCATGGCGACCCCGGACCCGAACCGGTGGGGCTGGCGCGAGGCTCCGCTGAAATCCCTGACCGAATGGCCCCGCCTCGCGGAGTTCGCGGCGCGCGCCCGGGTCGACGGCCTCACCCACACCGTGGTGTGCGGGATGGGGGGCTCGAGCCTGGCCCCCTGGGTTCTGGCCTCGAGCTTCGGCGCGAAGAATCTCACGGTGCTGGACAGCACCGATCCCGCCGCCGTCCGGGCCGTCGAACGTGCCTCTGATCCGGCGCAGACCCTGTACGTCATCGCGAGCAAGTCCGGCACGACCGTGGAGTCGATGGCCGCGTGTCACCACTTCGCGCGTCTGGCGCCCCCCGATCATTTCGTCGCTATCACCGATCCCGGCACCCCGCTCGAGCACAAGGGCCGCATGGAGCGCTGGCGTGAGGTCTTCGCTCACCCCGCGGATGTCGGGGGGCGATACGCGGCGTTGACGGTGGTGGGCATGCTGCCATTGGCGCTCATGGGCGGACCGGGGCCGGCGGTACTGGAAGGGGCGATGGCGGTGGACGAGTCGAAGGCGCGGGAGCTCGGCGCCGTGATCGCCGCCGCGGCCCACGCGGGACAGGACAAGCTCGCCTTCAGCGTGTCGACACCAACCGCGTCGGTGGCGGCATGGATCGAACAGCTGGTGGCGGAAAGCACGGGGAAGAACGGGCGCGGCGTGGTGCCCGTTCCCGGGCCGGGCCGCAACTCGAACGACGTCTTCACCGCGCCCGCTTCGGGCGACCCGGTTTCCCTCGGCGCCACGTTCCTGATCTGGGAATTCGCGACCGTCGCCCTGTGCGAGGCCCTGGACGTCAACCCGTTCGATCAACCGGATGTCGAGTCGGCCAAAGTGCTCGCGCGCGCCGAGTTGGCGCGCCCGAGCGGGACCGCAGAAGCAAGCCCGGAAACCCTGTCGCCGAAATCGCTCGCGGCGGAGGCGAAGCCGGGCAACTACGTGGCGGTGCTGGCCTACCTGCCGCAGACGCCGGCGAACGATGCGCGCCTCGGCGCACTCGCAGGACTCTGGAGTGGCGCGACCGGATGCGTGGTCACGACCGGATATGGTCCCCGGTACCTCCATTCCACGGGACAGCTGCACAAGGGTGGCCCGAACACGGGTCTGTTCCTCGTGGTCACCGCTGATCCCGATCAGGACATCGAGATTCCGGAGATGCACACCACGTTCGGGAAGCTCGAACGCGCGCAGGCCGTCGGAGACATCAAGGCGCTCCTGGCGAAAGCACGCCGGGTCTCGCACGTGCATCTGCGAGACCCGGACGATTGGAGCGTGTTGTCACCCGCCTGATCTGATCAGCGGTCGTCGTCATCTCCATTCACAGCATGCCCTGGCAAGTACGTCCGGTGAGGCGCGGGCAGCGGCTCACGGCCGCGGACACTCTGCCAGATCTCCTGATTCAAAACCGTTTCGTCCGCCAGGTCGGGCCCCGCAAAGTCCTGATCGGTGAGCCGCGACAACGATTGCTTTCCGTTCAGTTCGCCGAGGGGCCAGCGCGCCTTCGCCACGCGAAAGGGCGTCAAGTCGAGGTGCGAGGTGAAGGCATTGGCGAGGGGCGTCGCCCCGGCGTCGTACTGCGAGAGGGGGGGAAGGCCAAGGAAGATCCCGATGGTCCGCACCACGGAGCTGGTGGAATACATGGCGCTGTCTACCGTGCCGCGTCGGGCAAACGGCGAAGCCATGATGAGCACCGACCGGTGCGCGTCGACGTGGTCTGGTCCATCCTGGGCATCGTCTTCGAGCGCGAAGAATGCCATGCTCTTCCAAGCCTTCGACCTCGAGAGACGGGCGACCACCTGACCGAGGGCCAGATCGTTGTCGGCCACCATGGCCCGCGGCGTGGGGTGGGTCGCGCGCTTGCCCTCGGTGTGGTCGCGCGGAAGATACAGAATCACGAGCGCAGGGAACGTGTCACGCTGGTCCCAGGCGTTCACGGAATCCCCGAACAACCGTGCGCGCGTCGTGTCCCTGATGTTCAGCTCGAAGCCGGGAAACTCCGGTGCGGTGATGCCCTGGAGACCGGGCATGGAAGAAACGCGGCTGCCGTTCGAATCGTGAACGGCTTCACCGAAGTTGACGGTCCAGAGGCCGGCACGGCGCGCCGCATCCCAGAGATAGGCGCCGCGAGGGTTGGCGAGATCCGATCCGTCGTCCAGATCCCAATCCCGGCGGCTCGAGTAGATCGCGGGCCAGGTTTTTTCGTTGTATTCGCCTGCGAAGGCGCGATCGGTCCACTCGTGACCGTCAGCGGAGACTTCGCCGTCGACGTAGAAATTGTCGAACAGGACGAAGTGGCTGGCGAGAGCGTGCGCATTCGGCGTCACCGAATCGTTGAAGATGGCGAGCTTCGCGTCGCCATTCCCGCGCTTCACGTCGCCGAGCACCTGGTCGTAGGTCCGGTTTTCCCGGATGACGTACACGACGTGATGGACCGGCGGCAGGTCGGGTGGCGCCCCCCGCAAGGCCGGGTTCGAATACGGTGAAAGACTCATCACCGTCGCAGTCGCCGACGCGAGTCCCGCGGAGTCGGGCAGGGGGATGGTCGACACCGACCCGCGCACCAGATCCGCGATGTACGGACCGGACGGGTTGGGCCCCGACCCATTCCCCTTGCCGTTCGCGACATAGAGCGTATCGCCCTGGTGGGAGACTTCCACTCCCGTGGGATACCAGCCGACCGGCAGGAGTCCTTCGACGGTCGGGGTGGCCGCTCCGACGTTCACGACGGCGACGGTATTGTTGCCGGCGAGTGCGACGAAGAGCCTGCGCCCGTCGGGCGTGAGTGCCAGGGCATTCGGATCGCTGCCTGTGGGCGCACCGCGCATCAACGCGACGGCAAGCAGGTCCGTCACCCGGCCTGAGTCGAGATCGAGCCGCGCAACCTCGTTCGCACCGGCCAGGGTGGCGAACAGCTGATGTCCCCGGAGTACCATCGACGAGGGATGCGGTCCAACCTCGAGCTTGGTACCATCGACGACGCCATTCGCGGTGATGGGCAGGCGCTCGATACTCGAGTCTCCCCAGTTGCTCACGTACACCGCCGCGGAATCCGCCACCGCGGTGTAGGGGTGATGTCCGACCCCGTACCTTGCCGTCACCGCCAGCGAGCGCGAATCCAGGATGTAGACCGAGTCGGAGAGGTTGCCGACGACGGCGACGAGGTCGCGACCCGGCAGGACGGCGATCCCGGCGGGGAAGATTCCCGCGGGGGGCGGAGCCAGCACGACGGTGTCGACCGCCGGTGCGCCCGGGCCATAGATGACGCGGTAGACGCGGTTGGTGCTGCCACCCGAGGCCCAGACCGTATCCGCCGCGGGCGTGCCGCGATGTGCGAGCCCGAGCCAGGCGGCCTTGATGACGAGCGAGTCGATAACCTTCCCGGTGGCCGGGTCGATGCGCCACAGTCCGTTGGCCGAATGGCCGTTGACCGTGACGACGATCTGCCCGTTTGCGAGCCGGAGGATATTGAGGGGCAGGGGACCGATGGGGACCTGCTTGCCGGCCGGGGAGATCCGCCAGCCCGACGGAAGAACCGTGACCCCGTTCCCCAGGGCGCCCGGGACGATCCGGTGGGCCGCAACGCCGACGATGAGGAGTCCGGAGATGGAGAGCGCTATCTTGCGGAGCACAGATCGATCCTCGAGTACCTGGATTCGCGGAATATAGACCGCCGTCCTCCGGGCCGGAGGAGGCCGTGACACTAACGTTTCATTTGATCCCGCATACACACTGGGACCGCGAGTGGTATCTGCCACGCGCGGCCTTCACGGCACGTCTGGTGCCGGCGGTAGACGATCTGCTCGGGCTGCTCGAAAATGACTCCGCCTATCGTTCGTTCCTACTCGACGGTCAGACGGTGCTGGTCGAGGATTACCTGGCCGTCCGCCCCGACCGGGAGGCCGCGCTCCGCGCGCTCGCGCAGAGTGGCCGGCTGCAGCTTGGCCCCTGGTACGTCCTGGCCGATGAGCTCATCCCGTCCGGCGAATCGCTGCTTCGGAATCTGCTGTACGGCGCGCTCGATACCGCGCGCTGGGGCGGGCGCCTCGAAGTGCTCTATTCGCCCGACGCGTTCGGACACCCGGCGATTCTCCCCGCACTGGCCCGCGAGTTCGGTATCAAGGCCGCAGCCCTCTGGCGCGGACTCGGCGGCGAGCCGGGGCAGACGCGCGACGTGTACCGGTGGCGGGGGCCCGATGGTCGAGACGGCCGCGATCTTCTGCTCTGGCACTTCCCGTCCGACGGCTACGAAGTGGGGGCGGCTCTCCCGACCGATCGCGAGCGCCTGCGCCAGGCCTGGGCCCCGCTTCGGGCGGAGCTCACGCGCCGCGCCGCGACGAATCACATCGCGGTCCCGGTCGGCGCCGATCATCACGCGCCGTACCCTGACTTGCCGACCCTGCGGGAGCGGATCGCGGAGCTCGAGCCGCAGAATGCCGTGCGCATCTCCCGTCTGGACGAGTTTCTGAAGGAGCTTGCGCCGGAGGCGGCGCAGGCGCCGGAGCTGTCGGGGGAGCTCCGCTGGTCGTACCGGTACGCCTGGACCCTGCAGGGGGTGCACTCAACGCGCGCTCCCCTCAAGCGCCGGTATTCGCGCGCCGAGCTGCAGCTCGAGCGGATCGTCGAGCCGCTCGCGGCCCTGGCCCGCCGCGCGGGCGGGCGAGACCGGCGTCCGCTCCTCGACCGGGCCTGGCGCACGTTGCTCCGCGGCACATTCCACGACACGCTCTGTGGCTGTTGTGCCGACCCCGTCGCCCACGCGCAGGCGACGCGCCTCGATGCCGTCGAAGCGACCAATCGCGAGCTGGCGAACGGTGCCGCCGACGACCTGTCGGGCCACGACCCCGACCTCTCCCGCGATCATCCCCATCCCGACTCGGCCCTGTGGCTCTGGAACCCCGTCGCACGCACGCGGAGCGGCGTCGTGATCGCCGATACGACCTGGTTTCGCCGGGACGTGCTGGTGGGGCCGCCCGGCGATCGAAAACCACGTCATGGTCACGCCGCGGGAGAGTTCGCGCTCATGAGCGCGGACGGGGAGGCGATCCCGATCCAGGTGCTCTCCCGGCGGCCCGCGCTCGAACGCCGGGACGCGGCGCGTCACTACCCCGACCAGGACGAAGTCGACCACATCCGGATCGCCTTTCACGCGCCGGCCGTCGACGGACTTCGTTCCACCGTTCTCCGCTCGCGCGCCGCCGCGCCCCTCAAGCGGGAGGTGGGTGCCGAGGTGCATGGGCGCATGCTGTCGAACGCGTTTGTCGAGGTCACCGTAGAGCCGACCGGCGCCGTGACCCTCCTCGATCGCCGCACGAACGAGCGATTTGAGGGTCTGTTGCGGCTCGAAGAGGAACGGGACACCGGCGATCTCTACACCCCGTTTCCGCAGGGGCGGCCGTTCCGCGCCGCCGGCCCCATTCGGGTGCGCCGCCTCGCGGGAGGGCCTCTCGTCGCGTCACTCGAAGTCGGGTTCGACACGCCCGGAGCGACGGCCCGGCTGGTCCTGCAGCTCTTCGATGAAAGTCCGGTATTGCGGTGCCTGCTCGACATCGATAATCGTGCCGCCGACCACCGGTTGCGGCTGTGCTGCCCCCTTGCCGTCAGCGGCGCCGCGCTCGCGGGTACGGCATTCGGCGCCGTTCGCCGGAGTCCGATCACCGTTCACGCAGCGGACTATCCGCGCGAAACACCCGTGACCACGGCACCGGCGCATCGCTTCGTGGCTGCGGCCCAGGGCAACCGGGGACTCGCGCTTCTGGCGCCCGGATTCTTCGAGTACGAATGGACGCCGACCGGCGATCTGCTCTTCACCATTCTGCGCGGGGCAGGGGAGCTTTCCCGCGATGATCTTCCCACTCGTCCCGGTCACGCCGGCTGGCCCACCTCCACGCCGGACGGCCAATGCCTCGGCAAGGATCGGGTCGAGCTGGCGCTGGTCGCCGTTGGGTCGCGCGACCTCGACGCCGGCGAGGTACTGCCCGAGCTGTGGGAGGACGTGTTCCTGCCCACGCGGGCCCGCTGGCTCCGAAATGCGAACTTGGGGGGGGCGAAGGCATTTGGCGCGACGCTCGACGGCCGAGGGCTCGTGCTCTCGGCGGTGAAGCCCGCGCAGACGGGGTCGGGACTGGTACTGCGTTGCTACAACGCGCGCGAAGAGCGAGTGGTCGGCGCTTGGCGTCTGCCCGACGCGATCAAGACCGCACACCGTGTCCGGGCCGACGAGAAGGCAGCGGAACCGCTGGTGGTGGAGGGCCGGGGCCATACGGTCCGGTTCATCGCGGAGGCCCACGAGATCGTCACCCTCCTCATTACTTAGGGGATTATGGAAGAGCATTCCCTGCGCGTCCCACGCACGGCGCGGTACGTCACGCTCGGTGAGCCGGGTCCGAACTTGTCCGAGCTCTGGATGGTGTGTCACGGCTACGGACAGCTGGCGCGCCGGTTCGCAGAGGACTTCGAAAGACTCGCGGACGGTACGAGGATGATCGCCGCGCCGGAGGGACTCTCACGCTTCTACATCGACCGCACGCAGCAACGTGTGATGGGCGCTTCCTGGATGACCCGGGAAGATCGTCTGCACGAGATCGAAGACTACCTCGGCTACCTCGACGCGCTCCACGCGGAAGTGAGAGAGCGCATCGGTCGCGATGTCCCGGTGACCGCACTCGGCTTCTCGCAGGGGGTGGCGACGGCGACCCGCTGGGCGGCGCGGACCCGCGCTCCGGTGAAACGCCTCATCGTGTGGGGCGGGACGGTGCCTCCCGAAGTCGATCTGTCGATCTTTGCGAAGACAAGAGTCACGGTCGTCTGTGGAGACAAGGATGAGCTGATCACCGCGAAAGTGCGGGAAACCGAAGCGGGACTGTGGCGGAAGGTCGGCATCGACCCCGAGGTGAAAATCTTCCCCGGGCATCATGAGGTTCTTCCAGAAGTTCTCGCGGACCTCGCCCGCTCCTAGGTCGCGCCCGGCGCCAGCCGATCGCGAACGGCATCCCCCAGCAGGGTGCAGGCGACCACCACCAGCACGAGCGCGATCCCGGGCGCGGCCGCGACCCATGGCGCGTTGACGAGTGTGTCCCGTCCCGACGCAATCATCGAGCCCCAGGATGCAGTGGGAGGTTGAACCCCCAGCCCGAGATACGAGAGCCCTGCTTCCAGGAGAATCGCATTCCCTACGCCGAGTGCGGCCGCCACGATCACCGGTGTGAGGGCATTCGGGATGAGGTGATGCCACAACACCCGCCGGTGGGTAGCGCCCAACGCCCGGGCGCTTTCCGCGAAGCTTCGCGCCGAAAGAGAGCGGACCTCGCCGTACACCAATCGAGCGATACCCATCCATCCCGTCACGCCGAGCACGATCACGACGAGCCCTGCGGAGGGACGCCAGAGCGCGGCGAGCAGGAGCAGGAGGACGACGCGGGGCAGGGCCAGCGCAAAGTCGGTTCCCGCCATCAACCCTCTCGACAGCAATCCGCGGCTTGCGCCGGCCATGCCGCCGACCAGGCAGCCGAGCACGACGGAGATCGACACGGCCAGGATTCCGACGCCCAGGGAAATACGCGCACCGTAGGCGAGTCTGGTCCAGACGTCCCGTCCAAACCGGTCGGTACCGAGGGCGTGCCATCCCCCGTGCGGGTCGGTGGTCAGGGGCGGGAGAAAGCGCGTCTGGATGACGTCGACCTGCTGGTTCGGGTGTCCGTTGGTGACCAGCGGAGCGGCCAGCGCCACGACCGTGGCCAGGGCCAGAACGAGCATTCCGAAACGGCCGCGCCGGTCGCGCCACACGCCGTTCATGCCGCGTGCTTCTTGAGGCGGGGGTCGAGCGCGTTCACCCACAGGTCGGCGAGCAAGTTGCCGAGCACCACGAGGGCTGCGCTGACCGCGGTGGCCGCCATCACCACCGGGTAGTCACGCGCCTGCACGGCCTCCACCAGGATGCGGCCCACGCCCGGCCAGGCGAACACCGCCTCGACGAACACGGCGCCGGAGAAGAGGGCCGGCAAGGACAGCCCAAGCAGCGTCACGACCGGAATCAGGGCGTTCCGGAGGATGTGTCCCGTCACTCGGCGGGGTGGGAGCCCCTTCGCGCGCGCGGTAGTGATGAACGGCTCTCGCCGGACGTCGACCATCGCGCCTCTGGCGAAGCGCGCCATCCCTCCGATGCCAATGAGCGTCAGGGTGAGGAGCGGAAGGGCGAGGTGGCGCGCGCGGTCGAGCAGCTGGGCCCAGACGCCAAGGAAGTCCGCGTCGTAGCCCGCCGCACCGAAGGCCGGAAACACCTTCCACTGATAAGTCCCCAGCATGATCAGCATGAGTCCCAGCCAATAGCTCGGGACCGCATAGAGCGTGACGGTCCCCACCGAGAGGGCCGAGTCGGTGCGGGAGCCGGGACGCGCCGCCTGGAGTGCACCCACCAGGACGCCGAGGCCGCACGAGAGCAATAAGGACAGCCCAACGAGCCACGCCGTTTCGGGCCACGCGGTGGCGATCATGGTCCGCACGGGGCGTCCGGTCGCGATGCTGGTCCCCCAGTCGCCGGTCGCGAACCGGGAAAGCCAGGACGCGAACTGCGACGCCAGGGGTTGATCCAGGCCGAGGGAATGACGGGCGGCAGTGATCTGACTTTCGGTGGCGGTGGGGCCGAGGAGATAGTCGACGGGATTCCCGGGTGCGGCGTGCAGCAGGAGGAACGTCAGCGTCACGACGCCTGCGACCACCGCGGCGCCCACGGCGAGGCGAGTGAGAAGATGCCGGAGCACGGCGACAATCTCGCGTCCCGGTTCAGGGGCCGCTAGAATGCGGGCGTGAATCGCACCGCCTGCTGGCTCCTCGCGCTCGCCGGCTGTACCGCGGCGTGCACTGGTGACCGCGCGGCCCGGCGCGGATCGACGGTGCTCTTTGCCTATGGCGCCGATCTCGAAACCATGAACAGCCTCGTGACGCGTTCGCCGTTGCCGCGACAAGTCGAGCGCTACGCGCTCTTGACCACGTTGGCGCGGTACGACAGCGCGCTCCAGCCTCAGCCGTATCTTGCCCGTGGCTGGACCTGGAGCCCCGACCGCCGCACGCTCACGTTCGCGCTCCATACCGATGTGCGATGGGATGACGGCGTGCCGACGACGGCACAGGATGTGGCCTGGACGCTGAACGCTGCGCGTGACTCGGTCACCGGCTATGCGAGGTATGCGGATCTCGCGGCCATCCAAGCGGTGACGGCAACGAACGACTCGACGGTCATGGTCCGGTGGTCACTCGCCCCGCAGGGGTTCCCCGACGTTTTCACTGATCTGGCAATCCTTCCGGCCCATCTGCTGAGCTCCGTGCCCGACGGTGCGATGCGCAGCGCGCCGTGGAATAGCCGCCCGATCGGCAACGGACCATTTCGCTTCGTGTCGATGGAGCACAACCGCCGGTGGATCTTCGACGCCAACCCCGATTTCCCGGCTTCACTGGGCGGGCCGCCGCACCTCTCGCGATTCATCGTCGTCACCGTGGATGAGCCCACCGCCAAACTCGCCGCCCTCGCCGGGGGTGAGCTCGACTTCGCGGGCATTACCGCCATCCATGTGCCCTTTGCCCGCAAAGATCCGCGGCTTCAGGTGCTCGAGTATCCGCTGATCTTGCCGTACGGACTGGTCTTGAACGTCCGGCGGCCTCCGTTCAATGATCCGACGGTGCGGTTGGCACTCGCGCTGGCGATCAATCGGCGCGCCATCATCGACGGCGTGCTCTTCGGGTTCGGCAGCGTGGCCGATGGGCCAGTGCCTCCGGAGCTCCCCGGCTACGTTCCCGTGACTTCCATCCCGTTCGACCCAGACTCGGCTCGCCGGCTGCTGGCGGGACATTGCCCGACTTTCGACATCGTCACGGTCGGGAGTGGAGAAGCCGCGGTGGAACAGCTGATTCAGGCGAATCTCGCGGCGGTGGGGTGCCACGTCGGTATCCGTCAATACGAGCTCGCGACGTTCAACGGCATGGTGTATCGCGCGCACGATTTCGCGGCGGCCGTGATGAGCATCCCCGGGGATCCCGGACTGTCGTACGTGCACACGATCGGTGATCTCACCGGCATGCCGTTGCCCGATGACCCACAAGAGGCCCAGCGCCTGCTCGGCGCGAATCATCCTGTCATCTGGCTCTACCACGCCCGCGGGGTGAACGGCATGAACCGGCGCGTCCATGGGGTCCGGATGGACGCTCGCGGAGAGTTGCCGACCCTCGCCTCCTGGTCTACCGGGCCATGAGACGCCGGGAGCTCCCGACCCTGGTCCGCGCTTCGGCTCCTGCGCGACTTGATTTTGCGGGTGGCTGGACCGACGTGCCGCCATTTTCGGCGCGCGAAGGAGGCGTGGTGGTCAATGGCGCCCTCGCGCTTCGAGTGGAGGTCGCGCTCGAGATCGGGGGGCCCCTCATTCGCCTCGAAGCGGAGGACACCGGCTCCGTGGTCGAGTGCGTGAACGCCGGAGGGCTGATTTCCGACGGCCGTCTCGAGCTGCACAAGGCGGCCCTGCGGATGTTTCCGGTGCAGGGGAACCTGACGCTCAAAACTCGATCCGCCGCCCCTCCCGGGTCCGGGCTCGGCGGGTCTGGGGCGCTCGATGTCGCCCTCGTGGCTTGCCTCGCACGCGCCCGGGATGAGCGTTGGGACACGCGGGAGCTGGCTGAGCACGCGTGGCACTTGGAAGCCGTGGAGGCGCGCCTGCCGGGGGGCCGGCAGGACCAGCAGGCGGCAGCCTATGGTGGTTTCCACCGGTTTACGTTTCGCGATCCCGATGTGGGAGTGGAGCCGATCACCCTGGCACCGGCGTTCGCCGATGCACTCGCCCGTCATGTGGTGCTCTGCTATACCGGCGAGACGAGAGTGTCGTCCGACATGATCACGCGGGTGGCGATCGCGTATGAAAAGGGCGATCCCAAAGTCACGGGGGCACTGCGCGCGCTGAAAGACCTGGCCGGGGAAATGGCTGATGCACTTCGCGCCGGTGACCTGGCTGCCGTCGGCAGGATCTTGAGTCGAAACTGGGAGAGGCAATTGGAGCTCGGCGAAGGCATGCGCACCCCCGCGATGGCCCGCCTCGAGCAGGCCCTGGCCGCGGCGGGAGCGTTGGGTGGCAAAGCCGCGGGGGCTGGGGCAGGCGGATCGATGTTCTTCGTAGCTGGTGAGGATGTGGATGGGGCCGTTCGCGCTGCGCGGGAGGCCGGCGCAACGATCTTGCCAGTGAAGTGGGACCTGGAGGGTGGCCGCGCGTGGTGACCATCGAAGAGATCGAACACCGCCGGCGGGAGCTGCAGTCGTCGAAGACGCTCCGGGGCCTCTACGAACGGCTCGAAGCCCGTGCCGCGCGCGTGCTCGCGGCACCTCCCACCATCCCGGCGATGAAGGCAATTCTCTCGGCCGACGGCGGATTGTGCCCGGCCGACGGCACCGTCCTGACCTTTGATCCCGTCAGTCCGTCGTCCCACCAGTGCCCCGTCTGCGGAAATGCGTACTCGGGCGAACGCCACGATCAGTGGTGGGCTCGTCACCAGCACTTGTGGCTTGCCGAGCGGGCGGCGGAGATGGCGACCGTTGCGGCGCTCGGCGAGAAGCCGGACCTGGCGCGCGGCGCTGCCGCCTTGCTCACCGAGTATGCGCGCCGGTACCTCACCTATCCGAACCGCGACAACGTCCTCGGCCCCAGCCGCCTCTTCTCGTCGACGTACGCCGAATCGATGTGGGTGCTCAACTATCTATCGGCGGCGTGGATGCTGCGGGAATGCGGGTCCCTCGATGAGCCGACCTCCGCCGCGGTGCACCAGGTCGCCGACGAGGCGGCGAATCTCATCGGGGAATTCGACGAAGGGTTTTCCAACCGGCAGACCTGGAACAACGCCGCGCTCATTGCGATCGCCGTCTGGTTTGAGGATGAGGATCTCGCGAAGCGGGCCATCGAGGGTGAGACGGGGTTGCTCGCGCACCTACGGGGCTACCGGACCGACGGGCTTTGGTATGAAGGCGAGAACTACCACCTGTTCGCCATGCGGGGACTGATCACGGGACTCGGGTGGGCCCATGACGCCGGGATCGACGTCGAAGGAGATGAGGCGCTCCGCGGCCGCATCGAAACCATTCTGTTGGCTCCTTCGTTCTCCGCGCTCCCCGATCTCACATTCCCGGCGCGCAAAGACTCGCGCTTCGGGGTCTCGCTGGCGCAGCCCATGTACCTCGATACCTGGGAGGTCGCGTTCGGACGCACGGAGAGTGAGGAGGGGCGCCGGTGGCTGACGGCGCTCTACGGAGCCGTCCCTCAGCCTCAGCAGCTCTTCGAGTCCTACCTCCACGACGCACCGTATGAGAACGCGCCGGTCACGCCGGCGCGAGACGGTCTGTCGTGGGCGGCGCTGCTCGAGATGAGTCCCGATCCGGCTCCCGCGGAGCCTTGGAAGGGACGGAGCGCGCTGCTTCAGGACCAGGGGCTCGCCGTCTTCCGCGACGGCACTCGCTACGTGAGTCTCGAATGCGGGCCGACCGGCGGTGGTCATGGCCATCCGGATCGCCTGCACCTGACGGTGCATCAGGACGGTGTGCACTGGCTACCTGATTTCGGCACGGGATCCTATCTCACGCCCGATCTGCCGTGGTATCGCTCGACGTTGGCGCATAACGCGCCACGTCTCGACGGCGATTCTCAGCCGAATTGGGATGCCGTCTGCGAGATGTTCGATGTGCAGGAGGAATGGGCCTGGACCCGGGGACGGGCCGACGTCTTCACTCGGACCGTGGTCGTCGGGCCCACCTACATCCTCGACCTCATGGAGCTGGATGCCGCCGGCAACCACCGCACTGAGCTTCCCTGGCACCTGCTCGGCGACGTGACGATGTCGACTCCGGGCTCCTGGGACCCGGCGACATTCGACGCGCCCTTCGTCACCAAGGCCGAACAGTTCGCGCCCGGCGTCCGGGATCCGATCAGCTTGGAAGCGCGCTCGGGAGAGGCCGCCCTGGCCATCAGGATGGCGGCTGACGGTCAACTCCTGCGACTCACCGCCCTTGGCGCGCCGGGCACACGCAGGCCTTCTTCCTTCTATGTGGTCAGGCGCGACGGCGATGGCGCCCGGTTCGTCACGGTGATTTCCCGGGAGCCCATCATCAAGATGGTGTTGTCAGGTGACGTGATCGAAGTCGTGCAGCACGGTGGCACGGACACTCACCGGCGCCACCTCGACGGCTGGAACGTGGACACGTCCAAGGGGCGCATTGCTCTCCGGGGCATGCGCGACCGTATTGAACGGCCACGCGCATTCCTGGACCTCGAGCCGCCGCCGCGTGCCGAGGGCGCGGCCCTGCGGCTCGATGCGTCTCCGGCACTGGACGGCACCCTCGTCGGATTCGACCCCTCAGAACCACTTGTGCTCGAGTTGGAGGATCAGTATCGCCGGTCCGAGGAGCCGTACGGCGGCCCCGATGATTTCAACGCGCGGGCGTACGTGGGGTGGGAAGAGGGAACGCTCTACCTCGCGGTGGAGGTGCACAAACCCGACGTGCTCTTCCGGCCGGCGAACGCGCCGCCCCTGCTTCTCGACAACGACCCGGACGACATCCACTCGGATGGGCTGCAGGTCTACATCCGGATGCCCGAAGACCCGGCGGTGCACGGTTACCTCATCGTCCCCGAGGCCGGCGGGAAGCTGCGGGTCCACGGAGCGGGCGAGACCAAGGGGCTTGCGTCAGAGGTACATGGCGCGTGGAGCGAGACCGACACGGGGTACCGCGTCACCGTCGCGATCTCGGCGGCCGATTTCGCGCGCGCGCACGTCGGTGCGCACGTTGGGTTCGATCTGCTGGTGAACGAGATGCTGCCCGGACGGGTGCGGCGCGCAGGTCAGCTGGTGTGGAGCGGCGGTGGCGGCTGGGTGTGGCTCCGGGGAGACCGCCAGGAGCCGGACCGGCTCGGGACCCTGGAGCTGGTCGGATGAGTCTGGTGGTGGTGCTCCACGAGCCTCAGGATCTGGTCAACATCGCGCACACCGTACGCGTGATGAAGAACTTCGGGCTGAAGGACCTCCGCGTGGTGTCTCCGCGCGAGTACGACACGCACCGGATCGGGGGCATCGCGCACCAGACGGCCGACCTTCTGGCTCGGGTGCGCCTGTGCGAGACCCTCGACGAGGCGCTTGGCGATTGCGTGCACGTAGCGGGATTCACCGCCCGCGGCCGCACCGCCAAGCGGAATCTTCAGCGGCCCCGGGACGCGGCGTCTGAGCTCGTCGCGGTCGCGGAGACTGGGCCGACGGCGCTGCTCTTCGGCCGTGAGGACAAGGGTCTCCCGAATGAGGCCCTCGATCGGTGCCATCGGATCGTCACCGTGCCGACTGAGCCCACGTACGGCTCCCTCAACCTCGGCCATGCGGTCGCGATCGCGTGCTACGAAGTCGCGCTCGCTGCCGGGGCGGGGGAACGGGCGTTCAAGGCGCCGCGACGCGAAGCGGGTCCCGCGGATTCGACGGAGCTGGAGCGTCTGTTCGCGGACGTCGAGCGGGCACTCGAGGCGATCGATTTCTTCAAGACGCGAAACCCCGAAGGAGTGATGCGGACGGTGCGGGAAGTGGTGCACCGGCTTCCCCTGGACGAGCGCGAAGCCAAGTTGCTCCGCGCCATGGCGATCGAGGTGGTGAAGTACCGTGAGCGAATCGCGGCGAATACCGGGCATCACGTCGACCGGAAGTAAGCGGCCCGACGCCCTCTTCGGACCGGACGCTGCTCCGGGCCTCCCGCGTTTCACGACGCGGGCGGCCGGATGCAAGGTCTGGGATGAGGCGGGGCGCGAATACCTCGATTACGTGATGGCGCTGGGTGCCGTGGCGCTCGGCTACGGGCATCCTGCCGTGAATGAAGCCGCCCGCAGGGCGGTCGACGCCGGTGTGGTCGGTCCTCAGCCGCCGGCACTCGAAGAGGAGCTTGCCGACGCCCTCTGCGTGCGCCTCCCGGGCGTGCAGCGGGTGCGGTTCCTCAAGACCGGCGCCGAAGCGGTCGCTGCAGCGGTTCGGATCGCGCGCGTCTCCACCGGCCGGGAGCTGGTGTTGACCTGTGGATACCACGGCTGGCTCGATTGGTCGCAGGGAAGTGTGGAGGGCGTGCCCGGCCTTCTCCGGGAGCTGCGCCGGGAATTGCCATTCAATGATGTCGCCCGCACCCGCGCGCTCATTCGGGAGGCCGGACGCTCGCTCGCGGCGGTGGTCGTCGAGCCGCTGGTAGTGCAGGAACCGTCGCGCGAATGGCTCGAAGCCCTGCGGACCGAAACGAAAGCCGCCGGTGCGGTCCTGGTGTTCGACGAGATCAAGACCGCGTTCCGGCTGGCGATTGGTGGCGCCGCGGAGCGTTGGGGCGTCCATCCCGATCTCATGGTGGTGGGGAAGGCCCTCGCCAATGGATTTCCGCTGGCGGTGGTGGGCGGCGCGGCCGGCATCATGGACGCCGCGGCCCGCACCTGGATTTCCTCAACGCTCGCGACGGAATCGGTGGCGCTCGCGGCCGCCCTGGCCACGCTCCGCGTATTCACGACCGAGCCCGTGTGCCAGCATCTCCACACCGTCGGCACGCGTCTCCTGCACGGTCTTCACACCCTGGCGGCGAAGCACAAGGACGTCGTCACCGGTGTGGCCGGAGTCGCCGAGATGAGCTTCCTCCATTACGTCGACGAACGCGCCTCGGCACGCGTGGCCCGGCGGTGCGCGGCGCGCGGCCTCCTGTTCAAGCGGACCGCGTACAACTTCGTGTCCTACGCTCACGACGTGAACGTGATCGACCGCACACTGAGCACGCTCGACGAAGTACTGGGCGAGGTGGCGCGTGAGCCTTGAGGCGTGCCAGATTCCGTGATGCTGATCGACGTCCACGCGCACTTTCATCCTGACCGGAGTCCGCGGAACGACTGGCGGGAGTACAACGCGTCCCGTCTCGCCGCCGGGGACCGGATGGGAGTCACGATTCATGTGGCGTCGATTCTCGGGACGTTCGGCCGGACGTCGCCTACGTACTTCCCGTCTCCCGCCGACGTCACCTACGGCAACGATTTTCTGCTCGGCCTGCAGAAGGCGCACGCCAACCGCATCCGCGGCTATGTGTGCGTCAACCCGAATTACACCGAGCACGCGCTCGCCGAGATCACTCGCTGCGTGAAAGCCGGGATGATCGGCCTCAAGCTGGCCGCGAGCCGGCGCGCCGATGATCCGCTGCTCGATCCCGTGTGTCAGGCGGCCGCGAAGCATCATCTCCCGGTGCTGCATCACCTCTGGCAGCATCGCCGCCACGAGTGGCCGCAGCAGGAAGCGTCCGACGCCGTCGAGCTCTGCGCGCTCGCCATCCGTCACCCCACGGTCTCGTTTCTCCTCGCACACATCGGCGGGGGCGGGGACTGGCTGCATTCGCTCGCCGCCGTGCGCGACGTCCCCAACGTGTACGTGGATCTGTCGGGATCGGGTGTGGATGGCGGCATGCTCGAAGCCTGCGTCGACGCGGTGGGCGTGAACCGGTTGCTGTGGGGCGCCGACATGACGTTGTGCTCCGGTTGGGCCAAGCTGCGATACCTCGAACGCCTGCTCACGGTCGAAGAGGTGGAGCAGGTGAGGTGGAAGAACGCGGCGGGCATCTTCCCCAAGGGCGCGTTTCCCAGCGACTGATGCGAATCGACGTCAACGCGTTCCTGGGCGCCTACCCGTGGCGCCGTCTCCCCGGCTCGAGTCCGGCGCATCTGATCCAGGCCATGGATCGCGTGGAGATCACCGAAGCCTGGGTTTCGCACTTGCCGGGACTCTGGTGGAAGGATCCGACCGAGGGGAACGACTGGCTGTATGAGACCGCCGTCGCGCATCCACGGCTCAAGCCCGTGCCGACCGTGCATCCGTCGCTCCCTCATTGGGAGGAAGTGCTCGCCGAAGCGGCGACGCGCGGGGCGCCCGCGGTTCGGTGCGATCCGCAATTCCTGGGGCTAGCCCCCACGGGGCACGAGATGCGCGTGCTCGCGGCCACGTGCGGCTCGGCAGGCGTGCCCCTGTTGATGTCGGTCCGCCTCGAGGATTTGCGGCAGCGGCATCCGCTCGACACGGCGGGCGATCTGCCCGCTTCGGCGGTGCGGACCCTGATCCGCGCCGATGCGGAGCTGAAGCTCATCGTGACGCATGCCGACCGCTCGTTCATCGAAGAAGTGCACTTCGGCTCGACGCCGTCCGAGGCCGAGCGGCTCTGGTGGGACCTGAGCTGGATCTGGGGACCGCCCGAGGATCACCTCGCGACGCTGCTGGCCAATCTCGGCCCGTCGCGGTTCCTGTTCGGGACCGGACAGCCGCTGCGCCTTCCGGAGCACTCCGTGGCCAAGCTGGATCTATTGGATCTCTCTGCTGACGCGCGCGGCGCGATCGAAGCCGGCAACGCCCGCCGGTTGGTGGCGGGCTGATGCACCGTCGTCTGGATTGGGGGCTCATCCCGGCGGTCCCGACGCCGTTCCGTGGACATGAGGTAGCCGACGACGCCTTGCGTGGCTACGCCACCTGGATGGCGGGGCAGCCGATCACGGGAGTCGCCGTGTGGGCGCACACTGGCCGCGGGCTGCACCTGTCGCCCCCGCAGCGGCGGCGCGTCCTCCAGGTCTGGCGGGACGCGCTGCCCGGCAAAGTCGTCATCGCCGGCGTGAACTCGGTGGAGATGGCTCGTGAGGCGAAGGCCCTCGGGGCCGATGCGCTGCTGGCGTATCCGACGGCGGATGAGCCCGTCGGCTTCCACGCGGCGCTCGCGCGCGAGCTGCCGGTCATCGCGTTCTACCTGTATGCGGCGGCCGGCGGAATCTCGTACGACAATCGCACCCTGCACGCGCTCCTGCAGCTGCCCGGAGTCGTGGGGATCAAGGTGGCGACGCTCGATTCGGTGATGACGTTCCAGCGGATTGCGGACCTGGTGCGCCCGTATCGCGACAAACTCCTGATCACCGGCGAGGACCGCTTCCTTGGGTATTCGTTCACGCTGGGAGCGCGGGCGGCGTTGATCGGTATGGGCGCGGCGCTCACCGATCTGCAGGCCGAGCTGATCCGGGCGTTCCGCGAGGACAACTTCGGACTCTTCGTGCGGCTCTCCGGCATCCTCGACCGCTTTTCGCTCGCGACCTTCACGGACCCGATGGAGGGGTACATCCGCCGGATGTTGTGGGCCGCCGCGGCGCAGGGCGTGATTCCCGACGATGTGTGCGACGATCCGTGGGGTCCCCAGCTCGAGCCGGCCGAGCGGGAAGCAGTGCGCCGCGCGGTGACGGATGCGCGCGCAGCTCGAGCGTGATTTCGAGCGGTTCGGCCGCGACCTACCGCGCGATTTCCCCGCTCATGTGCGGGAGCGCTATCGCATCGATCTGAGTGCCCGGTACCTTGGCTTCCCGTTGCCGCATCCCATCGGCAAGGGGTCAGGCCAGCTGTCCCTTCACGAATCCCAGCTCGACACCGACCACGCAGCGGGTCTCGCGTTCGTCGTGCTGAAGACCGTCATCGCGCGGGACGCGAACGGGGCGCAGACGATGAAGGCCTGGGCGACGCACGAGACGAAGATGGACGTCGAGCGCCGCCGGGCCGGCGGTCGCGACGGGTGGACGGTGACGTGGAAGGGCCGGGGGTGGGACCGGAGCTTCGACGACTATCTCGCGCTGGTGCGTGTGGCACGCGACCTCACGCGGAGCGGCGAGATGGTCGCCGTTCCATCCGTGAAATACCACCTACCGGTCCGAGACGAGCCCTTTCGCGACGAGGAGTACCGGTTCACGACCGGTGCCCTGGCGCGGGAATGGGGCAGGGCTCCGCTCCCGCTCGAGAAGGACTTCTCGCCCACCCTGGCAGGCGATGCGCGCTCCGACGAACCGGAAACCATTCTGCGTTGGCTCGACGAAGTTCCTGCGCGGATCCGGGCGGGTGGCGACGTGCAGCTCGCAGTCAAACTCATGAACGCCCGGTTCGACGACGATTTTCAGCGCCAGATGGTGAAAGCGACGAAGGGAGCCGATGCTCTGATCGTATTCAACCGGCTCTTCGATACGGACCAGCGGGTGGCGTATGGTGGTTGGGAATTGTCGGACCGCAACCTGCGAATCCTCGCAACCCCGGACTTGCGCCCGGGGTCTGGTACTGCCTTCACTGGCACCGGGAATGTGAATTCTGGCCGTATGATTGCCGAGTACGCCCTGCATGGATGCGAAAGTGTTCAGCTGCACACGGCATTTCAGCTTCCCTTATCCGCGTATCCCTCGACCGGCGGATCCCGCACCCAGCGTGTGCTTCATCAGATGATCTTCGATCCCACCGATGGCCTGATCGCGGTGCTGTGGGAGCATGAAGCGGCGGGGCGCGTCGAACGGCACGATGGGGAGCTCCGGTTCCTCGACCTTCTCCATGCGAATCCTCAAGGCTGAGCTCTTCGATCTCCGCCTGCCCCTGGTGGAGCCCTTCATTATCTCGGGGGGCGCGATCAGGGAGCGGCGCTCGTTGATCGTCGTACTGCATGGCGGCAACGGCCACGTCGGCTACGGCGAGGCGCCACCCTTTGAGCTGCCCTTCTACTCCGAAGAGACTCTTGGTTCCGCCACACAACTCACCCGCGATGTCCTCCTGCCGCGCGTGGTGGGGAGGGAGTTCGCCTCCCCCGACGCGGTGGACGCCGCGCTGCGCGAAGGCGTGCGGGGCAATCCGTTCGCCATCGCCGGCGTCGAGACTGCGGCCTGGGACCTCGAGGCGCACACCCGTGGTGTCGGCCTGGCGCACTTGCTCGGCGAACGCCTCGGCGAAACGCCCGCCGCCTCCATCCCGTGCGGCGTCGCGCTCGGCATCCCTGATGATCGGCAGCTCGGCACGCTGACCGCCCGCGTCTACGAGGCGGTCGGCCGCGGATACCGGCGGGTGAAGATCAAGGTCGCGCCCGGATGGGACGCCGAGGCGGTGAAAGCCGCGCGCGCCGGGATGGCCGGAACGGATCTCCCCCTCACGGTGGATGCGAACGGCGCCTATCGTTGGCCGCGGGATGAGAAGGCCCTGCGCGCGCTCGACGACGCGGGCCTCCTCTATATCGAGCAGCCCCTCGCGCCCGACGAATTGGTGGGGCATGCCGAGGTCGGGCGGACGCTCAAGACGGCCATCTGTCTTGACGAGACATTGCGCAGTGAGAGCCACGCGAAGCAGATCGCGGCGCTCGGCGGACCGAAGGTATGGAACATCAAGGTCCACCGGATGGGCGGGCTGACCGAGTTCTGCCGCATCTATCGGGTGGCGAAGGAACTCGGCGCGAAGCTGTGGGCGGGAACGATGCCGGAGTCGGGGATCGGTTCGCAGGCGCCACTCGCCGCCGCAAGTTTGTCTCAGTTCGTCTACCCGTCGGACCTCGAGCCTTCAGCCCGCTGGTTCGGGCGGAATGTTGACGTGATCAAGCTCAGCATGGATGCGGGCGGCATGATGGCCGTCCCGAACCAGGCGGCCGGACGTCTGCTCGATGGCGGGCGCTTCGAGGCCGTCCGGGCCGCGGTCAGTTCCCTTGGAGGATCTTCGTGAGATCGCTCGCGCTCTTGCTCGCCGTACTCCCGGTCTCACTCTCCGCGCAGGTCCCAGCGTCCCTCTTCGGAGGCTTGCACTGGCGCTCGATCGGTCCCTTCCGGGGCGGGCGGACCGTCGGGGCGACGGGTGTGCCCGGGCATCCCAACACGTTTTTCATCGGGGTGAACAACGGCGGGGTGTGGAAGACCGATGACGCGGGACGCACGTGGATGCCCGTGTTCGACGCCGAGTCGACGGGATCGATTGGGGCGGTGGCGGTGGCCCCGTCGGATCCGAATACCATCTATGTCGGGAGCGGGGAAGGCCTCCAGCGGCCCGATCTTTCCGTCGGCGACGGCATCTACAAGTCGACTGATGGCGGTGCAACATGGACCCATCTGGGTCTCAGAGACGGCCAACAGATCCCGGCCGTCATCGTCGATCCCCATGACCCGAACCGGGTGTTCGCGGCCGTGCTGGGGCACCCGTATGGACCCAACACCGAGCGTGGGGTCTTCCGGTCGACGGATGGCGGCACGACCTGGGAGAAGGTCCTCTACACGGACGAGAACACTGGTGCCTTCGATGTGGCCTTCGATGCGTCGAATCCCCAGGTCGTCTTCGCGACGCTCTGGGCGGGCCGGCAGGCTCCCTGGGAGATCGGTGGCTCGTTTGTGCTTTCGGCGAACAACGGGCTCTATAAGTCGACCGATGGCGGCACGACCTGGAGGCAGATCACCGCGGGGCTTCCGGGCGCGGCGCAGGGACTGGGCCGCATCGGCCTCGGCATCTCGCCGTCGGAGCCCGCGCGGATGTACGCGGTGGTCGGTGCGGACTCGGGTGGCGCGCTGTACCGCTCCGATGACGATGGAGAGCACTGGCACGTGCAGGACGCCGATCCCCGGATCTGGGGACGTGACGGCGACTTCAATGAAGTGAAGGTGAATCCCAGGAACGCCGACATCGTCTACATCGCCAACGTCGTGACGTGGAAGTCTACCGATGGCGGCGTGTCGTTCACCGGATGGCGCGGAGCGCCCGGGGGCGACGACTATCACCGCCTCTGGATCAACCCCGACGACCCCAACACCATCCTGCTCGCCGGTGACCAGGGTGCCATCATCACCCGGAACGACGGCCGCACGTGGAGCTCGTGGTTCAACCAGCCCACCGCCCAGTTCTACCACGTCTCGACCGACAACGCGTTCCCGTATCGTGTCTACGGCGGTCAGCAGGAGAGTGGCTCGGCGGGGATCTGGAGCCGTGGGAATGATGGCGAGATCAATTTCCGCGACTGGCATCCGGTGGGTGCGGAGGAGTACGGATACGTCGCACCGGACCCGTTGAATCCCAACCTCGTTTATGGCGGCAAGATCAGCCGCTACGACTGGCGTACCGGCCAGGTCCAGGATGTTTCTCCTGAACCGATCCGCTCGGGGAAGTACCGCTGGGTGCGCACGATGCCCGTACTCTTCTCTCCCGTCGATCCCCATACGCTGTACCTCGGGTCGAACGTGGTGTTCAAGACGCGCGATGGCGGGGAGCACTGGCAAGTGATCAGTCCCGATCTCACGCGGACGGCATCCGACACGCCGTCCGTTATTCGCGCCTTCATGTCCCAGGACCCGCAGCACGGCGGCCACCGCGGTGTGATCTACACCATCGCCCCGTCATTCAAGAAGCTGGCGCTCTTGTGGGCGGGGACCGACGACGGCCTGATCTGGGTGACGCATGACGGCGGGCTTCACTGGAGCAAGGTGACCCCGCCGGCGTTGACGCCCTGGAGCAAGGTGTCCGTCATGGAGGCATCCCACACCGATACCGCCGAAGCCTATGCGGCGGTGAACCGGTTCCGCCTGGATGATCTGCATCCGCACATCTACCGGACCCGCGATGGCGGGAAGACGTGGACGGAAATCGTGTCGGGAATCCCCGACGACGAAGTCGTGAACGCCGTGCACGAAGATCCGGTGAAGAAGGGACTGCTCTTCGCCGGCACCGAGCGTTCGGTCTACGTCTCGTTCGATGATGGCGACCACTGGCAGTCGCTGCGGCTGGATTTGCCGGCGACGGCGGTACGCGACCTCACGATTCACGAGAATGATCTGGTGGTGGGGACGCACGGGCGCGGGTTCTGGATTCTCGACGACATGTCGCGGCTGCGGGAGCTCGCGTCCGGTCTCGCGGGATCGACGCACCTCTTCCGGCCCGCCCCGGCCTATCGGGTCAGGTGGAACAACAACACCGATACGCCAATCCCGCCTGACGAACCAGCGGGGGACAATCCACCGGACGGCGCCATCATCGAATACGCGCTCGCGGCAGACGCCAATCACGTCGCGATCGAGGTCCGGGACACGAGCGGTGCGCTCGTCCGCCGGTTCACGAGCGAGGATACGACGTCGGTCGACACCAGCGTGAACATCCCATTGTATTGGATCCGGCCCCCTCAGAAGGTGGGGACCGCCGCGGGGGCGCACCGCTTCGTCTGGGACTTGCACGGCGCCCCGATTGCCGTCCTCAACCGTGACTACCCGATTGCGGCGGTCATCCACAACACACCACTGGAGCCCCGGGGCCCTTGGGTCACGCCGGGCAAATACTCGATCACCCTGACCGCCGGGTCTTCGACCGCGCACGCCTCTCTTGTGGTGAAGATGGATCCCCGAGTCCCGGTCACAATCGCGACCTTGAAGCATCAGTACGGACTGGCGAGCACGCTGGCGAATGGCCTCGAGCGGAGCTACGACGCCCTGTCGCATGTCCGGGGTATTCGTCGTCAGCTCGCGGCGCTGCGGTCCAACCCGGCGGCCGACTCCCTGAAGGCGGCCATCGATTCCGTCGACGGCCGGTTGGACAAGCTCGAGTCCGGTGGCCGGTCGTCCCTGGAGGGCCTGAACGGCGAGCTGGCGGGTGTCTACGGTGTGATCGAAGGGGCTGATGCAGCACCTACGGACCAGGTCGAGAGGGCGGTGGTGAGTCTCCAGGTGGACCTGGAGACGAGCCTCAACCTGGCCAAGAGTTTCACCGACGCCCTGATCCCCGCGCTCAACCAGCGCTTGAAAGGGGCCGGATTGCCCGCGATTTCCTTGAGCGTCCGGGCCCCGGCGCCCGAGGGTGTGGGGAATGGCGAAGGAGACGACGAGCCCTAATTTTAGGGCGCGATGACCAACCCTTCAGCCGCCTACTGGGCGACAAATCTGTACCCGAGTCCCCGTCAGCGTCCGAAAACCGACTCTCCTATTCGGGATTTGCCCCAGCGCGCCGCCGGCCGCTTCAAACGGGCGCGCGAGGGCATCAGAGCCCTCAAGCACGTCACCGAACAAGTGGTGTTTCTCGGCACCACCTGGAAGTGGGTCTGGATGTACGAGGTCGGCGGACGCAAGCTCGGTTACCTCCATCCGATGCGGTCCGGCGTCAGCGGCACGTTCGTCCTGAGCCCTGCGGAAGAAGCGGAGCTCGGCTCGGGGGACGGGATCCCGCGCGCCGTCCGCCAGGCCGTCAAAGACGGAATGCTGGACTCCGGGCTCCGGTGGTGCTGGATGGAGTTCGACGATCTCGAACGGGTCGACGCGTTCGTTGAAGTGATCCGTTTCAAGCATCACCTCCTTGCCCGACCGGAGTGACCGCGCACCGCTTGTGTGAGGTTCCCGAAAGGCGCTACATTCCTGCGCCCACAAGCCGTTCGCAGTCGCTTTTTTCTTGACTTACTTCGCCATCGAGGCACACGCATTGATGACGATGCACGGAGGGAGTAGGGCAGCGCTCGCGCTGGTCCTGCTCATTGGCGCCACGCAGGCGCTCGCCGCACAAGCGGCGCCCAGATACCAAGCCCCCCAGGTGACGGATACGGCCCGACTCAAGGGCCCCCGCCAACCCATCTTTTTCCGCCACGACATCCACGCTGGTCAAGACCAAATCCCCTGCATGTATTGCCACTACACGGTGAAAGTATCCACCGAGCCGGGGATTCCGTCGCTCCAGACCTGCATGGGCTGCCATCAGCTCATCAGTGGCTCGACGCCGCCGCACCAGGCCGAAATCGCGAAGGTGCGGAAGGCCTGGAGTGACAAGCAGCCGCCGGAGTGGATCCGTGTGCACACCCTGCCCGGGTTCGTGCACTTCCCGCATATGCGCCACATCAAGGCCCTCGGCGACAACGCCTGCGCCACCTGTCACGGCGACATCGCGCACACGACCCAGGTTGCGCAGGTGCAGACGCTCCGCATGGGCTGGTGCATCCGCTGTCACGTGGAGAAGAAGGTGACGCGGGACTGCACAGTGTGTCACTACTAGCATGATCAGCGGAGACGACATGGTCGACGGGATGAACCGGCGCCGGTTCCTCAAGGTCCTCGGTGTGACCGGAGGCGGCGCGGCGGTGGTCGCCGGGTGCGGCATCGGCCCGGAACCGACCGAGCACCTGATCCCCTACCTGGTCCAGTCGGAAGACGAAGTCCCCGGCGTTCCCACGTTCTATGCCAGCACCTGCCGCGAGTGCGCGGCCGGCTGCGGCATCCTGGTGAAGACGCGCGAGGGGCGGGCCATCAAGATCGAAGGCAACCCGGCATCGCCGATCAACGCGGGACGCCTCTGCGCCCGCGGCCAGGCGTCGCTGCAGGGGCTCTACAATCCCGACCGCCTGACCGACCCGTTCGCGAAGGACGCGTCCGGCAAGCTCGGGAAGATCACGTGGGAAGACGCGCTGGGCCGCCTCACCGGCAAGGTGAAGGACGCGAAGGGCAAAGGCATCGTGTTCATCACCGGCCTCGAGGCCTCGAGCTTCGGTGATCTGGTGGACGAGTGGATGAAGCACGTGGGTGGCCGGCATGTCACGTACGAGCCCTTCGCGTTCGAAGCGCTCCGCGAAGGCAATCGCATGGCCTTCGGGACCGCTGCCATTCCGTCGTACGATTTCGCATCGGCCAAGTACATCCTGTCCTTCGGCGCCGACTTCATGGAGACCTGGCTGTCGCCGGTCGCGTTCCAGCACGGGTTCTCCAGCGCGCACGGATTCCAGTCGGGACGCGACGCGCAAATGGCCAAGTTCGTCGCGGTGAGCCCCCGGATGTCCCTCGAGGGCCTGAACGCCGACGAGTGGATCGGCGTCATTCCGGGCTCCGAGGGCCTGCTGGCGCTCGCCATGGCCTACGTCATCCAGAAGTCCGGCGGCGCGCCGGGCGATGCCGGCCGTCTCTCCGACCTCCTCAATCGTCACCGGCCCGCGCTGGTGGCGGATGCGACGGGCGTCGATGCGCAGACCATCGAACGGCTCGCCAAGGAGTTCGGCGGGGCCAAGGGCGGCCTGGCGGTGGCGGGCGGCATGGCGGCCCAGTATCCTAACGGCGCCGAGATCGTCGCCGCGGTCAACATCCTGAACTACGTCGCCGGCAACGTCGGCAAGACGGTGAAGTTCGGCGCCGAGCTGGCGCACGGACAGGCGGGTTCGTACCGCGAGCTGACCGGTCTGATGGCCGACATGACGGCCGGCACGGTCGCGGTCCTGATCACCCACGGTGCCAACCCGGCGTACTCGGTGAGTGGTTTCACCGCCGCCGCGGGCAAGGTACCGTTCCGCGTCGCGTTCGCGACGATGCTCGACGAGACGGCGAGTGAAGCCGATCTTGTGTTGCCCGATCTCCATCCGCTCGAGCAGTGGGGCGATTCCCGGCCGCGCGCCGGCATTTTCGCCCTCCAGCAGCCCGCGATGCAGCCGGTCCAGTCGAACGCCCGTGGCGCCGGCGACGTCGTCGCCTCGCTCGCCGGGAAGACCGGTTCCTTCAAGGACTACGTGCAAGGCAGGTGGAGAGCCCCGAAGGGTCAGACCTGGGCCGACGCGGTGCAGCATGGTGGCTCCTTCGGCGAGGCTCCTTCCACCAGCACGCGTCTCGGCGCCGATGCCGGGAAGATCTTCGCCGGCGCTCCCGCGACGGCGGCGCTGGCCGGCGGCAAGGAGGAGTATCCGGTCATCGTCTATCCGCATTACGCGCTCTATGACGGCCGGGGCGCCAACAAGCCCTGGCTGCAGGAGCTGCCGCACCCGGTTTCGAAGATCATGTGGCAGTCGTGGGTGGAGCTGCACCCCGACACCGCGGCGAAGTGGGCGGTGGAGAACGGTGACTACCTCCTGATCAAGACCGCGTCGGGCAGCACGGCCCGCGTGACCGTGTGGGTCACGCCCTCCATCCGTCCCGGTGTCCTCGGGATCCCGACGGGGCAGGGGCATGCCACCTACGGCCGGTACGCCGAGGGGCGCGACGTCAACGCGTTCGATCTGCTTCCCGCCGCGGCGAACAGCTACGGTGGCCGGACGTTCACGGTCATGGCCAGCGTCGAGGTCACCCGCGACCACCGGTACCTCGCGACCCTCGAGGGTGACCCCCGCGAAGGCGGCGAGTCGATCATTGAGCTCCTGACGCTCGGCAAGGCCGCGAGCCTGCACGCGGGCCAGCACCCGTTCGAAGAGCAGGAAGTGCCCACGTACACCGACTCCGCCGAGGCCGGGTGGGCTGCGGCGCAGCGGGAGAAGACGGAGCTGGGCAACTACGTGACCCGCCCGACCCGGTGGGCGATGGCGATCGACTTGTCGAAGTGCACCGGCTGCTCGGCGTGCGTCACGGCGTGCTACGCGGAGAACAACATCGCGACGGTCGGCGAGGAGCTGACCCGCCGCCGCCGGTTCCTCCCGTGGATGCGCATCGAGCGGTACTTCAACAAGAGCGAGTCCGGATCGGTGCGCGCGGTGACGACGCCGATGCTTTGCCAGCAGTGCGCCGACGCGCCGTGCGAGCCGGTCTGCCCGGTATTCGCGGCGTACCATACGCCCGATGGATTGAACGGCCAGGTCTACAACCGGTGCGTGGGCACGCGGTACTGCGCGAACAACTGCCCCTACAAGGTCCGGTTCTTCAACTGGTTCAACTACGCCGAGCGCGGTGGGGACCACGAAGCGTGGCCGACGCCCCTCGACTGGCAGCTCAACCCGGATGTCACGGTCCGCGAGAAGGGCGTGATGGAGAAGTGCACCTTCTGCGTCCAGCGCATCCGGTTCGCGGAGCACAATGCGCGTGTCGAAGACCGCGCGCTCAAGGACGGCGATATCGTGCCGGCCTGCGCGCAGGGCTGTCCGTCCGACGCCATCGTGTTCGGCGACCTGAACGATCCCCATTCACGGGTCCACGCGCTCAGCGAGGATCCGCGAGGCTACCACGTGCTGCAGGATCTCAATACCAAGCCTGGCATCACTTATCTGGCGCGCGTCATTGCCGGAGCGGAGGCCTGATGGCACAGACCGCGGCTCCGGGTACGTCGGGCGCGCGCGTGACCTACGATTACGTCACCCGCGTCATCAACAACACGCTGGGGAATCCGAGCAAGGGCTATTTCGCCCTCCTCGGCGTCGCGGTCGGCCTGCTCACCATCGGGATCATCTGCCTCCTGTTCATTCTGCGGTACGGACTGGGGCTCGCGGGCTATTCGCACCCGGTGTACTGGGCGGTCTTCATCACCTGCTTCGTGTTCTGGGTGGGTATCGCGCACTCGGGCACGCTGATCTCCGCGATCTTGTTCCTCTTCCGGTCGGCGTGGCGCACGGCGGTGTATCGAGTCGCCGAGGCCATGACGGTATTCGCGGTCATGACCGCCGGCCTGTTCCCCCTCATTCACATCGGCCGCCAGTGGTACTTCTACTGGCTGGTGCCGTACCCGAACGAGCGGGGGCTCTGGCCCAACTTCAAGTCGCCCCTGATCTGGGACGAATTCGCGATCGGCACCTACTTCACCGTGTCGACGGTGTTCCTGATCATGGGCTTGATCCCGGACATCGCGGCGGTGCGCGACCTGGCCACCGGATGGCGGAAAAAACTGTACGCGCTCACCTCGCTGGGGTGGCGCGGCACGAATGAGCAGTGGCGGCACTACTCGCGCGGCTACCTGTACCTCGCGGGACTGGCCACACCCCTCGTGCTGTCGGTGCACTCGGTGGTGTCCTGGGACTTCGCCATGGCGCAGGTCCCGGCCTGGCACGAGACCATCTTCGCGCCGTATTTCGTCGCCGGCGCCATCTACTCCGGCGTCGCGATGGTGATCTCGCTGCTCGTGCCGATCCGGAAGCTTTTCCATCTCGAAGAAGTGGTGACCATCAGCCACTTCGAGAACCTGGCCAAGCTCTGCCTGCTCACCGGCATGATCGTCGGGTTCGCGTACGCCACCGAGTACTTCATCGCGTGGTATTCCGGCCCGACGCCGGAGAACAAGGCGTTCTGGTATCGCGCGTTCGGCCCCTTCTGGTGGGCCGGCTGGACCATGAACGTGTGCAACTGGTTCCTGCCGTGGATCCTGTGGTTCAAGAAGGTGCGGACCAATCTGACCGCGCTCTTCGTGATCTCGATTTTCGTGAACATCGGGATGTGGTTCGAGCGCTTCGTCATCATCGCCATCCACCTGGCCGGTGAGCCCTTCGAGCCCTTCGTGAAGGCCGGGTACAACCCGACCTGGGCCGATTGGGGCATCATGGCCGGCTCCTTCGGCTGGTTCTTCATGTGGTTCCTGCTCTTCGTGAAGAACTTCCCGGCCGTCTCGATTTCGGAAGTGAAGGAAGTCCTGCCGCCGCCGGTGCGGCACGGGAAGGGGGCGCACGCGTGATGAACCCCCTGAAGGAGCTCTTCGGCGGCGCGATGACTCCGGGCGTGCTGGGCGTGTTCGGTCACCTCGACGATACCACGCGCGCGGTCAAGGATCTCAAGGCCGAAGGGCGCGAAGACTTCACGGTTTTTTCGCCCATGCCCCGCCACGAGCTGGAAGACGCGATCGACCGGCCCGTCAGCTCGGTCCGCATGTACACGCTGGTAGGCGGCATCGCCGGGTGCTCCATCGGTGCCTGGGTGACGCTCTACATGTCGTACGACTGGCCGACACTCGTGGGCGGGAAGCCGATCGGCTCCATCCCGCCCTACGTCGTGATCATGTTCGAGATGACGGTCCTCTTCGGCGCGCTGAACACACTGGTGGGCGTCGCTTTGAACGCGCTCCGCGCCGCCCGTCGCGAAGGCACCATTCCCTACGACCCGCGCTTCTCGAACGACAAGTTCGGGTTGTTCGTGCCCTGCGGGCCCGACAAGGCGGGTGCGACGGAAGCCTGGCTGAAGCAGCATGGGGCCGAGGAGGTGCGGCGTGCGTAAGCTCCTCCCCCTGTTCGCCGGTGCGCTACTCCTCGCGGCGTGCAATCCGGACGACGCGGTGCACCACGTCGGCTGGTTCGCGACCATGCGCCATCAGCGGAGCATCAAGCCGTACGCCATGCCCCGCCTTCCCGCACCGGGGACCATCCCGGTGACGGGGCACGACCCGGATTCGCTGTCGATCGCCGACGCGAGCAAGCTCTCGAATCCGCGCACGAGAACGTCGGAGTCGCTCAACCGCGGCAAATGGGTCTATGAGACCTACTGCCAGGTCTGCCACGGTGAGGCTGGCCACGGGGACGGACCCGTCTCGACTGCGGGGGGCGGACCGTTCATCGGCGTCCGCTCGCTGGTCACCGACACGCTGGCACGGAAGCCCGACGGCTACATCTACGGCGTGCTCGTCTACGCGGTGCCGATGGGGCGCGGGTTGATGCCCCGGTATGGAGACAAAGTGCGGGGCAATGACCGCTGGGATGTCGTGAACTACATCCGCACCCTGCAGGAACAAGCGCGGGGGGCCAAATGACCGCCACGGCCACCGTCAGTCGCGCCGAGATCGTTCAGAAGGCGCGCGAGGCGCCGGCCGGCCGCTTCCGGATGATCGGAGCGGTGCTCGCCATCGCGGGCGCGGCCATCCTCATCGGCGGCCTCCTGACTGGAAATGCGGCCCGCGTGTGGCACGCGTACCACTTCAACTTCATGTTCTGGACCGCCACCGCCCAGGCCCTCGTGGTGTTCGCGGCGAGCCAGAAGCTGGCGCGCGCGCACTGGGCGGGTGTGATCATCCGGTTCGCCGAAGCGGCGGTCGCGTTCCTCTTCGTCTCGCTCGTGCTCTATCTGGGCCTGATCGTCGGACGCGAGTATCTGTTCAAGACGTTGCCGGTCGACCGTCCGGTAAGCGGGTTCTGGTTCGGCAGCACGTTCCTGTTCGTCCGGAACTGGCTGGTGCTCGCCATCATGGCCTGGCTGTCGTGGCGGTTCGTGCGCCGCGATATGGCGCCCGACGTCGCGGAGCTCGCGACCGGGGTGCCCGCGACCGACGACGTGACGTCCAAGCGGCTGGTCGCGAAGGACGCCGCGATCATGACCCTCTGCTGGGCCTTCGCCTATTCGATCCTCGGGTTCGATTTCATCATGTCGCTGGCGCCCCGGTGGATCTCGAACCTGTTCGGCGCCTTCTTCTTCATGGGCTCGTTCCTCACGGCCCTGATGACGACCGCGTTGCTGGCGCACTGGATGAAGAAGGCGATGAAGCTCGATCACCTGATCTCGCCCAAGCAGATGCACGATCTGGGCAAGCTCTCGTTCGGCTTCACGGTGTTCTGGGGCTACCTGATGTGGGCCCAGTTCCTGGTGATCTGGTATGGCAACCTGCCGGAAGAGACGTACTTCATTTTCTACCGGCTCTGGGGTCCATGGCGCGCCGTCGGCACCGCGGTGTTCCTCATGGTCTTCGTAATCCCCTTCATCGGCCTCCTGGGCGTGAAACCCAAGAAGACGCCGCTCACGTTCGTGCTCTTCGCCTCCATCTCGGTGGCAGGCGTCTGGCTGGAACGCTATCTCGAGGTCGTGCCATCGCTGACCGCAGGCCAGGGACCAAGCCTGGGCTTGCCCGAGTTCGGGGCGCTGGCGTTCTTTGCGGGGTTGTTCCTGCTCGCCTACGGATGGTTCGCCGGCACATATCCGATGATTTCCCCCCGCCTGGCCGTGGATACGCTGGAGCGGGAGCACCACTAGCGGGTAGCAGGGAATCGGCTCGCGGGGGCTCTGGCTCAGGCCGGAGCCCCGCGTAGTTTCAGGCGTGTCGTTTGGGCTCAACTTCGATTCTGCCGGGGGGACCGATGAACAAAATCTTGTTCGGGGTGCTGGGCGCGGGGGCATGGGTCGGGTTGGCGTGCGGGAGTCCCACCGGGAATGGGAATGGGTGCGGCGGGAACGGCGTGAACCTCGTCATCATCACCGCCCACGACAACCACACCTTCACGCCGCAGAATGTGCAGGTCAGTCAGACGCAGCAGATCTGTTTCCAGAACCTGGGCACCGTGCTCCACACCGTGACCCCCGACTCGGGCGTATCCGACGATTCGATCTGGATCAAGAACTACGGCTCCTCGGGCCTGCCGCCCAATTCGCCGTACCTGATCACGCTGCCGACTGGGAACTATGCCTATCACTGCCAGTATCACGGGGCGCCGGGAAGCGGCATGTACGGAACGATTCAGGTCCGATGACGATCCGGAGACTCCTGGGCCTGACCGTGGTCGCCACCGTGACGGCGTGCAGCAAGTCCGCGACGGCCAGTGGCACGCCGCACGCCCTGACCGTGAGCGTCCGCGACAATACGTTTTCCCCGCCGGCGGACAGCATCAACGCAGGAGACTCAGTGACGTTCACGTGGCAGGGGAGTCAGATGCACGATCTGATTTTCCAGGACAGTGTTCACGTCCCGAACGTGTCGACCCCCCAGACGGCGGGGTCGGTCAAGCGGGGCTTCGCGTCCCCCGGCATCTACAAGTACCGGTGCACCATCCACTCCAGTGACTTCAACACGGGGACCATGATCGGCACCATCGCCGTGTACTAGACGTCTAGACGTCTGGACGTCTAGGTTTGACGCATGACCGACACCTTGGAATCCTTCCGCCATTTTCGCGAGAAGATGAATGCGGCCATCCTGGCTGCGGGCAACACCACCATCAACCGTTTCTTCGCTCTCGATACCCGCACCTACGAAGCCGGCGCGCTTCCGGTCAAGACCAAGGAGCTGCTGGGTCTCGTCGCGTCGATGGTGCTTCGCTGTGACGACTGCGTCACCTACCACGTCGTCCGGTGCCGCGAAGAGGGCGTTTCCGATGCCGAGTTCCAGGACGCGTTCGCCGTGGCCCTGGTGGTGGGCGGTTCCATCGTGATTCCGCACCTCCGTCGCGCCGTCGCCCGCCTCGAGGAGCTCCCGGCGAAGTGAACCTCTGGGCCAAGGCGCTCGAGCTGACCCGGATGGGCGCGCGGGGCGCGCTGGCGACGATCGCCCAGGCCTCGGGCTCGACTCCCGTGCCCGCCGGAGTGAAAATGCTCATCGGCGAGGCCGACCGGCTGGCCGGCTCGATCGGCGGCGGCTGCGTGGAAGGCGACATCATCCGGGTCGCGATCGAAGCGCAGGAGTCCGGCCGTCCCGCTCTCGTCACCCATCACCTGAATGCCGATCTCGCCGGCGATGTCGGTCTCTCCTGCGGCGGCACCGTCCGCATCTTTGTCGAGCCGTTGTCCACGGACCCCGCCTACGTCGGCGCGCTGGCCGCCGCGGCCGAGGCGACGAGCGGGCAGGTAACGACGGCGATCGACTGGTCGCGAGGCCCACTGAAGACTTTCGCCGCGCTTCCCGCGGCCGGATGCGCTACGTCCGACGCCAGCATCTCCGAGGATGAGCGCTTCGTCGTCGAGCGCCTGGTGCCGGCGCCCCGTCTTCTTGTGTTCGGCGCCGGCCACGTGGGCGCCGCCATCGCCCGCGCGGCCGGCGCCGCCGGCTTCCGGGTGACCATCACCGACGATCGCCCGGAGTTTGCGGATGCAGCGCGCTTCCCGGGCCTGGACGTCCACGCCCTGCCTCCCGATCGCGTGCTCACCGACTTTGCACCCGGGCCCTCCGACGCCGTCGTCGTGGCGACGCGTGGTCACCGGAATGACGCCGAGATCCTCGATCGTGTGGCGCGGATGACGGTCGGCTATGTGGGGTTGTTGGGTAGCGCGCGGAAGCGCGCGGTGATCCTGAAGGCACTCGCCGCCGCGGGCGCCCCCGCCGGGGCGCTCGCGGCGGTGCGCGTACCGGTCGGGTTGGAGATCGGGGCCGTGACGCCCGAGGAGATCGCGGTCAGCGTGACGGCGGAGCTGATTGCGTGGCGACGGTTGCCCGCGCCGCCCGCCCTACCGGGCTAGATCGAGGAGCTTGAGGAGCGAGTCCGTCTTGAGGGGTCCCGAAATCCTCACCTGCAGACGCCCCACCGTTTTCTGAAGCGGATTCGCGTACAGCGCTGCCGACTGAGACGCCGTCAATGCGGGCGTCGAATCCAGTCGCGATTGCAGCAACTGAATGATGGTTCCGTCCGCCACCTCCTGCTCCACCATGACCTGCCCGGGCGCTTGCGCGTTCTGGAGAATGTCGCGGACGGGGATTCCCGGAATGCTCACGACGTCCGTCCCGAGAAGCTTCCGTGCGGGCTCGGCCGTAATGGCCGTCCAGGTCGTCCCGATGGGGCGGCGCGGCGACGCGGGCTCAGCCCCGGCCTCCGCGAACCGGTTGACCGAAGGTGACCGTGGCGCGGGCGTGACCGCGACGGTGACCGGCGGGATAGGGGCCGGGGCCCCGCCCCGCAGCGCAGGCCGTCCGGCGTTCCCGACCACGCCCGGAGTGACGCTCACACTCGCAGACGTCTCCGACCGGGAGTAGCTCAAATCAGCTGACGCGGCGGAGTCCGGGAGGGCTTTTGCCGCCTGACGACGCTCGACGGGAACGCGCTCCAGGGTCGCCCGACCGCCGGCATCCCGGGTGGGCGCCGGGCCTGGCGTGTCGGCCGGAACCGCGGCCGCGATCTTCGCTTCGTCCGCCACATAGCCGCTCGAGCGCGGTCCCGGGCGCAGCAGCCAGCCGGTGAAGAAGGCCAGTGCGATGGAAGCCGCCCACGCCGTGGGGACCACGAAGCGGGGCCGGCGGCGGGGGCGGGGTACGGACTCGGGTGCGGGACGAAGTGTGTGACCCGCGGGAAGCGCCGCCAACGTGAGCAGCCGGTCGGCGCGTTCGATCAGGCCCCGCTCCTCGGTCAGCCGGTCCCGGCAGGCCGCGCACTCGGCGAGATGTGCCTCGAGCCGGGTGCGCTCGTCGCCCGGCAGCTCGCCGTCCAGATACGCGTGCAGGGTGCCTTCATCCACGTGCGACACGGGGCTCCTCACTTCCTGATCCATACGCTTCGACCAGACGGCGGCGCGCCCGGGCCAGTGTCGTACCGACGGCCGTGCGGGCCAGTCCGGTCTGCGCCGCGATCTCGTCATACGACATGCCCGCATCCCACAGGAGCAGCACTTCCCGGTCCCGCGGCGTCAGCTGGTCCAATGCTTCGCGGACGCGGTGCCTGCGTGCCTCGTCGTCGAGGATCTCTTCGGGTGACGGTCGATGGTCCTGTGGCTCCGCGGCCAGGAGCGTGAGGTGGCGGCGCTCGCGCGCCGCCTTGCGGGCTTCGTCACGCGCCATGTTCGCAGCCACTACAAACAGCCAGCCCCGGGGGTTCTCGGGACGGTGCGCCAGTGCGCGCGAGAACGCCTCCTGCGCGAGGTCCTCCGCCCGTTCCGCGTCCCATACCTTGCGGTAGAGGAAGCGCACGAGGGCGGGGTAGGTGGTGCGATAGACGTCCGCGAGATCGTCCGGCATCGACGCTCAGGAGCCAGGGTGGCACGGCCAAGACTGCCTGGAACCACGATTCGAGAGACACCGAGAGAGACGCCGGCCGGGCCGGCGCTTGCACACTACCCCGCGGCGCACTGGTTGGCGCCGGCCTCCAGAATGTCGATGTCAGCGTCCGAGAGCTGCAAAAGGCCGAGGTTGGCGAGTTTGATGCTGCGGTAAGTCTCAGGGGGAGGCGGAGTTCGTGACACCCAGTCCAGGAACTCCTGTTCCGTGCCGATGGCGAGCGCGGGGTTCTCCCGGCGCAGGTCCCCCAGAGGCGCGGAGATGGACCGGTTGGCGGCCCGCTCGCGTTCGGACGAGTAGTGCCCCGGGAAGATCAAGCGATCGCTTGGCCAGCTCCGCGAACGCTCCACTGTCTTCCAGAGGATCGGGGCCCATTCGGAGGCGCGACCGCCCAAGTCGGGGCGACCCAGAGAGCGAACGAAGATGAAGTCACCCGTGAAGGCGGGGCCTCCGGCGCTGATCAGCGTCATGCTGCCGAGCGTGTGTCCGGGTGTGTGCTCTACGCGGAGATTGGTGGCGCCGAAGGCGATGACGTCGCCGTCGCGGACTGGGTGCACGTCCAGACGTCCCGGAGTGCCGTCATACGGAGACGTCGTGTCGGCTTCGTGCAGGAAGTAGGGAACGCCCCAGCGTTTCGCCGCCATCCGCGCGCCGCTCACGTAGTCCGCGTGTGCGTGGGTGTCGATGACGGCGCGCGGCGTGACCTTCGATTCCCGGAAGATCGTCTCGTATGGCTCGACGTGCCGGGCGGGGTCGATAACGACGGCCTCCCCATCGGAGCCGAGGACATAGCTCAGCGCCCCTTTGCCGACGCGGTCGATCTGAATCAGATGCGACATCCCCGACGGGGCGGAGAGAGCGCGGGGGATGAGGACCTGCTCCCACGCTGCCATGCCGCCCGTCACTGAGAAGGCCGTAATGCCATGGTCCATCAGGAACCGCGTGGCGCGCTGACTCGAGTTGCCGTGCCCGCAGATCACCGCGATGGGGGCACCCGGATCGAGTCCGAGGCCGTCGAGCGTGGGCATGGCGTACAGGGTCGAGCCCTTGAGATTCTTGTAGGCGAGCTTTTCGCCCAGCGTCACGCGGCCGGCGGTGAGGCGCTCGGGGGCGCGGACGTCCAGAACCTGAACCGGCTCGCCCGAGTCGAGGCGGCGGGCGAGATCTTCGGGTGCGAGTTGGGGAACGGCGGGATGTGTCACG
>Ga0126371_10000362_pt1 | contig 37053 bp, 24 predicted proteins | sample PanSoiMetaPlot_4_FD_110145 | JGI IMG/M metagenome (GOLD analysis project Ga0126371, IMG submission 110145) | Tropical forest soil microbial communities from Panama - MetaG Plot_4 | ecosystem: Environmental > Terrestrial > Soil > Tropical forest > Bulk soil | place: Panama | collected 2016-02-17
AAAAATTCCTATTTACGTCGGAATCCGTAACGGAAGGACATCCGGACAAGATCGCCGACCAGGTTTCAGACGCGATTCTGGACGCGATTCTCGCTGACGACCCCACCGGGCGCGTCGCGTGCGAAACCCTGGTCACTACCGGCACCTGCATCGTGGCCGGCGAAATCACCACGAAGACGCACCTCGATATCCATAAGCTCGTGCGCGGCACGATCGAATATGTCGGCTACAACGATGCCAGCTACGGGTTCGATTGCCATACCTGCGGCGTGCACAACCTGATCCAGACGCAGTCCCCTGATATCGCGATGGGGGTGGACACGGGTGGCGCCGGAGACCAGGGCCTCATGTTCGGCTACGCCTGCGACGAGACACCGGAGCTGATGCCGCTGCCGATCATGATGGCGCATAAGCTCGTGCAGCGCCTCTCAGTGGCACGGCGGGAAGGAATCCTCGATTTCCTGCGTCCGGACGGCAAGAGCCAAGTGTCGGTGGAATATGTCGACAACAAGCCGAAGCGCATCGAAGCCATCGTCATCTCGACGCAGCATGCGCCGGAGATAGGTACCGAAGACCTGCGCAAGGAAGTCAAGAAGCACATCATCGACGTCATCGTTCCGTCGAATATGGTGGACTCGCAGACTAAGTATCACATCAATCCGACAGGCCGGTTCGTCGTGGGCGGTCCGCACGGAGATACAGGCCTGACCGGCCGGAAGATCATCGTCGACACCTACGGCGGCATGGGACGCCACGGCGGCGGCGCGTTTTCGGGCAAGGATCCGACGAAGGTCGACCGCTCGGCGTGCTACATGGCGCGCTACATTGCCAAGAACCTGGTGGCAGCCAATCTCGCTTCGCGCTGCGAAGTGCAGCTGGCTTACGCGATCGGCGTGGCCGAACCGGTTTCAGTTACGGTTAACACGTTCGGCACCGGCGCCATAGCGGATGCACAGTTCACCAACCTGGTACGCGAAAACTTCAAGTTGACGCCCAAGGCCATTATCGATACCCTGCGGCTCCGCCGGCCGATCTATCGCAAGACCGCCGCGTTCGGGCATTTTGGCCGCACCGAAGACACGTTTACGTGGGAAGCGACCGACAAGGCCGAAGGCCTGAAGGAACAGGCCAGCGCAGCACACGCGGCCCGGTAGGGTAATAGCCCGCACTCACGCGCGGGGCGGGCTTCCATCTGATCTACAGCAAAGCGGCGGCGGCTTCGTCGAGAAACCACTCGCCGCGTTTTCCGATCAACTGAGCGGGATACTTGTTCGGCTCCGGAGGGCCGTCAAATACCGCCCGCAGGGCTTCCGCCTCGTCGGAGCCACTGACCAGATACAACATGTTCCGTGCCGCCAGCAAAGGGCCTGGCAGAAGTGTGACACGCCACTGATTGAATTGTGGTGCGAAGACTGCAGTGGCTATCGCAGCGCGGTCCTCGGTAAGCGGGCTGCCCGGAAAGAGGCTGGCCGTGTGACCGTCGGGGCCCATTCCACACTGCACTACGTCGAATTGCGGCATCTCCCCGGGATCCAGCTTAAAGAAACCGCGGATCTCTTGGCTGTACCGATGAGCCGCCTCGACCGGGGCAATCTCGCCAACAATGCGATGCACGTTCCGCTCGGGAATGCGCGCTCCCGGGAGCAGCCAGTCCTTGGCCAGCTTGTAATTACTGGCCGGGTCCGCTGGCGGCACGCAGCGCTCATCGACCCAAAACAGGTGCACGCGGCTCCAATCGAATCGCAGTGCCGCGAGCTTTTGGAACAGCAGTCGAGGCGTAGTTCCGCCAGAAACCGCGAGCGTCGCATCGGCGCCGCCCGCCAAGGCGGATTCGAGCAATCCCGTGATGCGGTGCGCACATGCTTCCGCGGCCGCGCCGGCATCGGGAAGGCTGTGCCGTTGCGCGCTCATAGAGCCGCCGCCGCTCGCAGTGCGTGCTCGAAGACCGGATCGCGGCCCACAATCGCCAACTCTTCGCGCATCAGCGAATAGTCAGTCGCCACGGGAAGGCCGGCGCAGTGCTTGATTCCGTCCCCGTCCAGGGTTAAACGATGATCACGATAACTCAACTCCGTCCGCATGCGGTTGGTGGTCAGCTCCACTCGCACGAGCTCGTCCTGTGGAGCGGCGCCGTCGGGCACTAGATTTAAAACGGCCGCAACCCCGGCAGCCCGCAACGACTCCATCAGCCAGGCCCCCATATACCGGGCCGTGACCGGTGCAGGAGTTCCGCCATAGACCACGCCGACCTGCACGGTTCCCGAGAGGCGCTCTCGGCGCACCCGATTCTGAAAGGACTGCGACAGCATCTCACGCCAGCGCGTGAGCCGGGTCCAGGCGAGGTCGCCAACAGGCACGCCCTCGGCTGAGAGCTGCGCCAGGCGTCCCACAGCAGATCTCGCGTCGGCAGATCGCGCACTATCCACGACAACCCGGCTTGCCGCCTGGAACAGTTTCGCAAAATCCGGGCGCTCCACCAATCGCGCACTCCGGCACCACCCGACCAACGGCAGATCCGGCGCGGCTACAGCCGCCACGAGAGAAAGCGCATCTTCCAGAGTTTCGCCCGAGGCCAGAATTTCGATCTGCTCACAGCAGATCTGGCGGCGTTGTCCGAAAGGCATCCAGCACTGGGAGAACACCCGGCCCTGCAGCTCCGCATCGGCGGCCGCGCTCAAGCGAATCGTAATGGCGCGAGCCGGATGCTCCGGCATCAGGGCGACCACGGTTTCTCCCAGCGCCTGAAAATCGTCGCTTTCGTCGGCGACCACAATCAGGTTCAGGGAACAGGCGCGCAGCACGCCCATGCCGGTCTCCGGCTGCCCTTGTTTGCCAATCGTTACCCACAGGTTGGCCAGGTCTCGGAGAATCTGATCTGGGCTCAATGCCGCCTGCGCACCCATTACGGTCTTCTCCAAACATGGCCTCGACGTGCCAGCATCTCATCGGAAGCCTGCGGGCCCCAACTGAAGGCAGCATAGTCGGGTAAATCCGGCCGGCTTTCCCGCCACGCGTTTTGAATCGGTTCCACCACCGCCCAGCTTGCTTCCACCATATCCTGGCGCGTGTAGAGTGTGGCGTCCCCGATGATCGCGTCCAACAGCAAGGTCTCGTAAGCGGACGGGGAGCGTTCTCCGAAGCTGGACCCGTAGCTGAAGTCCATCGAGACAGGCCGCAACTCCATTCCCGATCCGGGCCGCTTGGAGAGAAACTTGAGCGAGATGCCTTCTTCCGGCTGAATCCGCACGATCAGGAGGTTAGGCGCAGTCCCTTCGGCGTTACCGTTGAAGATCGCGAGCGGCGCCGGATTGAACTGAATGGCGATCTCGGTGACGCGCTTCGGCAACCGCTTCCCCGACCGCAGATAAAACGGTACGCCGGCCCAGCGCCAGTTATCGATGAAGAACGTGGCGGCCGCGTAAGTCTCGGTTTTCGAATGCGGATCGACGCCCGCCTCCTGCCGGAAACCCGGCACGGCGCTGCCTCCGGTGCGCCCCGGTCCGTACTGGCCGAGCGCGGTGTTGGCCAGGATCTCCTCGCGATTCATCCGCCGGATCGACCGCAGCAACTTCGACCGCTCGTCGCGGACGGCATTGGCGTGAAAGCCCGCGCTCGGCTCCATGGCGATCGTAGCCATCACCTGCAGCAGATGGTTCTGGATCATGTCCGCCAGCGCACCCGACTCCTGGTAATACGCGCCGCGTCCTTCTACGCCGATCGACTCAGCCGCCGTGATCTGCACGTGATTTACATAACGCCGGTTCCAAAGCGGCTCGAAGATTCCATTTCCGAACCGGAACGCCAGAATGTTCTGCACGGTTTCCTTGCCCAGGTAATGGTCGATGCGGTAGACGTCGGCCTCCTGAAACACTTCATGAAGGCGATCGCTTAAGGTGCGTGCGCTGGCGAGATCATGCCCGAACGGCTTTTCGACCACGAGCCGCCGCCAGCCGGTGCCCTGCCCCAGTTGAGCGCCACCGAGACCATGAACCGCCGGTGCATACTGGCTCGGCTGGGTGGAGAGATAAAAGAGCACATTCCCGCCAGTGTGACGGGTGGTCTCGATGTCCGCCAGTTTCGCCCCCAGACGCTGGTACGCCGCGTCGTCGCCGATGTCCCCTGGCGCATAGTACAAATCTCGCGCAAACGTATCCCACACTTCGGGAGAGAACTCTGTATCTTCGGAGAAGCGCTGGACGGCGTCGCGCATTTTGTCGCGAAACTGGTCGTCGCTCATCGGCGTGCGCGAAACACCCACCACTGCAAATCCCGCGGAGAGCCGGCGGTCGTAAGCCAGCCGGTAGAGCGCAGGCATCAACTTGCGCCGGTTCAAATCACCCGAAGCGCCGAAGATCACGAGCGCGCACTCGGGTACCCGCCGTTCAAACCGCAACGGGTCATCGAACGGATTACCGGGTGCCATCGAGTCCACGGTAGCATGGGGCCGGGCCAAAACAGCACTCGTCAGGGTACAACAGGGTACAATAAATCAATATGTTTCGATCGCTGTTCTGTCCTCTCGCTGTCCTTTTGCTGCTAGCCACCGGCAGCCAGGCGCAAAAGAGGTCGGCCTTCGACAAGGCCACCCTGGAAGCTTACGTCCGTCACATGTTTGTCATGGACAAACAGATCACCGTCCAGGTGAGCGACCCCATGCCGTCCCAGTTTTCGGGCTATCAGGAGGTCACCGTCTCAGCCTCGGCAGGCCAAAGGCACCAGGACTTCTCGTTCCTGGTTTCCCAGGATGGCTCAAAGATCGTGCAAGGTAACTTCACCTTCTTCGACATCAGCCAGAATCCGTTCAAGCCGGACCTGGACAAGCTGAAAACCGACGGTGCTCCCAGCATGGGCACGCAAGGCGCGCCTGTGGTGATTGTCGAGTTCAGCGATTTTGAGTGCCCCTATTGCAAGAACGAGGCCTCGGTGTTGCGCAAGAACTTGCTGTCTGCCTATCCCAAGGAAGTGCATCTTTACTTCAAGCAATTTCCCCTGGAATCGCTGCACCCCTGGGCCCGGACGGCCGCGCTTGCCTCTCGGTGCGTGTACCGCCAGAGTGCGGACGCCTTCTGGACTTATCACGATTGGATTTTCGATAAGCAAGGCGACGTCACGCCGGAAAACGTGAAGGAGAAGATCCAGGAATGGGCAAAGAGCACGAAGGGCATCGATGCAGCCCAACTCGGCAGCTGCCTGGATAGCAAGTCCACGGATCTGGAAGTCACCAAGGATATTGCCGACGGGCACGCGCTCAACGTCGATTCCACGCCGACTATGTTCATCAATGGCCGCCGCATCAACGCATCGCTCGATTGGCCGACGTTGCGCTCGATCATCGATTACGAAATTGAGTATCAGAAGACGGCCAAGAACGCGGGCGAGGATTGCGGCTGCACGGTCAAGCTGGATATTCCAGGGCTCAAGCCATCGGATTCGGCGCCCGGAGCGATTTTGAAGTAGGGCAGGCTGTTGGGGGGATCATGAAGTTTTGGAAATTCGGGCTGCTGCCCTTCGTTTGCGCAGTTTCGCAGATCGCATCTGGCGCTACCGCCGCGGTCGATCCCAACGCTTATCTGGACGATGTCAAGTACCTGGCCTCTCCGGCGCTCAAAGGGCGCTCGACGGGCAGCCCGGAACTGGAGAAAGCCGCCTCCTTCATCGCCGCCAAATTCCAGAGTTTCGGCCTCAAACCCGCCGACGGCAAAAGCTTTTATCAGGCCTTTGAAGTCACCACCGACGCCAAGCTGGGCAAGGCCAACCGATTTCACTATTCCGAGGCAGGCCGCACCGCCATTTTGCATTACCCGGATGACTTCATCCCCTTCAACTTTTCCGCCACCGGCAAACTGACTGGCTCCGTGGTTTTCGCGGGCTACGGCATCACCGCGCCCGAATACGGGTACGACGACTATGCCGGAATCGATGCCAAGGGCAAAATTGTGCTTCTGTTGCGTCACGAGCCGCAGGAGTATGACGAAAAAAGTCCGTTCGAGGGGAAAGGTTTCACGCAGCACTCGCAATTCGCCAGCAAGGCGACCAACGCCAAGATTCATGGCGCTCTCGGCGTGATTATCATCAACGACCGGGCCAATCACCGCAACGAAGAAGATCGGCTCGAGCAATTCGGCAGCATGGCCGGCCCCGCGAACGCTGGAATCCCGTTCGTGCAACTCCGCGCCGATAAAGTGGAGCCATGGTTCGCGGCAGCAGGCAAGAACCTCGATAACCTCGTCGCCGAGATCGACCGAAGTCTGAAACCGCAATCCTTTGCTTTTCCCGACGTATTGCAGGTGGACGCTAACCTCGATCTCGAGCGCGCCGTCAAAACGGTACACAATGTAGCTGGCTACCTGCCGGGCGAGACGGACGAATACGTAGTTCTCGGCGCCCACTACGATCATCTGGGCCTGGGCGGGCAGTACTCGCTGGCTCCCAGCCAAGTTGGCACGATTCATCCTGGCGCCGACGACAACGCTTCGGGCACAGCAGGTGTGATTGAGCTGGCCCGCTGGTTCTCGAGCCAGCCGAAGCAGAAACGCGGCGTTCTCTTTCTCACGTTTGCCGGGGAGGAACTCGGTCTGCTGGGGTCCAGCTTTTACGTAACACACCCGGATTATCCGCTCGCCAAGGCCGTCGCCATGATCAATATGGACATGATCGGCCGCATCCGCAACGAAAAGGTGTACATCGGCGGCGCGGGCACGGGCAGTACCTTGCGCCCGCTGCTGGACGGCATCAAATCGAAGTACGGCCTGAATCTCGACTACTCGGATACCTCCGGTTACGGATCGAGTGACCACACTTCTTTCACGACCAAGGAAGTGCCGGTGCTGTTTTTCTTCTCCGGCCTGCACAGCGATTATCACAAGCCCAGCGACACCTGGGATAAGATCGACGCTCCCGAGGCAAGTAAGCTCCTGCAATTGGTGGCCGACGTCACTGACCACCTGCGCGAAGATCCCGTGCGGCCACAGTTTGTGAGGGTCGCTCCCGTGGCGCCGGGAGCTCATGGCGATGGCGTGGCGATCGGTTCTTCGGCGGCGAACAACGCCTCGGGATATGGACCCTATTTCGGCTCGGTGCCCGATTTCGGCGAGGGCGTCACCGGCGTGAAATTCTCCGATGTCACGCCCGGTTCTCCCGCCGCGAAAGCCGGCCTGAAAGCCGACGACGTGATGGTCGAGTTCGACGGCAAACCCATTCAGAACCTCTACGACTTTACCTATGCCCTGCGCGCGAAGATGCCGGGTGACGTGGTCAGAGTGAAGGTTCTCCGCGCCGGCAAACCGCTGGAAGTCCCGGTCACTTTAACGCAGCGCCGCTAAGGAGTATTGCCGAATATTGCAACAGCATTTGTTCGGTAGCCCTTTTTTGGGGTTGCGGCCGAGTGCGGCACATTCGATATAATTACGCATCCCGTTTCACACTTCCTTTTAAATCGTCACGGAGAGATAGATGGCAAATGTCGGCGCAGTAGGCTTGGATTGGCAGGAGCGCGTCAATTGGGACCGGTTGCGCAAATACCGGTTGGCGCGCGCGCGGGAGCGCATGAAGGCCCACGGGTTGGGCGCTCTGCTGCTGATGTATGACGAGAACGTGCGGTATGTGACCAGCACCTTGACGCCCGGCTGGAATCGCTTGAAACCCGGGCTGCGCTACGCCCTGTTGTGCGGCGACGACGCCCCGGTGCTGTTCGAGCAAGGCGACATCGGACTCCATATCGAAAAGCATTCGCCGTGGATTCCCAAGGACAACATCCGGTACTCGTATGCATGGATTAAAGGTGCGGCGGGGCCGGCGTCGACGATGCAGGTCACCAAGTTCACCAACGCCATCAAGCAAGAGATGAAGAAACGCGGCGTGGATGGCATGAAGCTCGGCTGCGACTTCATCGACATCAACATGATCCGCATCTTCCAGGAGAACAAAATCGAATGGGGCGACGGCATGACGCCCATGATGGAAGCGCGCGCGGTCAAGAACCAGGACGAGCACGAATGCATGCGCATGGTCGGCGCCATCGGCGACGCCGCGCACTGGGAATTCATGAAATTCCTCAAGCCGGGGCTCACCGAAAACCAGCTCACGGCGCACATCATGCAGTTCCTGTACAACATTCCCGGCATGGAGGACGTGGAAGACGTGATCGTCTCCTCGGGGCTGAACACGTGGCCTAACTGGCGCAATTTTTCCGACCGCATCATCAAGCCGGGCGACATGGTGTTCATGGACCTGGCGGCTCTGACCTGGAACGGCTACAAATCCTGCTACTACCGCACGTACATGGTCGGGCGCGAGCCGAACCAGGAGCAGAAGGATTACTACGCGACGGCGCTCAAGTGGCTGTACGACTCGATCCGAGCTGTGAAAGTGGGCGCTACCACGCGCGACATTGCATCGAAGTGGCCGTCGGCAAAAGAAGCCTGGGGATATGAAGAAGAAGACCAGGCGGCGGCGAATTTATGGGGCCACGGGCTGGGACTGGCGCAGTACGATCAGCCGGTGATCTCGCGAATCTGGTCGCTCGATCATCCGATCGAGATCAAGGAAGGCATGGTTTTCGCGCTCGAGACGCAGCACGGCAAGCCGCATGAGTGGGGCGTGCGCATCGAAGAGATGTTGATCGTGCACAAGGACAGCGTGGAGATCGTGTCCAATTTTCCGGTCCAGCAAATCACGGTGGTGGATCCGATGCCTGGGTACTCCGACTACGGCAAGCTGCCCGGGAGATAAATTGCTCGTCCCTCTTGCTGCGCGCGAAGCGGCCGATCCCGGACGCTTCGGTCCGAAGGCCGCAAATCTGGCGCGCCTGACCGAGGCCGGCCTGCCGGTCCCGCTGGGCTTCTGCCTCGATGCCGAAGCCTACCGCACCCAATTGCGAGCGCTGAGCCTGGAAGCTGACGCGCGGGGCGTTTTTGGTGCGCTGGAGAGCCCGCAAGCGCGCCGTCACGCGCTGGCAATGAAGCTGGGACTGCTCGATCAGCCGATTACACCGGCGGTGCTCGATCCGCTGCTGGCCGCCTGGCGGGAGCTCAAAACGCGAACTGGCGCCCTTACCGTAGTGCGTTCCTCGGCTCTCGTGGAAGACCGCTTCGGCTCCAGCTTCGCAGGACAGTTCGAAAGCTTTCTGGGCATCGAGACCGAAGCCGATTTCATCACCGCGGTTCGTTCGTGCTGGGGGGCACTCTGGGCGACGCGCGCACTGCGCTACATGGCCACACACGAGATCGATCCGGCCGATACCGCCATGGCCGTCCTGGTCCAGCCACTGGTTTCGGCGCGCGCGGCCGGTGGCGGCCTCAGCGAATCCGCCGAAGGCACGCTAATTCTCAGCGCCACCTGGGGGCTCGGCTCGAGCATCGCGCAAGGAGAGGTCACGCCCGACCGCTATGAGCTTTCGCGAGCTGGTAAGCTCCTCAACCTCACTCCCGGCCGCAAGGATCACCAGGTCGGCTGCGTTCACCGGCAGGAACCCGAAGCGCGGCGCGTGCCCCGCGCGCAGATCACCGAGCCGTGCCTCAGCGAAACTCAGGCGATCGAATTGGGGCAGCTCTTACTGCGTGTCGAACAACTCATGGCGATGCCAGTGGAAATCGAATGGGCGCTGGATGAGACCGGCTTCCAGCTCCTACAGGCCCGCCCTCTGCACGTGCAACCCGCCGTAGTTCCGGACGCCGTCTGGCAAAACCAGCCGCGTCTGAACGGACATGCTGCCGGTATTGGCTGGGGCACGGGTCGGGCCTGCGTCGTCAATTGCGAGTGCGAGATTTCACGTGTGGCGCCCGGTGATGTCTTGGTGACGCGAGTGGCCGGCCCGGCGCTCAGCCACATACTAATGCGCGTGGCGGGTGTGGTGACCGAGCGCGGAGGCAGCACATCGCATATGGCATCGCTCGCGCGGGAGCGGGGCATCCCCATGGTCCTCGGAGTTCTGAAAGCCACAGAGCGCATCCCCGACGGCTCCACCGTTGCCGTAGACGGCGTTGCCGGCGTGGTACGCTGGATGAACTTAGGTGGGAACGGAACTCTCAAAGAGCGAACATCCGCCGGCCGACTTCTCGGATCTGGTGGAGTCAAGACCCGGACTTCGACGAGATCATCGCGGCGCAGCGGCAGATCGATTGGGCGAAGTGGGACTCAGATCGCTCGTGATACCCTGGATGAGCTAGTGCCTCCCCTCATCGCCGTCACAGACTCGGTTTTTCCGAACCTCGACCCCGCTCAGAAGGTGCTGTCCCAGATCGGCGGCGAACTCCGCCTGGCCGCGCAGACCACGCCCGAAGCCATCCTGGCAGTTGCGCGCGACGCGGACGCCGTGCTTACCACCTATGCCAAAATGCCGGCCCAGGTAGTCACACAATTGACGCGCTGCCGGATCATCGCCCGCTTTGGCATTGGTGTAGATAATGTCGACATACCTACCGCTACCAGCCGCGGCATCGTCGTCACGCGCGTTCCTGACTATTGTCTGGATGAAGTCTCCGACCACGCTCTGGCGCTCCTGCTGGCGCTGGTTCGCAAGATTCCGTCGTCCAATGCCCGCACGCATTCGGGCCGTTGGGAAATGAAGGCGGTCACGCCGATTCATCGGCTGCGCGGCACGGTCCTGGGCTTAGTGGCGTTTGGGCAAATTCCGCAACTGGTCGCCCCCAAGGCGCAGGGGTTCGGTATTCGCGTGGTGGCGTACGATCCTTACGTATCGGATGAAGTTCTGTCCCGTTCCGGCGTGCAGCGCGTTGAATTTGATGAGCTCGTGCGGATCTCGGATTACATCTCTATCCACACGCCGCTGATTCCGGCGACGCATCACCTGTTTGACGCGGGGGTCTTCCGCCGCATGAAGCCGACCGCGTACCTGGTCAACACCGCCCGCGGGCCGATTGTCGACGAAGCCGCGCTTGCCCACGCCCTCGACCAGAAGCAGCTGGCCGGGGCGGCGCTTGACGTGATGGAACAGGAACCGCCCGTCAACTCGCCGTTGTTCGGGCGCGACAACGTTATCCTTACGCCGCACACCAGTTTTTATTCCGAAGAATCTCTGATCGATCTGCAGACAAAGGCAGCCGAGGAAGTGCTTCGGGTCCTCACCGGCAAACCGGTCCGGAACCCCGTCAATCCCGAGGTCACCAAGTCCGCGACAACCTAGCCCATCTGGAGGAATTGACCATCATGTCTCAAGAACCCTGGAAAACCGATAAATGGTTCGTCAGCCCGTGGAACTTCAATGAGGCCGTGCGCGCCGAGTTCCATTTTCCCACGAACATTCAGATTCACGACATCACCCTGCGTGACGGTGAGCAGCAGACCGGAGTCATTTTCACGAAAGACGACAAGATCCGCATCGCTGAAGGCCTCGCCGAAGCCGGCGTGCACCGGATCGAAGCCGGTATGCCGGTGGTCTCGCCGAGCGACCAGGCGGCGATCAAGGAAATCGTCAAACGCAACCTGGGACCGCAGATTTTCGCGTTTTCCCGCTGCATGGTCGATGACGTCAAGCGCGCCGTCGATTGCGGCGTCTCCGGCGTGGTGATGGAGGTTCCCTCCAGCCAGCACATCATTCAATATGCCTACCAGTGGCCGCTCGAAAAGGCGATTCAACTGTCGATCGAGTCGACGGCTTATGCGCACTCGCAGGGTCTCGAGGTCGTATTCTTCCCCATCGACTTCACGCGCGCCGATATGAAGTGGGTGCTGGACCTGATTCTCCGGGTAGCGAACGAAGGCCATATGGACGCGCTGGCGCTGGTCGATACCTTTGGCGTAGTCTCGCCACACGCCATGCAGTACCTGGTCCGCCAAGTCAAGGCGCGCGTCAACAAGCGGCTGGAGGCTCACTTCCACATGGATTTCGGGATGGGAGTCGCCAATACGATCATGGCCGTGGCGGAAGGCGTCGAGGTGATTCATTCCACGGTCCTCGGGCTCGGCGAGCGCGCCGGCAACGTCCCCATGGAAGAGACCGCCATGGCGCTGCTCACGCTCTATGGCATCGACATCGGCCTGAAGTACGACAAGCTCTACAGCCTGGCGCGCCTCGTCCAAGAGCTCTCGGGACACGCGGTGCCGAGCAACCGCCCGGTGGTGGGCGACGCCCTGTTTCAGATTGAATCCGGTATCATCGCCAGTTGGTTCCAGAACTGCGGCCAGGAGCATCCGACGGAATTGTTCCCCTACCGTCCCGATGTAGTCGGGCAACCGCCGGCGAAAGTCGTCTTCGGCAAAGGCAGCGGCATCGATTCCGTCAAGAACGGTCTGAAGAGGCTGGGCGTTGAGTTCACCGAGGACGAAGCCATGCAGGTGGTCATGGCGGTCAAGGAATTCTCGCTGCAACACAAGCGCCTGCTCACCGAAGCCGAATTCCGCACCATTGTGGCGAAGACGCTGCCGAACCGGCTTGCCGCACAGATGGCCGTGTAATTCGAGATCCGCTCGCTAACGGTCACGGTTCGACGACGCTCGTATACCGCTCCTTTCGGGTGGCCGCCCTGAACACTGCACCCTAAACCGACGACCATATCGCTCAGCCACCCAGGACGAGTGTGAGCGTCCTCTCCGTTGCGCGGCTGAGACTCGTCTCCCGCGTTGAGGTGACCGCCGGTTTCGGAAACCCGCCATCCCGCTGGCTCGTCGGAGATACTTTGAGAGACTTGCGCATGCCGAAATCCTTGGTTTTCCTGGTCTTTCTGCAACTTATGCCGCCGTTGGCCTCTTTGGCTCAGCCGAATCGGATTTCCGGACGAATCGCCGCCGCCCAGCGCGTCCAACTCGCCGGCAATGTTCATCCCAAAGCCCTGCCAGAAAATGATCAGGGCCCGGTGGATCCGAGTTTGAAGCTTTCGCGTGTGACCATTGTGTTGCACCCTACCGCCGCCCAGCAGGCCGCCCTCGAGCAGTTGCTACGCGACCAGCAGGATCCCTCTTCAGCGAACTATCATCACTGGCTCACACCGGAAGAGTACGCCGATCGCTTCGGCGTCAGCCAGACCGATGTGATCCAGATCGTGGCGTGGCTCAAAAGCGAGAACCTCACGTTGGTGGGAGTTTCGCGCGGGCGAGACTGGATTGCCGTCTCCGGATCGGCTGCCGCGATCGAACGCGCGTTCAATGTCCCGATTCATCACTACCGGGTGAACGGCGAAACGCATTTCGCAAACGCCTCGGAACCGTCAATTCCGGCGGCGCTGAGAGGAATCGTGGCCGGGATCCGAGGTCTCAACAACTTTCGGTTGAAGCCGGCTTCCCGGCCGCGAAGCTTGCGTCCTTCTGCCGTAGGGCCCGAATACAACGCGAGCCTCTGCGGCGGCCATTGTCTCGGGCCGGATGACCTCGCCACCGTTTACAACGTCACGCCTTTGTTTAACGCGGGATTCAACGGTTCCGGCCAGGCAATTGCCGTGGCCGGCCAGACGCAGATCCGCCTCGCGGATGTGGAACAGTTTCGCAGCTTCTTTAGTCTGCCTTCGAACGATCCGCAGGTATTGCTCGTGCCCGGCGAAACGGATCCCGGCGTGGTATCCGGCGATTTAAGCGAGGCGGATCTGGATGTCGAGATGGCGGGCGCGATTGCCCGCAACGCCACCGTGATTTACGTATACTCTTCCGACGTCATGACATCTGCTCAATACGCGATTGATCAGAACCTGGCCCCGATTCTGAGTATCAGTTACGGAGATTGCGAAGCGGCATATGCTCCATCTGACGTGACGCACCTGCAGGCCATGGCGCTGAGGGCGAGCGCGCAAGGGATCACGTGGTTCGCGCCTTCCGGTGACAGCGGCGCCACCGATTGCTTCGGCGACGGCTTCCCCGGAGCGGACACCCTCGTATCCATCGATTTACCGGGCGGCCTGCCCGGAGTCACCAGTGTAGGCGGCACCGAATTGAATGAAGGCACCAGCAATTACTGGAGCGCGGTAAACACTGCCAGTAATGCGTCGGCGCTCTCCTACATTCCGGAGACCGGCTGGAATGATACCGCCAACGACAAAACGCCGTCGGCGAGCGGAGGCGGCCGCAGCACTTTGTTCGCCAAGCCATCCTGGCAAACGGGAACTGGCGTGCCGGGCGACAACGCCCGCGACGTGCCCGACATCTCGATCTCCGCCTCCGCGGACCACGACGGATACGTGATTTTTACCAGCGATCCATCGGCCTGTGGCGGAAGACGGGCAACCCCCACGCAATGCGAAGGCGTGTTCGGAGGTACCTCCGTCGGCGCTCCATTGTTCGCCGGTGTAGCGGCTCTGCTAAACCAATGGGTCGTCTCCAAGGGTCTGCAAGCGCGGGCCGGGCTGGGTAATATCAATCCGGCGCTCTACGCGCTGGCACAAACGGCTCCGGCTGCATTCCACGACATCACCACCGGCAACAACATCATCAACGTCACCTGCCCGGCAACGCAGCCAAACTGCACACCCGGTCCCGTAGGCTACTCTGCCGGTCCGGGTTACGACCTCGCGACGGGGCTCGGTTCGGTGGACGCGGACGCCCTCTTTACGGCGTGGCTGACAGCCGGCGGCGGACCGGTGCCGCCGGGCGGTACGCCTCCTTCCGCGATCACGGCGATTGGCAACGGCGCCTCGTACCAACCCAACTATGCGCCGGGCATGATCCTGACGATTATGGGCGCCCAACTGGCATCCACTACGCTCTCGGCCACAAGCATCCCTCTACCTCTTCAACTGGGCGGCGTCAGTGTCACGATCAACGGCGTTGCCGCTCCCCTCTGGTATGTCTCGCCAAGGCAATTGAATGTACAAATCCCGTATGAGACACCGATCAACACAAGCGTAACGTTGACGGTGACCAACAACAGCCAAAGCGTATCGACCTCATTTGTGGCAACTGCGGCAGCTCCCGGGATATTCACGGATACTCAGGGCGATCCTGTCCCTTTTTCCAGCGCGGCGCCAGGACAGATCCTGACCATGTATGTCACCGGCGTGGGTGCCGTGTCTCCGGCCGTGATCGACGGCGCCGCTCCGGCTGACGGCACTCCTCTGAATTTGCTTCCTCAGCCGGCGCAGAATACAAGTGTCGCGATCGGGGGTGTGAATGCGCCGATCGAGTTCATCGGGATTCCTTGGGGACTGGTGGGCGTGTTGCAGATCAACTACCAGGTCCCTGCCGGAGTGCCTATCGGCCCGCAACCGGTGGTGTTCACCGTAGGTAATCTTTCGAGCAAGGCGGCAATGCTGACGGTAACTCCCTAGAGCGCTTTCCGAATGTTCTATTCGGGTACAGCGGTGCGGGTCTGAGTTGCGGAAGCACTCAGCCCGAGCCACAACAGAACGCCCACCATCGGAGTCACCGCGATCAGCAAAAAGATTTCGCCGAAACGCTGCTGATCGAACCACCGGCCCAGCACCGGGAGAATGATCGCGGCCACAGCCGACCACGCGCCCGACGCGGTTCCGCCGGCCAGCGCGGTCTTGTCCCGCGGGTACATGCGCGCGCCGGTCCGCAGCGCGACCATCTGAAAACCGCCGGTCACGAACATCGACCAGAAAAAGAGAAGCAATACGAGGGTCGGCGAAGTGCTCCACGGTACAGCAGCAATCGGAAGGCAGCAGATCGCCAGTAAGAAAAACATGCCGGCCGGCCGCAGGCTGTTGGGAGCGAACCGGTCGGCGGCCCAGCCCCAAAAGAAGTAACCGAGTTCCCAGCCGAACGGAGGAATCCACAGCACCTTGCCCAAATCGGCCTCGGAAAAATGCAGCACCCGGTTCAGATATAGCGGGCTGAAATACAGAACCGGTCCAATCGCGATAGCGCCCAGCGCGTAGCTGGTCACCAACGCCCAGAAGCGGCGCTCGAACGGATTCGGCCATGCCATGTGCCGCGGCTTGCGAACGGGCGGGCTCAAATACGGTGGCCGCGCCACCCCGGTCCACAAGACCAGCCAGGCCAGACCGAGGGCCCCGGAGAAAAAGAACGCCGCACGCCAGCCGTAGTGAACGGCAATCGGCACGACCACTAGCGGCGCCAGAATCGCTCCCAGCGAACCGCCGCTGTAAGAAACCGCCAGGCCGCGCGAGTGCCGGTCCGGCGGCAACGAATCCATCGACGCACGCAGCCCGCCGGGAAATGTCGCGCCTTCGCCCAGTCCCAGAAGAGCCCGCGCCGCGGCAAATCCGAAAAATCCTGCCATCCACGCGTGCGACGTGCTGGCCACCGTCCAGATCGCGACTGCCGCCAGCATGCCGGCACGCAGTCCGACATAGTCCAAGATCGAGCCCCAGAGCGGGTTCGCGATCATGTACGCGACCGAAAACGCCGAAACCACCTCGCCGTAGCTCTGCGCCGTGAGGCCCGTGTCCCGCAAAATCATCGGCGACAGCACGGCGAGGATCTGCCGGTCCACGTAGGAGAGCCACGAACACAGCATCATCGTGACGCTGGCAACCCAGATTCGCCAACCTGCAGCATTCGGCGCGGGCTCGACGGAGATGCCGGCACTCGGGCTCAGCGACATTGCCTTCGATGCTACCATAGGGCCCCTTTTGGACAGCGAGATCGTCATTATAATGGAACACTTAAGGAGGCCGCCTATGAAAACAGTCCGGCGGTGCGCGACGCTATTCGCTTTCTGCTCCGCGCTGGCAGTGACGCAAACCACCCAAGAGTTGGCGAACGATGCCAAGAACGCCGAAAACGTCACCACTCAGAGTATGGGCTACGACCGCAAAAGCTACAGCCCGCTCGCGCAGATCAACAAATCGAACGTCAAGCGCCTGGTGCCCATCTGGAACGCAAGCGTCATGAACGACCAGGGCGAGTTGGCCCAGCCCACGATCTACAACGGCGTCATGTACGTGATCAACGGCAAGTGGACCTTCGCCATCGACGTGGCCACCGGCGACCAAGTTTGGCGCACTCCGGTCGAGCTGGAAGCCGGAATTCGCCGGACTCCCTTTCACCGCGGCGCGGCCACCATCTACAACGGCAAGCTCTTCCGCGTGACCATCGACAACCATCTCCTGGCACTCGACATGAAGACGGGCCAGCCGGTCTGGAACCAGAAATTTGCGGATGCCAAGGATGGGTATTATGCGACCGGCGGACCAATCGTCGCCAACGGCGTTTTGATCTCCGGCGTGGCGGGCGGTGAATCCACCACACGCGGCTTCCTCGATGGATGGGATCCCGACACCGGCCAAAAGCTCTGGCGTCGCTATACCATTCCTGCTCCCGGCGAGCCGGGCTCGGAGACCTGGCCGAAGAACAGCGATGCGTGGTCGCAGGGGGGCGGGCCTACGTGGCGGTCCGGCTCGTACGACCCGCAGCTCGATCTGGTCTATTGGGGAACCGGCAATGCCGAGCCGTACGATCCCCGGCCTCGACAGGGACTCGACAGCCTGTTCACCAACAGCGTGCTCGCGATTCATCCCAAGACCGGCGAAGTAGCCTGCTACTTTCAGTACACGCCCAACGATGTCTATGACGTGGATGCCACCGATGAGCAGGTGCTCGCAGATATCCCAGTGAACGGGCAGATGCGGAAGGTCATGATTCAGGCCAATAAGAACGGCTTTCTCTACGTCCTCGACCGCACCAATTGCAAGTTCATCGCGGCGCATCCATTCGTGAAAGTCAATTGGGCGTCGGGCGTGGATCCGGTCACCGGGCGGCCGGTGTTGACGGACGTCTATAAACGCTTTGCCGCGGGAGAAGAAGTGGAGATCTTCCCATCGCGCGGCACCAATGCCGTGCCCATCGCTTTCAATCCGAACACGGGTTTGATCTACGCCAGCGGCTGGGAGGTTCCGCGCATCCAGAAGCTCTCGACGCCCAAGCCTCCCGTCAAAGGCGGCGAATCGACCGGCGTCACCGCAAGATTTCCGCAGATGAAAGACAGCGACGTTTTCGGGCACTTCGCGGCAATCGACCCGCTCACCGGTGAGAAGAAATGGGAGATTCCGTTAGTCGGCATGCCCAGTTCCGCCGGTATGCTCGCCACCGGCGGTGGGCTCATCTTCACCGGAAAATTGACTGGCGAGGTCGTCGCCCTCGACCAGGACACCGGCCAAACACTCTGGCAGTTCAAAACGGGTTCGAGCATCAACTCGACAGCCATTACCTATACCTACAAAGGCCGTCAGTATGTAACGGTCGCATCGGGCCTGGGCGGCACACTGGCCACTCGCTATGCCGGCCGCAAAGTGCCGACCGGCGGCTCCATCTGGACGTTTGCGTTACAAGAGTAGCACCGGTGATCTCGTTGCCGGTGCCGTTCGGAAAGGGATTCCATGAATCGCAGATCGTTTCTCGGCGCCGCCGCAGCCGGAGTCACCGGCGCACTCGGCGCGAAGGCACAGGTGACCGGCCTCACCCCTGGAGGAGGCGGCCCGCCCTTCCGGCTGCCCTTGGGCGCGCTCGACTTCCTCGACAAAAAAACTTACATGCACAACATGGAAGTCATCAGCCATATCTCCGGCTCGACGATCGCCGGAGGCGAGCCCCTGATGGCCATGTGGGCTCGCGGCAAACAACGCCTGTTGCCGGCCAACGGCGGGTTCGTCGATGTCAGCGATCCGAAGAACCCGGTCGTGATGAACAAAAACGTGGTCCGCGGCAATGGCGCTGTTGTCTTCCGCACCGACCTCAAGAAGTGGATCATGATGTGCACGGCGGCCACGCCGCTCACCTCCGCCACGCCCGAATTCCCCGATGGCCAGTATGACAAGCCGCTGCGCGACCGTGTCGTCGGCTTCAAGGGCCTGCGCGGCATCCGGAATTACGACATCACCAATCCTGCCAAGCCCGACCTGCTGGAAGAATACAGTACCGGCGAGAAGGGTAACGGCACGCATCATAATTTCTACGACGGTGGTAAGTACGCCTATCTCGATTGCGGCTGGGACGATCAGCTCCGCCTCGAGAACCACCAGCGCCCCTTCAGTAACGCCATCATGATCGTGGATATGTCCGACCCGGCGAAGGTGAAGGAAGTTTCGCGCTGGTGGGTGCCCGGCCAGCGCCTCGGCGAAGAAGCCGAGTACAAGAAATTCGCAGGCGACCGTGCCTCCTGGACCGGCAATCATGGCGCGGTTAGCGTGCCCAGGCGCGCCGAGGACGGCGGTAAAGTCGGGTACGCGGGCTTCGGCGCGTTCGGCATGTACGTCCTGGACCTCAGCGACATCACCAGGCCTAAGCCCTCCGGAAAAGTGCAGTACGAGTTCAATGCCATCGGCACCATTCCGTTCCACACCTGTTATCCGGTGACCGCCGACGCCGCGCATCCCCAACTCCAGAACATCGTCGTGGCCACTCACGAAGCGCTGGAGGCCGATTGCCGGGAGGTGTATCACACGCCCTACGTGGTCGATGTCAAGGACCCGCGCAACCCGAAAATCATCGGCTTTTTCCCGCGCCCGCAGGCGCCCCCGGACGCTCCGTACACCGACTTCTGCTTTTCTCGCGGCCGCTTCGGCTCGCACAACACACAATGTTGGCTGGCTCCCGGAGCCGCGAAGCCCCAGATCATGGCCATCGCGTACTTCAATGCTGGCGTGCGCGTCTTCGATATCTCCAACCCCGCCGCGCCCAAAGAGGTGGCTTGGTTCGTGCCTCCGCACGAAGGCGAGATCACCGATTACGAAAGCTGGTGGCGTGGTATGACGGAGAACGTATTCGTCGAGTGGGACCGCAACCTCATCTGGATCGGCAACCACGAGGGCAGCTACTGCCTGTCGTGCCCCGCGCTCGGCAAACCGGTGCTGGAGCCGCGTAAGGTGGAAAAATGGTCCGTCGCTCATTGCAACGTCGGCTGGGACGCGCAGACGCCCACTGCGTTCTATTTCGGACGCGGTTTGAGGAAGATGGCGTAAGCCTTATGATCGCCCGTCTCTTAATCATCAGTGGCCTCCTGGCCGCCGGCCTGCGCGCCGATCCGTTCCCTTCCGGCTGGGCCGCGGAAAATATGAAGCCTGTCGGCTACAGCTCCCTCAACGGCCACGGCGGCGCCTTCAAGATCGTGGTCCGCCGCGTGGCCGACAAGTGGTACGCCTACCTCGGCCACTTCTGGGAATCCGGTTGGCTCGTTCTCGACGTCACTGACGCCGGCAATCCCAAGTTCATCAAGTTCATTGCTGGCCCGGACAACACCAACACTTACCAGGTGGAGTTGCACGACAACCTCCTGATCACGGCGCTGCAGCAGCGGCCTACCAACTGGGGCGGCGATCCCAAACGCCCGCACGACGAAGGCGCGCTCATCTGGGACGTCAGCGACCCTGTGAACTGGAAGCTGCTCTCGCACTGGAAGACCGGGGCCAATGGAATCCATCGCATCGGCTACCCCGGCGGCCGCTATTTCAATGCCGCGGCCACTATGCCCGGCTTTCGCGGCCAGATCCTGGTGTTCGTCGATATCAGCGACCCGAACAGTCCCAGGGAAGCCGGGCGTTGGTGGATGCCCGGCCAGAAAGAGGGCGAGACGCCGGCCAGGTCTGACATTTCCTTCCACGGCCCGGCCATTATCAGCGCCGATGGGAACAAGGCTTACCTCGGATACGATCGTTCGGTGGTGATCCTCGACCTACACGACATCTCGAAACCGAAGCAAATCGGCGAACTCACTATTAGTCCGCCCTTCGGCGCGCTGCCCGCGCACGATGTCCTGCCGATTCCCGGCAAGCCATTGCTATTTCTGCACGGCGAAGCCACTGGTGGCGGCGACCAACCCGATGGAACGCCTCCCGCATGCACTTCGCCCCTCACCATCGCCGCCGTGATCGACATCCAAAACGAAACGCGGCCGCGGCTGATGTCGGTCTTCCCTACTCCGGTTCCGCCCAAGAACGCTCCGTATGCCGACTTCTGCGATAAGGGTGGCCGGTTTGGCCCGCACAACACCAATCTCGAATACCACCTCCCCGATGTGGAAAAGCAGGGCGACCTGATTTACCTGACCTACTTCAATGCCGGCTTGCGGCTCTATAACATTAAAGATCCGCGCCTGCCTCAGGAGGTGGGTTGGTTCCTTCCGCCTCCCCCCGTGAAGCGCTACGGTCCCCTGCCCTACGACAAACTCGTCAGCCAAACCGAGGACGTTCTAGTCGATTCACGCGGGAACGTTTATATCACCGATAAGAACTGGGGCCTTTTCATTATCCGGCGCACCGAATAGCGCCTGACATCTTGTCCAGCATCCTGACAAACTGGCGTCGTCTGCTATCCCGCTGAGGCTGAAACTCCCGCTGTCACAAACACTTAGCGCGGAGTTAACATTGGCGTCTTTCTTGCACGAATACCGGCGAGCGCAAGCATATGGGCCTCGTCCTCTTCTTGATCCTCGGTGCGTGTTGTGGGGCCGTTTCCGTGATTGCGCTCACTTTCCGCAGCGCGGCCTCGCCCAAGTCCGCTCACCCCATTACCGCTGAATGGGTGGAAGAGCTATCGGTCGACCGGTACCGGCCCATGCTGCGCTTGCTGGACGACCGTGATGTGCGTGCCCTGCAACGGAAGCCCGGCATCCCGCAGGAAAAGATCGCGCAATTCCGCCATGAGCGCTGCCGGGTTTTCCAGAAATATCTGAAGCGCCTCAACGCCGACTTCTCGAGTGTTTGCCTCGCGCTGAAGGTCGTGATGCTGCAATCGAACGTCGACAGGCCAGACCTGGCTGCGACTTTGTTACGCGCTCAACTCCGCTTTGCGCTCGGAATGGTCTCGGTGCAGACGCGGTTGATCCTCTACGAACTGGGCATCGGCAGTGTAGACGTCACAGGCCTGTTTAGGTTGTTCGACACAATGCGCCTCGAGTTGCGCTCGCTCACCCCCGAATCCGCCGTGTGGGGATCGTAGCCCCTTAGAAACTCAACTTCAAGCCCAGCTGGATCGAGCGCGCCGCACCGCTTCCGACTTCCGGATTCGAGATCTGCACGTCCGGCGTCGCGCGCGAACTGCCGAGCAGCGGATTGGTCCGGCTCGCCGGATTGCCGTTGACGGCGGGCGTGTATTGCGTCTTGTTGAGAATGTTGAACACCTCGAAACGGAACTGGCCGCTCAGCCGTTCCGTAAACTTGGTGTCCTTGGTGAGCGACATATCCAGCAGCTTGAGCCCCCGGCCACGGAACAAGTTGCGGGAGCCCGTGCCGTATGCTCCAAGGGCCGGCGGAAGCAGCATCGATGAGCCTTGCGCCCAGCAGCCGAATTTCGCCAGCGAGTTCGAATACGTGTATCCGGGATATAGCGGCGTGAAGCTGCTATCCAAAGCGGTTGCCTTGGCGGCACAGCCGGAGTTCGTGGTTCCAGCAAAAAACGGCACCGTGCCATAGCCAAGGCCGCTGAAAGCCGAAGGGCTGCCGTAGAAGTTCCACGAATCTTGTTTCCCGCCCACTCCGCTGATGTCGTCGGTCGTGTCGATCGCACTCCACGGCAGCGCGCTTTGAATATTCGCGACCCCGTTGAGCTTCCACCCTTCCAGTAGATGGGCGGTGCCCTTTTTTTCCGGCAATGCATAGCTCGCCGAGAGTGTCATACGGTGCCGAACGTCGTCGAGGCTGCTGGCATAATCCTGCCTCACGTTGAACAAGTTCGCCGGAAGAATCGTGCCGTTCCAATCGCCGCTGGCCTCGTCGAGGGCATGCGCCCAGGTGTACCCGAGCAGGTACGAGAATCCATGCCACGGCCGCTGCGTCAACGTGACCTGCAGACCGTCGTAGTTGCTGAAATCCTGGTCGGAGACCCTCACGATGTTGGACAAGTATGGAAACTTGCCGAAGTACGGCCGGTTCAGGTTCTCGCAGTTGGCGCTGGCGGACGCGCCGGCGATTTGAGCGGCGGCGTAGGGAGTATTACACCCAGCTCCAGTAAGCCAGGCGGCGCCCGGCTGGGGTGCGTTGATGTCGTTGAGACCGATCAGCCCGGTGGCGTGCGTCCCGACATAGGCGACCTGTAGCGACAAATCGTTCGAAATGGCGTGCTGCAGGCTCAGGTTCCACGACGTGGCGTACGGCCGGCGTAGGTTGGGATCGACCGCCGTAATCGAGCACGGCTTGTTGTTCGGCGCCGTATTGAGCGGGGAGTCGCAGCGCACCTGGCCGGAGCTCGGAAACACAGGACCCGCGACACTCCAATTCAGACCGGAGGTGAATTGCACGCTGGCCGTGTTGATGTTTCCCGGCCCTGGCGCGCCGTTCAAAAGCGCGCCAGTCGGAATCGCGTTCACGCCCAGAGCCGGAACACCTTGCTGCGACACAAACACGTTGAATCCTTCCATGACGTAGATGATGCTGGCGCCGCCCCGGATGACCCATTTCTGCCGGCCTCCAATATCCCAGGCGAAACCGAGACGCGGCGAGAAATCGTTGGTTCGCCGCCAAAGCGAATTGAGACCCTTGCCGAGTTGCACCAATCCCGTCGACGAGCTGGGATCGAAATTCGCCAGCAGGTTGTTTGCTTCGCCAATGGGTGTCACGGTCTCGTAGCGCAGTCCCACGTTCACCGTGAACTGGCTGTTGATCCGCCAGTCATCCTGGGCGAACACCGCCGTCGCCCACTCATGAATGCTCCGCGCCGACTGGCCTTGCAGCACTGTCGGCGGTGTCGCTGGGTTGAATGTGCCGGTCAGGAAGTTGGTCAGACTCGTGAAATTGAAACTGCCGCGCGTGCCGGAATAGGTGCCCCCGTTATAGCTCAAGTGGCGCTGCTCGGCGCCGAACTTAAACGAGTGCCGCCCGCGGATGTACGAGACATTGTCGACCACCTGCTCTGTCCAATCCGGACCTTGGATCTTCGGGAACGTGCTGCAGCAGCCCGTCACGCTAAACGGGTTGATGGTAATCGAGGGGAATCCGCAATTGGCCGGCAAACCCGCGCCGGTTAGAACCGAATTGGAATTCATACCCGAAAGATAGCTGTAGTCGGGATGGGCAACCACGCAGTCGCCCGGGTAGCTGAGCTGGTTTTCCCGGTTGAACCCGCCGCGCAACTCGTTCACCACCGAAGAAGTCGGCAGCGAAGTCCAATGTGCTCCCATCACCATCGACTTGGCGTGCGTGAAGGTTGACCAATAGTCCTGCGCAGCCGCATTGTTCTGCGGGCCCAGTCCTTCGTAGTTACCGATAAAATACTCACCGGAAATCGTCTGCTTGGCCGTGAGGTGGTAGTCCATCTTCACCAGGCCGTTGTGCAGGTTCGCCGTGCCAATAGGCGCCACGGAATACGAAACCGTGTTGCGGTCCTGAAACACGCCGGTATTGCTCGGATCCTTGGCGCAATTTCCGGCACCGTTATAGACGAGGCCGGCCATCTTTAAACTGAGGTCTTTGGGCGGCGTGTTGGCCGGCAGGGCGTTGCACGCATCCAGCACACTTTGGCCTACGTTACCGCCCAGCGAAGCCCGCGTGGGCAGAGTCAGCGACCCCGACGGCGCGCCGATCGTATTGCGCTGCCCTTCGTATCCGCCGAGGAAAAACAGCCGGTCCTTCCGAATCGGACCGCCCACCGTCCCGCCAAAGTCTTCGATCTCGGTAACCTGCTTTGGCGACCCCGCCTGGATAAACGGATTCCGCGCATCGATCGCATCGCTGCGCCCAAAGGCGTAGCCGGTGCCGTGCAGCGTGTTATCGCCCGATCGCAACCCCACGTTCACCACCGCGCCCGGTTTCCAGCCGTACTCGGCCTTCGGCACCTGCTGCGTGTTGAACTCCTGGATCGCGTCGATGGGCACGATCGACGTGGCATCGCCAAAAATCGGCGTCGCGTTCACCACGCTCTGCGACGAGAATCCTTCGACCGTATCCATGCCATTCAGGATGTAAACATTGTGCTCGCGCCGCATGCCGTTCGAGCTGAGGCTCCACTTGCCGCTTCCCGGAGCCAGGTACGTGCCCGGCCGCAGCTCCAGCAGCTTCTGGAAATTGCGCCCTTGCACCGGAAGCTCCTGAATCAGCTGGTTGCTGATCGTGCCGCCCAGCACGCCGTTGGTGGTCTCTACCGGTGCTAAGTCCGCCGCCACGGTCACCTGTTCGCTTTGTGAGCCCGGCTCGACCACTAGATCGACCCGATACTCGCGGCCCACCTCCACCACGATGTTCGATCGCTCCGTGGCCTTGAAGCCCGGATACTGCACTCTCACCGAATAAGTACCCGGCGTCAGCTCCGGCGCGTTGAATGCGCCCGCCTGATCGCTAGAGAGCGTGCGGATTGTTCCCCGCTGCGTGTCGGTAATCGTAATGGTCGCGCCGGAAAGGACGCCTCCGGTCGGATCCGTCACGGCGCCTGTAATCCTCCCCGTGCTACCTCCCTGCGAAAACGCAGACATGACCAGGAGCACCAGTACGCTGAAACCCAGAATTGCTCTCATGGCGCACACCCATTTCGTTCGACCCATATGACGGATAAGCCCCCTTTGGGCAGCGAACATATCACAGTTCGCTAGCCCACGCAACTGCTTCTTGTTTAGAATGCTTCTTGCTTAAAATGTGTTTCAAGTGCGCCAATTTAGAATCGAACGTTGAGTCCGAGGTCCTCATTTATGACCGCACAAATTCAGGCAGTAGGTTTCGTCGAGGCGCCGCGCGGCAATCCGGAGTGGCCTTCCGTCGGCATCTTTGCGCAGCGTGCGAAGAAGCGTCCCAACCGCATCGGCTGCACCATCTGCCGCCTGGTGCGAGTCGAAGGCACCAGGCTCTTCGTCGCTGAATTGGATGCCGTCAACGGCACGCCCGTGCTCGATACCAAACCAGTGTTCGCGGAGTTCCTGCCGCGTCAACCAATCCGCCAACCGGATTGGTCGCACGAGTTAATGCGCCGCTACTGGTTGTCTGACACCGAACCGCGACCGGCGCGCCCCTGTTAGGAGTCGGAGCGGCTTTCTTCCACGCTCGCGAACCGTAATCGTGTTCAAAGCAGGGAGCTATACTGAGGCTGGAAGGAGATCGCGAGTATGAGTGAGCACGTGTTTTCGCTTACTGTCGGAATCGTCTTCCTCCTGATTTCTCTCGCGCATTTGGCGCGTATCCTGATCGGAGCACCGGTTGTGGTGCAGGACATTCCCATCCCAATCTGGGCCAGCGGCGTTGCCGCGGTGGTCACGGGTTTTCTTTCCTACGAAGGCTTTCGCTTCGCGCGAAAATCACCGTCCAAGCACTAGAATGGCTTTCCGAACCCCTACGCGGAGATCCGCGCACCCATAGTCCGCAGCACCACCAGCGCGTTAGGTGTTCCTCGTGCAGATCATCACTGCTATTTCAGCCATAACAGTCAACGTTCTCTTTCCTGCTCGGACCAACTGCAGTCGCCGGCGCGCATTGGTACTAAATTTATGCAGACTGCACTAACAAAGAAGCCGTTCCTGCTCCATTTTGGCATTTAGTACTATCTTGTCCTTTCGATCATGAGAATTTCCACGTTTCTGAGTTATAACGAGCTATTACAACTTCACTTCGAGGACACGCATGATTGTCACTGCTCGTAACCACACTTCCGCAGCCGTAATTGATGCACCCGTGTCTCCCTCACTTGGGCGGACTTTCTCCAGCGTGGCGGACCCCAGTTTAGACCCTCACCTGAATGGGGAATATCTGCGGCATAACCCGACTTGGCATGTGGAATACGGGCCCTGGAAGGCGAACAACATTCATCGCTTATTGCAACAGAAGGGGCTGCAACCGAAAACGATTTGCGAAGTGGGATGCGGCGCCGGCGAGGTCCTCCGGCAACTGCAGTTGAAAATGGATCCGAGCTGCCAGTTTTGGGGTTGTGATGTTGCGCCCGCGGCGATTGAGCTCGCCCAGCAGCGCACCAACGATCGGCTCCGCTTCGATCTTCTGGATTTTACGGCCGTCGAGACGCCCTATTCAGATTTGCTGCTGGTTCTCGAAGTTGTCGATCACGTAGAAGACTACCTGGGTTTCCTGAGAGCCATTAAGCCCCGAGCCGAGTGGAAACTTTTCAGCTTCTCACTCGATATCTGCATGCAGGCCGCTCTCCGGAAAGGAGCGCTGCTCCGCCGCCTCGAAGTGCATAGTCATCTCCACCATTTCAATAAGGAACTCGCTCTGGCTGCGTTGCACAAGACAGGCTATGAGGTGGTGGACGCCTTTTATCCGACGATGTTTCCTTTTAGCAAGCTCGCAAAGCTCGCTAAGCCCCTTCGTCAGCTCGCCTTCAGACTAAATCCCGATCTGACCGTCCGCGCTTTAGGCGGATATAGTCTGATGGTTCTCGCCCGCTGACGGCCGCGAAGTAAATCACCCTCGCCAGACGGCTGGGATTTTTGCCGAGTTAGTTGCCGCGCGCTCCGCCGCGTCTTTCTCCCGCTGCCGGATAGACCGGCAGTGTGACGTGGTCGCCGAACGTCGCCTTCAGACCTTCTATGGCGCAGGCCTCGTCCCCGCCGCCGGCGCCGCCGCCCACACCCACGGCCCCGATCATCTGCCCATCGACCACGATCGGAATGCCGCCCGAGTTGGTGAAGAAGCCAAAATATTCAAGCTGGCGCGGCATGCCTTCTGGATCGTTCCTGAGCTGAGCGGTCCGCATTGAGGTGGGTTGCCGGCTCCTCACCGCCGTCTGCGCCTTCAGAAGCGCCGTGCGGATGTTGTTGAACACCTGCCCATCCATGCGCTCCATGTGCACGAACTCGCCGGCATCGTCAATGATGTAGATCGACGCCGTGCCGCCCTTGGACGCCGCCCAGTCGCGGCATGTGCGCGCGATCTTCTTGGCTGCTGCCAGCGAAATCTGGTTGCCGTCGAAAACGTTCTGCGCTCCCTTAGCGCCGACTACGTATTCCGCCGGCAGTGTCGACTTAGGCATTACCGAGGACGCAAAGCGCGGAACCGGCTCGGCGCCCGGATTCGGGTTCCGCCGCGGAGGGACGTCCTTTTCGAGCGGCGCCACCGAAGGTCCGATCACCTCGGTCAGCGCCTTGTGGGCGCAGATTTCGTCGCTCCACACCGGAACCCGGGGCGCCGAACCCCCGACACCGACCGCGCCGATCATCTGCTTGTTGACCACGATTGGCAACCCGCCGGAATTGGCAAACTCACCCAGTTGAATGAACTGCAGATCCAGCCAGGGATTCTCCGTCACGCGGTTCATGAGAAGCTTGCTGGGCGAGCGAAGCATCAGCGCGGTCCGCGCCTTCATCTCAGCCGTCACGATATTCAGATACCCCTGCCCATCCATGCGGTCCATATAGACGTGATTGCCGGCGCTATCCAGCACCATGATGCTGACCTGGACATTCTCGGCAGCCGCGGCTTTTTCGCAGCCCTCGACAATGCGCTCCGCGGTCGCCGCGTTGATGGTGGCGAAATCCTGAATCTTCTCGGCCGTCTTCCCGCTGACGACGAATTGCTCTGGCACATTCTGCGCAAATGCCGCGCCGCTCAGCACCAGAATCCCGGCCGCCGCCAATCCCACTCCCACGATGCGAAGTCTCATCTCATCCTCCCGCCTTCTCCACAAAGGCGCGCGCCCTCCGGCGCCTGCCTGCCGGCTGGGCGTGCTCGTAGCGCACCGAGTGTATCACATTCGTCGTCGCTTCCCTGGCGACTTTTTCGACGGTCAAGCCTGGACTCAGCACCCTGAGCCGTGTCTCTCACAAGCGCGACATTCAATGCCGGAAGGCACCTGCATCCCTGCCCGTATCAACGGCTGCGCGCGATTAAATTGCTCGCCTGTCGACGGGCCTTGACCAAGAATTGTTGGCAGAAAGTTCGAGAGCGACCTCAGCGTGACACATGAATGAAACGGCTGCTCCGACAGGATTCCTTATTCGCCGGCGCTCAACTCCGTCTCGCCTACGTGAAAGCTGATCGGAATGTTGGCCTTTGGCTTTTGAGCCCAAGCCGTGGTTGCGCAAAGCATCACGCTCGTCGCAACCAAAGCCTGCATAGTTACCTCCTAGGTTCCACTGTGGGGCCGACTGGCGCCCGGCGCAATAATACGAATGCATCAAGTTCCCGGTGTATTTGCTTGACGGTATTCTGTATTGCTTCGCACTCTTCCGGCGAGCGCCGGTCTTTTTTCGGCGGCTCTGGGACGGTGGCGTCCGCTCGTGTTCGCCTAGCGCCCCTTCGCCTTTTTGGTGGATTTATTCAGGTTCTTTGCTGCCTCGAGCTGCTGCTGCAAGCTCGGCAGCGCTCCCGCAGCGAAGGTTTTGACGATAGGGTCCGTCCCGCGCTGCGCCTCGTCGCTGAAATCCCGCACCTCGCCTTCCTGCTCTTTGAGCTGCTGCTTAAGGAACGCCTTATCGAACTCCGGGCCGGACAATTTCGCTACTTTTTCGATTTGAGATTTGTGCTTGGAGTCGAGAGCGTCGGGGATAGAGATACTCTGCTGGCTCGCTACTTCTTTCAGCCGATCATTGGTCTTGGTTTGATCTTCCGACAGCTGTTTGCCATACTGCCGGACGTCTTCTGAGGAGGCCTTTTCTGCAGCGAGCTTGCCCAGTTCCACATTGCTCAAGCCGGCGATCGCGGCGTCGCGTACGAACTGGCGGTCGTCGATTTTGGATGGAAAATTCTCCGTTGTCCCGGCGCTGCCGCGGGTGTTCGGGCCGGTCGCCCCGGGGCTCGGGTTTTGCCCAGGGAACGTCGAGGGCGTGGTGGGACCTTGTCCCGGAAGGCCGCCGGCGCCTGGGATCTGGGCGCGAAGGGGTTGCAGGCAAAGCAACGCGCCTGCGAAAACCAGGCTCAAAAGTGCTAATCGTCTCATGCCATCCTCCTGAAGCCGCGAAGCCGGCAACGCCGGCAAGGTCAACTGGCCTTCGCGGTCTGCTTCTCTCGATGATTCTTCGACGCACCAGCCCTGTCGTCCGGTTCAGTGGAAAACGCGCAAGGTTCGATCCGAAAAGCACCCGTTGCGCAGGAATCGAAGTCACAGAGCGGAGGGAACGGGGCGGGCCAACTTCACAGGTTGGTCTTCGCGTTTGCTGCGTTTGGTCAGGGACATCGGCTTCTCTACAAGCAGAAAGAGTGCTGCGCAACAGATTGCGGTGGCAGCGAATACGAACGGAATCGCAAACACGAACGCAAGCCATTGTGCGCCGATTGGCAACGCCGTGACATGAACCCTTGCCGCGACCTTCGTAAACGCGTGCATCGGCGCCGTGAAGGAGATAGAAAGAATAACTTATGTTGCCCAGCCAGCGTAGGGGAGCCCACGAAAACAGCTGGCTCAAGATCGTACCCGGCGTCAGAACCACCAGCGTCAAGAGGGAATATCCGAGGAACAATCCTCCCTCTGCCATTGCTTCATAGCGTAAAAAAGCAGACCCATCGACGCGGACTAGCTCCAGGGATGCTCGCCACCCGATGGCAATCAGAAAAGTAGCAATCGCCAGCACTTCCCAACGGCGTTTCCAATGCACCACACTTCCGCTCCGCCGTAAGATTTCAAAAACCAAAACGCCTCCCACAAACATGATGGCTCGGACGTGGCTTGTCTCAATGCTGTGGGGAGTGAAGAACGTCTCCGGCCAAATTGCAATCGCCGAAGTAAGCGCACCCGCGAGAAACAGAAAAAGTAACATGCGCAGACTCCGCCGCCATCGATGGAGCGCCAATACAACCACAAGAACGGGTATCAACAGGTAGAAGAGCCACTCATAACTCAGCGACCATGCCACGCTCATCAGCGGCCGAATTGAGAATATTCCCGGCAGGAACGCCAGATTCTCTACAACATACGTCACACCTCCGGCCCAAGTCTCGGGAATTCGATTGCCGAGTTCTTTGGCGCCCGCCTGCTGAGCAAGATGCAAGAATGGGCTCGCCGCTGCGTAAAAAAGAAATACGGCCAAGAATGCCGGATAGATTCGGCGTGCACGGGCGGCATAGAATTTCCTGGCGTTAAGGCCCGGCCTCAAAACCATTCCGTAAATGAGAAAGCCGCTCAGCAGGAAGAATAGATCGACGCCGGTCCCACCCGCGCCCATCATCACGTCCCCAATCTTCTTCATTCGCGCACTCTGTGCGGGCAAGTACTGCCAAATGATGTCGTAATAGTGGCAGAAGAACACGAGCAGGATCGCCAGTCCGCGCAGCCCCTCCATCGACTGCAGACGGGCCTGATTTCCGGTGTTCAGCTCGAACCACGCCGCGAAGTGATTATGAGCCTTCTGAAAGAGTTGGTTGACCACCTCAGACCCCTGACGCATCGCTGGTTCCGAATCTCCCGACTTGAGACCCCCTCGCCAACCTCTTGCGCGGGTATGCCTGCCACTCGTCAACTGGCTCTTGAACGAAAGGTTTTCAGATCGTTGTTGGAAAGCAGCAAAGCTCCAGCCAAAGTAATATCCATCACGCCTGTGCAGTTGACTCTGGCTTATTGCCCGGCATATTGTCGCTCTCCGGGCATACTCTGATACCAACCCGGGTTCTTGCCCGGATCGCCGGGTTACTAACCGCTCAGAAAAATTTACGCAAGGGCGGCCAGCACACTGTACCAGAGGCAGGAAATTTGGAATCCGTCCTCGTGCGATCAGAAACTCAGCTTCAACGTAAACTGCACCTGCCGGCCCTTGTTGACCGTGTTGGTGATTTTTCCGAATGTTGCTACGGCTAGTTGGGTCCCCGGTTTGTCAAACTGAGGCGTATTGAAGAAGTTGAGGAATTCTCCGCGCAAATCGAGCGAGTGCTCGCCGCGTATCGGAAAATTTCTGCCAAACGCCACGTTCCAGTTGGCTGTTCCGTCTTTGCGGAACGTGTTCCAGCCCAGATTGCCGCGCCCTCCGGGAGCGATATTGGTATCGAAATACTTACAGTGCAGGTATGGAAGGCCGTCCGTGCCGGGTGGCCTGCAGGTATCGGCGCCCACGATCGCGGGAACTGTATCGGGATTGTCGAAACTCATTCCCAGCAGGAACGGGTTCAGGATATTGGGACGGTCCGCACTGTTACCGTCCACGTTGCCATACCCGGGCGCGTCCGATCCCGTATGAAAGTGGTAGGCCACTCCGGACTGAAACAACGTCGTGCCCGAGATCTGCCAGCCTTTCGCCGCGGCCGCAAGCCTTCCTCTCGATCCGGAGAAAAAGGGCAGCCGGTAGACATAGCTGACCGTGAAAACCTGCGGCGTATCGAACAGCGCCAGGCCTTTTTGATCCGAAACACGGTTGCAGGTTTCACAAGTCGCAGTGCCGGTCTCCGGCGGAATCTCCACTCCCGACGCCGTGTTGGTGAAGTCTCCGCCCAGATTGATGTCCTTGCTGAACGTATAGGCCGCCCGGAATGTCAGACCGCGCGTCAGTCGCTTTTCCACCGCAATCTGCGCGGCGTCGTAGTAGTCGTTGCTATTGCTCTCCACAACATTGATCGCGCCGTACCGCTGATCCGGACGACGCTGGTTGAGCGTGGCCTCCGTGGTGGGAATGCCCGGTACGACTACCGGCCGGTTGTAGACTCCCTGCGTCAACAGATGAAAAGACCGGCTCCCCATGTACGCAATCCGCAACACGGTTTGCGCGGGCAGCGCCCACTGGAGCGAAAAATTGTACATGTGAGTATACGGAAGGACTAGATCCGGGCTGATGAGATACAAGTTCGGCTGCGCGCCGGGAATCGGCTTCATCGTCGGAGCGGCTTGCGCCAGCGCCAGTGCGTCCGTCAAACGCGGCGCGTTGATTTCCAGCACCTGCACCGAAGGTGGGTTGAAGCGCGTGGTTTGGTAAGTCACCGGAAAGATGGAACTGAACGAGACTCCATAACCCGCGCGCATCGTGAGCCTTCCCCGCCCCGGGTTCCAGGCGAACCCGAAACGCGGCCCGACTCCCTGCTGCAGCGGCATCTTGGGGTCGGTGAGATTGTTGACCTCCGAGGGCGGCGTCTCCACTTCGTACCGCACTCCCATATTGATGCTGAACACAGGAGAGATGCGGAACTCGTCTTCCAGGTAAACAGCGTGTTCCCAGTTCCGAAATCCGCGATACAGATTCCCGATCGCGATCGTGAACAGATCCGGCGTGCCCAGAAGGAAATTTTGAACGTCCGTGTGGCCGAAATCCGGGAGAAAGCTCAACACCCCGCGTCCGTCGGTGCTCTGCAGGTCGTTCACCTGCGACCGCGTCGTGCTTCCGCCGAATTTCAGGGTATGCCGCCCCATCGTCCGGCTCAAGCTGGCAAACAGCTTGAAACGATTTTCGACCCTCATTCGCGGGAACTGGATGCCGGGACCGATCTCCGCGAGATCCGCCAGAGAGCCGCCGCCGCCGGCAAATGTAACCTCAGGGACAACTTTGTATCCCAGGTTCTGGAGCAGATCGCTGACCTGCTGCGTGGGTACCAGGGACGCCCGCACGCGATCGTAATAGAAGCCAAGCTGGCCGATAGTTTGCGGTGAGAAGTTGTGGCTCACATCGACATACGCGGACTGGCTTCTCAAGTCAGTCTCCGGATTCTGTCCCATCACCAGTTGGAACGGATCCTCGCTGTATTGGTTCGCCGAGTACAAGCCGGTCAGCGACGTCCGGTCGGTGGGACGGAAGTCCAGCCGCGCCAGCCCGACGGCGGTCACTATACTGCGCGGCGCGTTCGTGTTGAGTTGCCGCAGGCTGACCGCAGGCAGGTTGGGCAACTCCGCCGGATATGCCTTCAACAAATCGGAAATGATAGCCCGGGTTTGCGGATCAGTCGCCAGCGGCGTCCGCTCCGAGGCCAGCGGCGCCTGCAGATTTCCATTCACCATCCCCGAGTTGAAAACCTGTCCGAAGTCGAGCACTAGCGAAGCCTTCGACCATAGCGGACCGCCCGCCGCCAGGTCATAGCTGGTGATGCGCGAAGGCAGTAGCGGTCCGACATTAAAAAAATTCCGGGCGTTCAGGGCACTGTTCTGGTGTGCAGCCGAAGCCGAAGCGTGCCAGCCTCGCAGCAACGTGCGTGGCCGAAGAGGCTGAAAGCCCAACAGAGGCGCTCCGTATGCCGCGCCAAAGTAATTGTCCTCCGCCAGGAATTCAGGAATGTAGGTGGGGCTCGGCCCGCGGAACAAGGTAAGCAGGTTCCGCAGGTCATTCAAATCGATCCGGTAGACAAATATGTTCGGGTTTCGCTCTTCGATGCCGGCGACTCCGTCGGCCGCTGCCGCGCCGAAACGAAAGTCCGCGCGCGCGGGTTCCTCCCCGCCCTCCACTCTCACATCCAGCCGCAAGACCTGCTGTCCATCCGCCATCGACGCAGTAACCGTATAAACACCGGATGGCAACCCGGCTACCGTATACGATCCGTCCGCCCCGGTGACCACTCTCGCTCGTGCCGGTTCATTGCCAGCCGTGACTGTGACCGCCGCGCCCGCCACGGGACCTCCTTGGGCATTCAACACGCGTCCCTGAATTTCCGCGCCGAAGGCCCCCGCGGACGCGGCGAGAGCGACAAAAAAGGCAAGCCTCATAGAAGCACGATTTCCGATTAAGCTTACCGTAGCGCCGGCGATCTTGTCGCCGGTCGGCTGCTGAGAGTTCCCCGCAAAAGTTATATAATGATTCGCATTCGAGGCGGGCTCCGGGGATTCTTGTTACATGCGGAGGTGTGTATGGATGCGGATAGAATGAACCGGCGGTCCTTCCTCGGGCGCGGCTCGCTCACGGCGACCGTCCTCCTCGGCGGCGGATTCCAAAGCCTGCGCGCCGCCAAATCTGATTCCTCGGGTTCGGTCGTCGAGACCGCGGGCGGCAAGGTCCGCGGCGCGATGCAAGACAAGGTCCACGCGTTCAAAGGTATCCCGTACGGCGCATCCACCGAAGGCGCGGGACGCTTCCTGCCCACAGCGAAACCGCAGCCCTGGCCTGGCGTTCGCGACGCGCTGGAGCTTGGACCGGCATCGCCGCAAACTCCTTCCAATCTCATTCCGGAATCGATGGCCCAGCAGCCTAAGGCCGATGGAAACGGCACCGAAGATTGCCTGCACCTCAACGTGTGGACTCCCGGTTTGGGCAGCGGCAAACGCCCGGTGATGGTCTGGTTCCACGGCGGTGGCTACTCGGCTGGTTCGGCCAATTGGGCCATGTACAACGGCGGCAATCTGGCGGCCAAGCACGATGTCGTCGTCGTCACGGTCAATCACCGCTTGAACGTCTTCGGCTATCTCTACCTCGCGGAGCTGGGCGGAGAGAAATACGCGCGCTCGAGCAACATCGGCATGCTCGATATCGTCGCTTCCCTCGAGTGGGTCCGCGACAACATCGCGGCGTTCGGCGGCGATCCGGGTAACGTCACCATCTTCGGCCAGTCGGGCGGCGGAGGCAAAGTCAGCACGCTGCTGGCAATGCCTCCTGCCCAAGGCCTCTTCCATCGCGCCGTCGCCATGAGCGGATCCAATGTGAAAGGTGTGTCACGCGACCGCGCCACCCGGGGCGCCGAAGCGTTTATGGCTAAACTCGGGCTCAAACCAAACCAGGTCGATGAATTGCAGAAGCTCCCGCAAGCTCAGTTGCTCGCCGCCATGCGCGGTGTGCAAGGCCTGCAGCTCAGCCCGGTCGTCGACGGCCATACTCTTCCCGGCGGGCCCTTTGATCCAACCGCGCCCGCCCTCACGGCCAACGTGCCGCTTATGATCGGTTCCACCGAGACCGAAGTCACGTGGAACAACAGCGTCACTTTCGACCCGCTGGATGACGCCGCACTGCACAACCGCATCAAGCAAGGCTTGCGCGTCGACGATGCCGCGGCCGATCGCCTGATCGCCGTTTACAAAAAAGGCCGGCCGCAGGCCGGCAACCTCGATCTGTTCTTCATTATGTCCACCGACGCGTCCAATTTCCGCACCGGCACCGACACCGAGGCCGATCGCAAGGCCGCGCTCGGCAACGCTCCGGTCTACAAGTATTACTTCCAGTGGTACTCGCCGGTTCGCGAAGGCAAGCTGCGCTCTTACCATACGCTCGATATCCCATTTGTGTTCGAGAACGTCGATATCGCGCAATCGATGCTTGGCTCCGGTGCCGAGCGCTTCCCGCTGGCCTCGAGGATGAGCGGCGCCTGGGCGGCGTTCGCGCGCTCCGGTAACCCTAATCACAAGGGAATTCCCAAGTGGGAGCCTTTCACCGAATCCCAGCGCGCCACCATGGTCTTTAATAATGAATGTAAGGCCGTCAACGATCCTTATCGCGAAGAACGCCTGGCGCGAAAGGAACTGGTCCGGCCGCAAGCTTAGATTGAGACGAATATGAAAACCAAAGGCATCCTTCTCTTGCTGGCGCTCGCCGCACCCATGTTCGCCCAGATGGATTTCGCCGGCGAATGGGCGCCGGTGCAGGACGAAGACAATACCGGCAATCCTTACATCGGCGAGTTCATCGGTATTCCGATCAGCCCCGCTTCCCGCGCCCGTTCCGAGGCCTGGAGTTCTTCTTATATGACGCTGCCTGAGTGGCAATGCCGGCCGCACGGCGCGATGTACATTTCGCGTGGCCCGTCGCAGGTGCGGATCTGGAAGGAAGTCGACCCGGTTTCGCGCCAGATCACCGCCTGGCACGCCGAATGGCTGCGCTCCATCGACAACCCGTACTACATGGATGGCCGCGCGCGGCCGTCCGACCTGGCGCCTCACACCTGGGGCGGTTTCTCGACCGCCGTCTACGAAGGCGAAGCCCTGAAGATCACCACCACGAATCTGAAGGAAGATTACTACCGGCGCAATGGCGTCCCTTCCAGCGACCGCGCTACGCTCACCCAATACTGGTTGCGCCGTGGCGACTATCTCACGTGGGTAACGATTGCCTACGATCCGGTCTACCTGACCGAGCCGATGATCCGCAGCTCCGAATACCGCTTGGCCTTGAATCAGCAGATCCCGCCGTATCCGTGCACCGTGGTCGACGAAGTCGACCGGCCGCGCGGCAAAGTGCCGCACGAGATGCCCGGTGAAAATCACTTCCTCGGCGAATTCGGCCAGAAGTACAATATTCCGATCGAAGCCACCCGCGGCGGGGCCGAAACCATGTATCCCGAGTTGGCGCGGAAAATCGTGAAAGAGCGAAACACGGGCGCGGCCAAGAAATAACGAGGAATCGATGACTAACAAGAGGCTCTTGTTTCTGGCTGCCGTTGCGTGCGCGGAAATCGTTTTCGCTCAGCAGAACCGCGCCCCGCAAAACGCTCAGCCCGCGCA
>Ga0126371_10000363_pt1 | contig 36960 bp, 27 predicted proteins | sample PanSoiMetaPlot_4_FD_110145 | JGI IMG/M metagenome (GOLD analysis project Ga0126371, IMG submission 110145) | Tropical forest soil microbial communities from Panama - MetaG Plot_4 | ecosystem: Environmental > Terrestrial > Soil > Tropical forest > Bulk soil | place: Panama | collected 2016-02-17
GATCTCATCCAGTTCTCCGTTGGCCAAATGCGGGAGTGAAAGCTTCGACAGTTCCCGTGCGCGGGTCAGATGAAAAGCCATGCGTGGACTTAGGCGGGAGCCGGGATCCGGTGCAATGGAACCTTGGTTGGCTTTAGGCTCTCCGACCACTTCACCCATTCTCGCAAGGGCCCGGGCAGCCAAAGCTTGATAGTAAGATTCCTCACCGGTGGTGAAAACTTGACGGTACAGTTGCTTGGCCAGCTCGCCGTCGCCGCTCTTTTCGGCGGCGCGGCTTTGCCAATACAAAGCCGCAGTTCGTCGCCCGCTGTCTTTTGTTTGATCAGTAAGCGCTTTAAACCCTGCGTAAGCCTCTGGCAACTGGCCCGAGCGATAGTAGAGCCAAGCCAGCCTCCATAGGGCATCATCGCGCAGCTCACCGGTGGATGATATCGCGGTCTTGCTATAAACGGCGATGGCTTCCTCTTTTTTCCCTTGCCACTCATAGATGTCCGCCGCCGCATATTGAGCTTTATCCGTGAAAGCATTGCTCGGATAGCGGTCTATGACCTGCCTAAAATATTCCAGGGCTTGAAGGTTTTCATGGCGATTCCAAAAAATCTGGCCCACCTGATAAAGCGCCTTAGCGGCTTCAGGCGTGTCGCCATAGTCACGGGCGATTTGCTGGAAAACAGGAATGGCCTCGTTGCGCTTGCGTGCGGCCAAATAAAGATCAGACAATTTCCCCAGGAAGCGAAGTCGCGCGTCCGGTTCCGTAGCGTTATTTAAAAGCTTCTTATATAGAACTTCAGCGCCGTCATAATCTCGTTCACGAAAGAGTTGATCCGCTTCATCGGAAATCATTTGAACCGTATTGAGGCCAAACAGCTCAGGATATTGATCCCTCAGGCGGGATTGTTCTTTTCGGGCCATCGGGGTCCAACGCGAGGCGGGATAGAGATTGCGCAACTCTTGATACAGAGAATAGGCCTGCGAGGGATCCCCTTGGGCTGCCTGAGCTAGCAAGAAGAGAGCTTCCTGTGCAATCTCGCTCCTGACGGCCTTTTCGCTGCGCAAGGCGCGCAAGGTCGCAGTCGCTTGAACGTATTTCTTTTCCGCGACATCGATCTTCGCACGTTGCAGCTCAGCGGGGTGGACCCAGATGCTCTCAGGATATCGTTGTTTTAACTGTGTTAGGAATTGGCGTGAGCTTTCCCAGTCCTTTTCTTGAAATGCAATAACGGCCAGATAAAGCAAACTGTAATCGGTCAGCAGAAACTTGGGACCTAAGGTCATTTGAAAAAGCTCTTTTGCCTGAGAAAACTTGCCGCTGGAGTATAGAGAGTAAGCTTTTGCAAAGGTGTCGCGCTGATCCATAGCTTGAGCGAAAAGATGACTCGGAGAACCCACGAGGGTAAGGATTAGAAACAGGAGGGAAGCTGTGGTTCTCATCCTAGCCGTTAAGTGTAACTAAGCGGAGGACTGGATTCAATCATGGAACACATGTGCGTGGTCCTTTTCGAGGTCAACACGATAGAAATCTCATAGGCAAGAGTGTTGTTTTTTGTACGGATGGAAGTTATGGTTTTTGCACACTAGCATCACCTGTGCGGTTACCCTAAATTCGACGGGAAGGAGGTTGGATGAAGATCGAAGGCAGTTATACGTTTGACGCGCCCCGAGATAAGGTCTGGCAGACCTTGCTCGATCCAAAGATCATGGCCCAATGCATGCCCGGATGTGAAAGTTTAAACGAAGTCGGGCCCGATCAATACGAAGCGATAATGAAAGTAGGCGTTGCTTCGATCAAGGGCAGTTATAAGGGTAAGGTTGCGATCAAAGACAAGCGCGCTCCGGAACACTATATTTTGAGCGGTCAAGGATCCGGCGGTCCGGGGTTTATGCAAGGGGACGTGTCCATTGACCTTGAGGAGAGCAATGGAAAGACGGTTCTCAAGTACAGCACGGATGCCAAGGTCGGGGGAATGATTGCCAGCATTGGCCAGCGGATGTTGAACGGCGTCGCCAAGATGATGGTGGATCAGTTTTTTAAGAAGATGGAAAGTTTTATCTAATGCGGTTGGCGTTTGCCCCCTTCCTTATCACCACGCGCTGGGTCCTCTAGTTATTAACGAGTTCATAAGTATGTGGACACTGATGGTCATTCTACAGAGGGCCGAGCCTCTCCGAGCGCGGTCAATAGGTCTGAGTCTCATAGTCCGCCACCCCGTCCTCCCCAAAGGTGGCAACTCCGATAGCTTGGGCCTGAACAGACCTTCATGCTCAGATGCCCGCACTCTCCATGACTCGACCCTCTGTCGTTCATGACTACTTACTTATGAACTCCTTAGTAGTTTGGAAGAATGGTTTTCCTCTCGTAAGCGTTATTATCCCAACCTATAATCGCTGGCCCATGGTTGGCGAGGCTGTGGAATCGGTACTGAAGCAAAGCTTTCGCGACTTCGAGCTCATCGTCATTGATGACGGTTCCACTGACGATACCACGAAAGAATTGCAGAAATACGGCTCGGACATCAGGCTGGTTTCGCAACTAAGGTCAGGTGCGGCAGCGGCGCGAAACTCTGGTGTCGCAATGGCGCAGGGCCCATACCTGACGTTTCTTGATTCCGACGATCTCTGGAGGCCGAAAAAACTAGAAATTCAGACAAGGTTCATGGTTCAGCACCCCGAAATCGAGATCTGCCAGACCGAAGAAGTCTGGGTACGGAAGGGAATTAAAGTCAATCCAAAGGCGAGACACCGCAAACCCTCCGGAGATATTTTTAGAGATAGTCTCGATCTGTGTCTCGTGAGCCCATCAGCGGTCATGCTGACCAAAGAGCTTTTCGAAAAAGTCGGAAGGTTCGATGAGAGTTTGCCAGTATGCGAAGATTACGATCTTTGGTTAAGAATTGCGGTTGATCACGAGGTCCCGCTGATCCCTTCAGCTCTGACTGTTAAACGCGGCGGGCACGCCGATCAGTTGTCTCATTCCATTTGGGGAATGGATCGGTATCGGGTCCGAGCGCTCCAAAAATTGCTGCGTTCGAACCTGAGCGGTGAAAGGCGGGCCTGGACCTTGGCTGCATTGAAGTGTAAGGTCTCTGTTCTTTCTCATGGCGCCAGGAAAAGGGGAAAGGAACCGGAGGCCCTGGGCTATGAGGCGATCCTTAGTGAGTTCATCCAGGAGACGGTAAATGTCAGAGGCGCAGATTCGCGATTATGTCAGGAGCAAGGGGCTACATGCTCAGACCTTGGAGCGGTGGTTGAGTTGGGACCGGGCCGATAGGGATGCTCTTTGCCAACTGGCGGTGAGACTTAAAATCGGCGAAAATCATTTGCGTGATCTAATGGATTGGCTTGAAGAGATTGCGCTTCGTGATCAATCCGAAATTCACACGCTATTGAGGGACAAGGTCATAACGGAGATCGAGTCCGATCCTCGCTTCGGGCGAGCCGACAAACTAAAACGAATAAAAGAACAAGTCAGACGGGTGCGTTTCCCCCGGCTTGCTCAAACCGAAGATTCAATTCGGGCGCGTATACAGGAGCTTAAGCTCCATCCTGAGATCAAAGTAACGGTGCCGTCGGGGCTGGAGGGAGGAAGTTTGCGCGTGGAGTTTTCGGCATCAAATCGCGAACAACTGAAAAACCAGGTCGCCAAACTGGCCGAAGCCGCCGACAAGGATTCGTTACAGGAAATTTTTGCTCTATTAGCAGGACGGACGACCGAGGGCGTTCTTTAAGAAATTAGAAATTTACTTACCGTATGCAGCCATTCCAGCCTGAAGAAGTCATCGTTGAGCCTGGATCTGAGTCTAGCCCCATCTACCGTAATTTGAAGGCTGCGTTGCCGCAAGTTCCGTTTATTGTGATGGACGAAGTGGCGCTGGAACATAGCCATGTCGATTTTTCCGCTCGTGACTTTGGCTCGGCGAAGAAGAAGCTTTTGCTAACCCGGCACAAAGGGGAATTCCTAAAAAAGTGCCCTGGCAGTGACGGTCAAGTCTGCTGCAATTATTTTGTCATTAACTTTGCGAGCAACTGCTCGATGGATTGCAGCTACTGTTACCTGCAGGAATACCTGGCCGACAATGCGGCGCTCAAGGTTTTCAGCAACGTCGACGATCTTCTAAAGGAAGCTGAAGAACTGTTGAGCAAGCATCGCTGCTTTTTCTTTCGCATCGGCACGGGTGAAATTACCGATAGTCTCGCCCTGGATCCCTACATCGGGTTTGCCCGTGAAGTTGTTCCGTTTTTTGCCGAACAGCCGAATGTGCTGCTCGAGCTCAAGACCAAGAGCGACTGCGTCGATGGCCTGCTCCATTTAGACCCCAGGGAGAGGATTGTCGTGTCGTGGTCGATGAATCCCCAGGAGGTAATCGACTTAGATGAACACGGAACCGCTTCTCTCGATGAGAGGATCCAGGCTGCGCATCGCTGCCAGAAGGCGGGCTATCGGTTGGGTTTTCACTTCGATCCCATGATTGAATATCCGGGCTGGGAACGGGACTATGAGAGGATGCTTGACCAAATCTTTGCCACAGTAAATTGGCAGCGGATTTCCTGGTTGAGTATGGGCGTTTTGCGCGGTACGCCGGGGTTGAAGCGGACCATGCGGGATAGATTCCCTCGCAGTCAGCTTTTAACCGGAGAACAAGTACTGTGCCCCGATGGAAAGCTGCGCTATTTTCAGCCCCTGCGCGTCGAAATGTACCGCAAAATGCTAGGTTGGATCCGGCGGGGAGCGCCGACTGTGAAAGTTTATCTTTGCATGGAATCCAAAGAAGTGTGGGAACAAGTCTTTGGCTTTGCGCCGAGTTGCGCAAAGGAATTGGGTGGCGAGCTGGCCAATTTTGGATTTTAGATTTCGGATTTCGGTTGAGGCGGCCTCGCATTTGTATCCTTTTATTATCACTCCAAAATCCCTAGTCCGAAATGAATCAGGACGATCCCATCGGCATTTTTGACTCCGGTATCGGAGGCCTGACGGTCTTACAAAAGATCATCGAGGTTCTGCCGCGGGAAAACACCATCTATCTCGGCGATACGGCTAGAGCCCCGTATGGCACCAAATCGACGGAGACGGTTTTGCGCTATTCGTTTGAGAACACGGGCTTTCTCGTTGAGAAAGATGTCAAGCTCGTCGTCGTTGCATGCAACACCTCAACCGCCGTAGCATTAGACCAGTTGCGAGATAAAGTACAAGTCGCCATTATAGGGGTCATCGAACCGGGTGTTAAGCGAGCCCTGAGCGCCAGCAAAAAAAAGAAAATCGGGATCATCGGCACGGAGGCAACCATACAAAGCGGCGCTTATACCAAAGCCCTCAAGGCGGCCGATCCCAGCGTCGAGGTTTATAGCCGGGCGTGCCCCTTGTTTGTTCCATTGGCTGAGGAGGGCTGGACGGATAACCCGGTGGTGGAGATGACCGTCCAGGTATATTTAGAGAGTCTTAGGCAAAGCGGCATCGACACTTTGATTTTGGGATGTACCCATTATCCGTTGTTGAAGAAGGCGATTCGAAAGTTTATGGGGAGCTCAGTCAAACTGGTAGATTCCGCCGAAGAGGTCGCGAAAAACGTCGACGCCGTACTGAAAGGGCAGTCTCTGACTCGGAAGACCGGGAAAGGGACACATAGTTTCTTTGTTACGGATGCACCGGACCGCTTTGTCAAGGTCGGACGACGGTTTCTTGGAGAGAAAGTGGAATCCGCAGTGCGAATTGAACGGTAGTCCATGAGTTTCAATCATCGAGTTATGGATTTGACAAGCCATGTGAGGGCTTGCTTAAATGAGAGGTGACCCGGCGGAACAGTCGGAGTCTGAATCTTAGATGCTAGATTTGATCAAAAAGATAGTCGGAACCAAAAACGACCGCGAGATCAAGCGGATTCGCCCCTATGTCGAGCGGATAAATGCTCTGGAACCTGACTATCAAAAACTGACCGATGCTGAGTTACGGGGCAAGACCGACGAATTCAAGAAACGACTCCAGGAAGCAACGGCAGAATTTCGCCAGTCGCTGGAGGAAGCCAGTGCGGAGACCCCCGCGGCGGATCCCGAACAGCGCGACGAGTTCAAGAGCCGTTTAGAAGAGTTAGACAAACAGACACGTCAAGCCGAAGCGGAAGCGCTGGAAGAACTTCTGCCGGAAGCCTTTGCGGCGGTGCGCGAGTCATCGAGACGGAGCATTGGGCTGAGGCACTTCGATGTCCAAATGATCGGCGGCATGGTTCTTCACGAGGGTACGATCGCTGAGATGCGGACCGGTGAAGGAAAGACCCTGGTCGCCACCTTGCCGCTCTATCTCAATGCTCTCACTGGCCGGGGCACCCATCTCATTACGGTTAACGATTACCTGGCGCGCCGCGATGTGCAGTGGATGGGACCGATCTATTACAAGCTGGGCCTTTCCGTGGCATCCATCGTTCATGAAGCGAGTTATCTTTTTGATTCTACCTATTTGACCAAAGATTATCGCTATCTGAATTTGCGGCCGATCACCCGCCAGCAGGCCTATCAAGCTGATATCACCTACGGCACTAATAATGAATTCGGTTTCGATTATCTTCGCGATAACATGAAATTCTCTTTAGAGGAGTATGTGCAGCGAGAGTTGAATTTCGCGGTGGTCGACGAGGTGGACAATATATTGATCGATGAGGCCAGGACGCCGCTGATCATCTCCGGACCAGCAGAAGAATCCACCGACAAGTACTACGTCATCGACCGAATTATTCCCAAACTTGAACGGGGTGCCGTTATTCAGGGTGATCCGATGCAGGAAGACCGTGCCGCCATCGAAAAGCAGGGCGACTATACGGTGGATGAAAAAAGCCGCTCGGTGACCCTCACTGAAACCGGCGTTGCGAAGGTGGAACGTCTGCTTGGTGTTCATAATCTCTACGATCCGCGACAGATCGACACTTTGCACCACGTTCAGCAGGCGCTCAAGGCCCATGCCATCTTCAAACGTGATGTCGATTATGTTGTCAAAGATGGCGAAGTCATTATCGTCGATGAATTCACGGGACGATTAATGCCCGGAAGACGCTGGTCCGATGGGCTGCACCAGGCGGTGGAAGCCAAGGAGCGAGTCCATATCCGGGAAGAAAACCAAACTCTGGCCACCATCACGATTCAAAACTATTTCCGCATGTACAAGAAGCTTGCAGGAATGACTGGGACCGCGGACACAGAAGCTCCGGAGTTTAAGAAGATCTATAAGTTGGACGTCGTGGTCATCCCGACGCATCGGACCATGATCCGGACGGATAATCCGGATGTGGTCTATCGCACCGAGAATGAGAAGTTTGATGCCGTGGTGCAGGAGATCGAAGAGCGAAACAAGAAAGGTCAACCCATGTTGGTGGGGACCACTTCGGTTGCCAAGTCAGAGAAGTTATCCCGTTTGTTGAAGAAAAAAGGTATCAAACACAATGTTCTCAATGCGGTCAATCACGAAGCCGAAGCTACGATCATTGCTCAAGCCGGCAGGTTCGGAGGGGTAACCATTGCAACGAATATGGCGGGTCGCGGTACTGATATCCTGTTGGGAGGTAATCCGGACTTCTTGGCGCGCTCCGACATGGAGAACGAATGGATCAGCCGAGCAGCCAAGTTGCCGGTTCAGGGAGCGGCGCGTTATGAAGACGCACTAGCCCAGTTGCGGGAGAAGTACGAGGAAGAGGTCCAGAAGGCCGAAAAGCGATACCTCAAAGAAGGGGAGCTTTATCAGCAACAGCGGAGCGATGCCCTCAAGCGGTCGACGGAACTGCAAAGGGAGATTCGAGAGATATCTCCGTTCCGTGGGGTTCGGCAGCGATATGAAGATTTATCGTCAACCGAGCTCATCGAAGCGTTGCATGGAATGCGCCAGATTCCCGCCGGATATCTCAAAGCAAAAGAAGAGTTTGAAGCTTTCCTTACCGATTCCCCCCACGGAGGAGAAAAAGATATCGATGTGGACTTTGAGTCGGCGCGGCAGGATTTTGCTGAAACCATCGATCGCTGGCAGCAGAAGAACGGCGATCGAGGCGCGCTGGTCGAAGCGCTGGACGAAAAGCGGCGCGCCTACGAGCAACGGCTTCTCGATCTCGAGTTCGAAAAAACGTTGACGGTCTTGGCCCAAGGCGAAGATGCGGCGCTGATAAGAGACTACGAGAGCGAGCGTCAGGCTTTCGAAGATGCGGAAGCGCGTTGCGAGGAAATTCGCCGACCCTACGAAGAGGCCATCCAGGAGGCGCAGCGAAACTACGAAACCAAGCGGCAAGAATACCTGCGAATGGTCGAAGAGATTCGCGAACAGTTGGACAAAGCGCCGGATGAATATCGCCAGCGCTTCGAAGAGATCCTGGGAAAATACAAGGAGACTTGCGCCGAAGAAAACAAGCGAGTCATCGCTGCCGGTGGGCTTCACATTATTGGCACGGAACGCCACGAGAGCCGTCGCATCGACAATCAATTGCGCGGGCGGGCGGGGCGGCAAGGTGATCCGGGATCGTCACGATTCTATCTGTCTTTGGAAGATGATCTGATGCGCATTTTTGGCGCCGATCGCATTCAGGGAATTATGAGCCGCTTGGGAATGGAAGAAGGCGTGCCCATAGAGCACGGTCTCGTAACCCGGGCCATTGAAAACGCGCAGAAGAAGGTCGAGGCGCATAATTTTGATATTCGGAAACACCTCTTGGAATACGACGATGTCTTGAACAAACAGCGAGAAGTTATTTACAACCAGAGGCGCGAGGTTTTGAAAGGCGAGGCCTTGAAGGAGGACGTACTGGAAATGGCTCGCGAGCTCAACGGCGAGTTGGTGGCGCGTTTTGCCGAAAAGGACGTTCATCCATCTGAGTGGGATCTAAATTCATTGCGTGAGGGATTATACCACCAGTTCAATACACGCTTCGACCTGAAACCGGAAGAAGAAGAGAACTTAACGGCGGAAGATCTTATGGAGCTAGTTGATCAACGGGTCAATGAAGCTTACGAAGACAAGGAAAAACGCTTTGGAGCGCCGATGCTGCGCCAGCTCGAAAAGATCATCATGCTTCAGACCATCGACACGCTTTGGAAAGATCACCTTCTCAATATGGATCATTTGAAGGAAGGAATCGGGCTGCGCGGCTATGGCCAGAAAAACCCTCTCCAGGAATACCAGAAAGAGGGCTTTGAGATGTTCGAGGAGATGATTCATAGGGTGCAAGAGGACGTGGTACAAAAACTTTTCACGGTGGAGCTGGCGCGCGAGCGGGTCGCGCAAGAGTTAGAGGTGCAGCAGCCGCGACCGCAAAGAATGGTGTTAAGTCGTGGCGGGGAGGCCGTCGAAGCGCCTCGTTCCGGGCCGATGAAGAGGGAAGGGGAAAAGGTTGGGCGGAACGATCCCTGCCCGTGCGGGAGCGGCAAGAAGTACAAGAGATGTCACGGCAAGTAGGGCGCTTTTTTAACCGCGATCCCCGTTCATAAGTTCCGTAATAAGATACGGATGTCAAGTGTGCTGCTCTCAAGTCCGAGCTTGTCTCACCAAGTATATTTTGCCTAACGCACCTGAGCTGCATGTCGGCTTCCGCGGCCTGCTAAGTCTAACGGAAAAACATCGTGTTCGTCGTCATTGCTAGCTGTTGATGATATGTTATTACCAGCACCGAGTTTGATAATGCGATCTTTATAGTCATGGAGATCCTTCGTGGCGTTTCGTGTGTCGATGACTAGCTTTGCCGATGCAACAATCTCTCGGAAGTCATATGTGCTGTGATCTGTGAGAATAATTAGGCAGTCCTGAGTCTCGAGGTTAGCAGAGGACAGCTCCGCCGACTTTAGCACTCTTCCGCCCATCTTCAGCGTCGAAACCAGTGGATCGTTGTAGGAAAGCTCTGCTCCTTTATCTGTAAGCATTCGCATGATGTCGAGCGCCGGCGACTCACGGCAGTCACTGACGTTTTTCTTGTAGGCTACGCCGAGAATCAAGATCTTGGAGCCGCGGATGCTTTTCGATAGGCGATTTAGCCCTTCACTGACCAGCGTGGTAACCACGGATGGCATCATACCGTTGATTTCAGCTGCGAGACCGATAAAGCGGGCCTGAAAATTTAACGCCTTGAGCTTCCAAGCCAAATAGTGGGGATCGATCGGAATGCAGTGTCCCCCGAGCCCCGGTCCAGGATAGAACGGAATGAAACCAAAGGGCTTCGTTGCGGCTGCGTCGATTACTTCGTAAATATCCACGCCGAGAAGATCGCACATTAGCGCCATTTCGTTGACCATACCGATGTTGACGCTCCGGAAGGTGTTTTCGAGCAGTTTGACCATCTCCGCGCATTTTGTGCTGGAGACGGGGATAACATGTTCGATGAACTGCGAATAGAATATATGAGCAATGTCGGTGCATTTTTCTGTAATGCCACCGACGATCTTCGGAGTGTTATGCGTGTTGAATGAGGCATTTCCTGGATCAATCCGTTCCGGCGAAAAGGCGAGGAAGAAATCTTTTCCGACGCGTAACCCGGAACGCTCGAGTTCCGGTAGGATTAGTTCATCGGTCGTTCCGGGATAAGTAGTACTTTCCAGGACGATGAGCTGACCGCGGTGCAAGGTTTTTCGGATTTCTTCGGTAGCCGCTAAAATAAAGGATATATCCGGATCCCGGCTCTTGCTCAGCGGTGTAGGTACGCAGATGCTAACGGTATCAACGCGTTGCAGTGAACTGAAGTCGGAAGTCGGAGTAAAACGCCCCGTTTGTAAGGCGTTAACGAGGGTTTTTTGCGGTACGTCTGAAATGTAAGACTTGCCCTCTTTCAGCGCGGCGATTTTGTTTCGGTCAAGATCGATCCCGACCACGTCAAAACCAGCGGCTGCAATCTCCATGGCCAAGGGTAAGCCAACATAACCTAGACCGATCACCGCGGCGATCGCCTTCCGGTTCTCTAGTTTTTGCTTCAAAGATTCCACGTCAACATGCCTCCGATAATACTATTTAGCTCGCGCCCGGTTGACTTTGTACTCCTGTACTTGGATGCTGTACTTCTCGATAAGCTCGTAGAGATTTACGCGACTTATTCCCAGCTCCCGCGCCGCCCGGCTCACAATTCCCTTGTTTTTAGACAAAGCCTTCTTGACGAAATCGAGTTCGATGGCCTTCTTGGCGAACTTCAGATTGACTTCGCTAGGAACGGGATCCATTCCGAAACCTAGATCACTTGTTTGAAGCACGGGACGCATGCTCAATACGACGGCGCGACTAATCAGGTTTTCCAATTCGCGGACATTACCAGGCCACGACTGTAACAACAACGCTCCTTCAGCCTCTGAAGACAGGCTCATGAGCGGTTTATGATGCTCCTGGCAATATTTTTTTAGAAAGTACTGGGCCAACGCGATGATGTCCTCCCTGCGCTTCCGTAAAGGCGGGATTTCCACAGGAACGACTTTCAGTCGATAGTAAAGGTCTTCCCGAAAAACATGGTTTTCCATATCTTTTTTTAGGTCACGATTGGTCGCCGCAATGATACGGACATCTAGTTCTAATGATTGATTTCCTCCGACGCGTTCGATTTTGCGGTCCTGCAAAAACCGTAAGAGCTTGACTTGAAGACTTGGAACTAGCTCGCCAATTTCATCAAGAAAGAGAGTTCCGGTATGGGCGAGTTCAAACTTTCCGCGCTTTTGCGCGTAAGCTCCGGTGAATGCACCTTTTTCGTAGCCAAAAAGCTCGCTTTCCATGAGGTTCTCAGGTATAGCGCCACAATTTACTGCGATAAACGGGTTACCTTTCCGCGGGCTTAGCTGATGAATCGCCTGGGCCACCATTTCTTTGCCCGTGCCGCTCTCGCCCGAGATGAGAACGGAAATGTCGGAAGGCGCAACCCTTTCGATGAATTTGAAAATGTCCTGCATGCTCTTGGAGTGCCCGATGATATCCTGGAAGCCTTCAGCGGAGGTGGAAGACCTGCTGTGGAGACGCCGATAAATTTGATGCGTATGCACAGCCCGCTGGATCATAACTTTGATTTCTTCGAGACGAATCGGCTTGCAATAATAGTCAAATGCTCCGAGCCGCACGGCTCGAAGGGCGTTAGCGTCGTCATCGTTCCCGGTGATGACGATTACACGGGTGGCGGGCTCTTCGGTCAGGAATCGTTCTACTAGCCGAAGACCTCCCAAGTCAGAAGGATTTTCTTTATTTAAAGAGAGGTCCACCGTAACAACGGGCGGATGCTCGCTCTCAAACATTGCGACAGCTTCGGCTTCAGTGGACGCAGTGAGTATCTCATAGTCGGCGTCTAGAGCCCAGCGCATCTGTTTGAGGAGACTCTCCTCGTCATCAACCAGCAAAATTCTTGATTTCACGGTTTTTCCTTTCTCTTGTTCGCCTCACAATGTAGGAAATTCAATCTCTACCTGAGTGCCAGCGTTGAGTTGGCTGTCGATATGAATGCGCCCTCCGTGCACCTCAACGATAGAACGGGTGTGACAGAGGCCGATGCCTGTTCCATTTTTTTTGGTCGTCTGGAATGGTCGAAACAGATTCTTGATTTGCTCCGGCGGTATACCGCATCCGGTATCCTTGATGCCCGTGGTGATCTTGCCGTTACCGGGATGCATGACGGTGATAGCAACAGTTCCTTGGCCTTTAGGCAGGCTTTGTATCGCGTTTAGAATTAGATTGGTGAAGACCCTTTTGAGCAGGTCGGGGTCGCCATCGATCATGGGCGGCTTTTCTTTGGGTGGAAAAGTCGTGGTAACTGTAAGCCCGCTCCTTTTGCTTATTTTAAGCTCGTCAAAGGTAGTGGAGAGGACGTCCAGAAGATTGACCGGACGTTTCTTGAGGGAAAATTGGCCGCGCTGAACGGAGAGTCCGGCAATGAGGTTTATCATTTTATCAGTAGTCTCACTGAAGGTAGCAAAGGCATCGGCAAGAAATCTGGGGTCGTTTCCCAATTCTTTAGAGTTTTCGAGGGTCATGCTCTGCAGCGTAGCGAGATTTTTTAAGTCATGAACGACGAAGGACGAGAAGCGATTAAAGGATTCCCATTCGCGGGCTAGTAGGAGATCATCCGAGAGGCGTTGATTCAGAAGCAGATGTCCGAGCTGGTTGCTAATGCTCGATAATAGTCGATCGTCTTCGGCCGAGGTATTCTTTTTGTCATAAGCGTCGTCGCCCACACCAAGCAACGCAAGAATGTCGTCACCTTTTTCCACAGGAACGATTCGTTGAACGCCCAGTTTTCTGAGCATCTCCACATCACCGGCTGACAACTTTTCGTCCTTATTGGAACCATCTCTACTGGGAACTAAATAGATCTTGAACGGGCGTTCGTCACTGTACAAGTGTGGCATACGCAGCGAAGGACGGCTTTCGGTTATGGCGAGGCTTCCTTCGTGGCTATATTCGAGCGTGAAGATCTCGGAATTTGGCGTCCGCAGCCATATCGTGACCTGTCTCACAAGCATCGAATCGGCGATAAATTCGGCCACTTTGGCGAGCAGGTCATGGAGATTCAAAGATCCACTTAATTTCTCCGAAAATTTCATCCATAAGTCTCTGTAATCATATTTGTTTCGAAAAAAGTGCCTAGTGATAAAAATCTCACAAGTGCGCTTGAAATTCGGCGAGAGAAAAATGAGAAGGAAAAGGGCGGTCAAAGCAAATATCACAGCCGGAAAAAAAGTGGTGTAACCCTGTGGCCTCATGGATTGAAGAAGATCCAGCAAACTTCCTGAAATAGCCAAATAAAGAATAAATGCGGTGAGGGAAAGAGAACCGAAAATAGCCCGTCGTGAGACGAAAACCGTGACCTCCCAGAAAGGATATTTGAGCAAAGTATAGGTTAAAAGCAGTGACCCGAGAAAAATAACGCCAGCACCGGACAGAAGGATGGACTGGGAAATGTACGAAGATACAAGGGCTTGAATCGAGATATAGAAAAAGTAGACCAGAAATCCTAGAAACGCAATAAAAATGCATTTTAGCGCCTCCAACTGAGAGCGCGACGCATTTTTCAATGTGTTTTCATAGCATATTAATGTAAGACCGCATGCGAATAGGGGATTCAAAAAAACAATCCTGCGGCTCTTGTCCAGCAATATCAAGGGTTGGTCCAAAATGCCGGTCACCCATTCGACTAGGTGTCCCCTAAATATCTCTGTGATGACGACCGCGGTAATTACCACTTCCGCGTAGTAATAAAACATCCAGTTTTTACCGATGTTTTTTTGCGGTACGCGAGCAAGCACATGACTCGGCGGTACAAAACCTAAAGGGATAAGGCTTATACCGAGAACAATCAATATTGGCCCGACAAGCGAATTACCAGACAACAGGAACAAATGAGTTCCCAGTTGAAATACGAGGAGAGGTAGCAAAGACACCGAAAGGAGCACCACGGTGGGGTGCTTGAATGCTTTAGAAAGCAAGTAAAGAAACATCACCGCCAGAAAAAATACGTTCACGAGCGGCAGATGCTTTGCGAGTAAGAAAAAATCCATTCCTGCTAAGTAGGAGTAAAGAAATCCCTTGTTGGTTAAGCAAAGCCTATGCCATCGAAATGTCAAGGAAGATCAGCGTCTTGACGCATCTAGCGAAATTTAAAAACAGGGCAATCAGGCGGCGTTGCCTGACTTAAAGAAAATTGAGAAATCCCGCTAGAGCTTATGTCAGGGAGGTTGCCAGTTCTGTCATAACGCTTTTGGGATCTGCTCAAACTAATCACTTACTTGTTTCTTATATATCCTATCGACATGGTCGATAGGATAAAAGTGAGCCTTAACAGTCAGTAACCGTTGTAAGCATAGTGTACACCGCTGAGTTGCAAGACTACCTGTCGGAAGTTGTTAATTATCTAAGGAAAATTTTTCTTTGAGGGTTGCCAAAGGAAAATGTACATCTGTAAAGTTTTATGACATTTACTTGACTCCTAGGCTTTCCTCGTGCGAAGATACAGGCGTCGTCTAGATTCGCAACGTATCCCGCCAAATATTAGGAGTTGAGGCTGTGAGTAGTCTGACAACGAGAATAACTCCACACGGGGCACATCGATCAGAGCTTGGCGGAGGAACTGCGACCATGCTTACAGGCGAGACGGGTCGGCCTGAACAAGATAGAGAGCAGACCTCGGTTTTTCTAGAATTCGCTCGGTTTATGCCCTGCGTTTTGTATGAATCTCAGTCCCTAGTTGCATTAACGTATGTCTCAGAGAGTATCTTTGACCTACTCGGTTTTCGCCGCGACGCCGTCATTGGATGGCGTTCGTTTTGGCGTGAATGCGTACTTGACAGGGACTTTGCTCTTTTTGAAGAGAAATTTCGGGAGCTGGATGCTTGCGGCTCTACCTCTTTTATCCACAGGATGGTCAATTCCGCAGGGTTGCCAGTTTGGGTTTCTCATAGCTTAAGAAGAGAACTGGTTAACGGAACTCCCTTGATCCGTGGTTGCCTAGTTCCTATTGGGAGCGACAAGAGAGTCTATGCGTTGGACCAGAATATGGTATCGCGGTTTGTTCATAGATTAGGAAACCACTTTCAGTTGCTCACCCTGACCATCAATTCATTGAGAAAGGCTCTGCCTGAATTGCGGGAGGCGGAGCTTTTGCAGGATACTGTGGACAAGGCAATCGAACTCACCCGCACTTTCTCGGACTGCAATCAGTTGCCTTCCTGGATGTCTGAAATCCAATTGTTTGAAGTACTCAAGGCCGCCACTGGGAGCAGGCGCGCTTTATTCTTAGCCAAAAGCGTTAGGTTCGAAGAGCAGGTTGATCATGTTTTGGAAGGGATGACTATAGTAGGCGACCCTTTTTTGCTGGAAGTTGCGTTCGGTCAGGTTATCGAGACTGCTTTGGATGCCACGGTATCAGGGGGGTTTGTAAAGCTAGATGGAAAGTTGGAAATATGTAACGGCGCGTCTTCGGTCGCCCGACTGCGGGTCAGCTATACTGGTCATCCCATGCTCGGTGACGAAGTTGGGGAGGCTACGTTGCCAACCGCTAGCTTTAGGGCAAACCATGATGGGTTGGGTTTAAGCGTAGCTTCCCGGTTCATAGAAATGCATGGTGGACTCTTGCGAATTAAGACGGAAGATCGAGGGACTGAAGTAGAAATTTCATTGCCATTAGATAAAACGAAGGAACTTTCCTGCGCCTAAGAATTGCTTCAGATTACAAATCAATCAATTAAAATGGACAACGTTTTAATCGTAGAGGATCACGATCGATTGAGAGAGCAGTTGGGTCGGTTTTATGAGGAGGAAGGCTACAAAGTCGTAACGGCGGCTTGTGGAGAGGAGGGCATTGAAAAGCTTGCTAGGGAGAAGTTTGCGATTGTCGTATCGGACGTGAAAATGCCTGGTATTGATGGTTTTCAGTTAGCACGCCACATTCGCGAAAAGTATCCGGATACGGACATTATTCTCATAACTGCTTTCGGCAATATCAAGCAAGCCGTCGAGGCCATGAAGCTCGGCGCCAGTGATTACATTACCAAGCCTTTTCAGCCTGAGGCAATCCGGCTGGTCAGCGAGAAGCTCATCGAGAAAAGACGCTTGATAGAAGAGGTGAGGGATCTTCGTCGAAGAGTTCAAGATGAACATAGATTTGAGAACATTTTAAGTAAGAGCCCGAAAATGCTCAAAGTATTTGATCTGATTCGGTCTTTGGCTGAAACAGATTCCGGCGTGATGATTACCGGAGAGACGGGTACCGGAAAGGAACTTGTTGCCCGTGCTATTCATAACTTGAGCCGGCGCAGGACTCGACAATTTGTTGCGATAAATTGCGGCGCCTTTCCTGATACTCTTTTGGAAAGCGAGTTGTTTGGTTATGAAAAAGGCGCGTTTACTGGAGCCGTGCAAAGTCGCGCCGGCAAAATTGAGCTTGCCGACGGAGGTACACTTTTTTTGGATGAGATTGAAGCGATGGCTCCGCCAATGCAGGTCAAGTTGTTACGAGTTCTTCAAGAGCGTGAAGTGGAACGTCTAGGGGGTAACCGTAAAGTAAAAGTGGATATGCGGGTCATCGCGGCCACCAATGTAGATCTTTCGCTTTGTTTGGCTCGTGGAACGCTTCGTGAAGATTTTTATTACCGCATCAACGTCATCCCGATTCAACTCCCACCTCTCCGTGAGCGGCTAGAAGATCTTCCGCTTTTGATTGAACATATTCTTGGCCGGCATCCGTTTGCTCAGGAAAGAAACATACGTCAGGTTTCTCCGAAGGTGCTGGACCAGATGCTGGACTATCATTGGCCAGGAAACATTAGAGAACTTGAGAATATCCTGGAGCGCGCTATAGTGAAGTGCGCCGGGTCAGTGCTCGACGAAGTCGATTTACCTTCGCCGCCGCAGCGAGTGGTTGATGTTCATTATGCGAACGGAAACGGCGGCGGCGAAATATCTTTGAAGCAGTGGCTGCTAAACAGCGAAAAGGATTATTTGCGCGGCTTACTCATAAAGTATAAGGGAGGAATTTCCTCGACAGCGAAAGAAGCCAAGGTAGACAATAAAACGCTTTACAGGAAGATGAGGAGGCATGGGCTGCACAAAGAATCATTCAAGGACATGGAATAATTGGATATTAATCGTCATCTCAATTGTTGGCCCCCTTTGTTCTGACCCTGCAGATGCTGCATTTGCAGTTAAGTCTGCCTTCACCCTAGGAGAGCTATACACCGACAATATTTTTTTTACTAAAGACAAGGACCATGACTTCGTTACTACCCTAACTCCCACATTGTCCATCCTGTATGCGCCTGCGGGCGAAATCGCTCCTACTTTAAACTTGAATATTAGTCCGAGTGGACTAATATTTGCGCGCCACTCTGAGCTAAACAACTTCGGTGATAACTTAAATGTCAATGGAGGATATACTTATCAGTATTCTCCGCGGCTCAGCTTCAACGTTTCCGACGTCCTCGGGCGTCAAGGCGGATACTCGCTGGGACCGTTAACCCAGGGTGTTTTTCAGTTGCCTAGCACCCCGACTTCTCCACCGCCAATTGGTGGGACTCTCCCTGGGCAGGGCAACCAGAATCTTTCAAATTTTACTTCGGGGCAGGCGAATTCTCAAATTTGGAATAACTTTGCTCTTCTAGGAACATATCTTTATCGGCCGGATATGAATTTTACAGGCGGTTACACAAACAATGTCGTTCATTACATCGACCAGGGAGGGACTGATCTATACCAAACCATCGGAGTTCGGGGTGTATATAACTGGCGGCGCGACCATAACCTCCACGCTGGCTATTGGATCAGCATATACACGACCCGTAATGACGGCACTAGTGTCGTAAATAATTTCGATTTCGGCGATGATTACTTTAGTAACATCCAGATTCAGTTGTCGCCTACTCTAACCCTAGCAGCCAGCACTGGGATATCTTTCAATACCGGTAATAGCGGACCAACCGTGGCAAACAACAGCAATGTAACGATCATCAAGATTTGGGAGACGGCAACGCTCTCTGCCGGGCTTCAACAGGGATTGACACCAAGTTTTGCTGTTTCCAGTATTTCAAATACGACTTCACTCTATAGTTACTTCAACATGCGCTTGACGGAGAAACTCAATGCTATTGCTGGGGTAAATTTTGCCTTATACCGTACGGATGATGGGAATTTCCGAACTTTTCAGACCTCAAGTGGGCTGCAATACCAGTTCAATCCCTGGCTGTCTTCGAACTTATTCTATTCCTACCGATGGTCGGACACGAGTTCCAGGGCAGCAGCGGCGAGCTCCAACGTACTTCAAGCAGGAATAGTTCGGGCGAATTCAGTCTACGTCAGCCTAACCGCTGCCTTTGATCTGTGGCCGAATGCAGGTCTCGCACGGAGTATCAGTTCGAGTGCGTTAAGCCCAATCGTGCGGACGCCCTTTCCGGTTACGATCCCAGCTCCTTCTTCAACTCCAACTCCTGTCCCCTGACCGTATCTAGTTCAAGTCTTTGAACACATGGAACACCGCCCTTTGGACTAAGCAGGGCAAATGCGCCCGTTTGTTAGCGAAGTTAACAGAATAGGGCAAAATCCCAAATAAAATTCATTTTTTTGACGACTGAGATTCCATGTACGGGCGATCAAATAAAGTAAGCTAGTTATGAAGAGCTAAGGGCTCAGGTCGCGCAATTCCAAGACCTGGTATGAAGATTGCTCATACAAAAGAAATTTAATTCCAAAATTAGGGACGATTGCTCAGCAACCGATTAATTCTATCGGGTTACCTTTATCTTACGTAATTGGAGAAAGAGTATTCTGAATATGCAAAGAGGATGGATCATTAACCTATCCCTGGCTCTGCTGCTGACAGGGAGTTGTGCGACGAAGGAACTCCGTGTCAGCGAATATCGAGTATCGCCTGACACTCCTAACCCAGCAAAGCCGCCGGAGGAATTTTACCTAATCGGTGCCGGTGATGTCATCGGTATAAACGTTTGGAAAGAGCCTTCTCTATCGGGATCGGCGAAGGTTCGGCCAGACGGCTATATAACGCTCCCCTTGATTAATGAGTTACAAGTGGCAGGTCTAACGACTTCGCAGCTTCGAAAGTTGCTTGAGGAGAAATATAAAGAGTTCACGACGGATCCGTTTGTTACGATTAGAATTGAGGGGATAGCATCTTCGGAAATTTTTTTTGTGAGCCATGCGCGTTCTGGAGCAGTTCCTTTAAGTGGCAATGAGACCATCTTGCAGCTTCTGTCGCGTATGGGTGGCTTGGGAATCTTCGATGATCGTAAAAACATTCGGGTGGTGCGCAGAGACGGAGATAAGATTACGGAATATATTGTCGATTACGACGCGATCATAAAAGGTGATCTTAAGCAGGATATTCTCCTGCGACCTGGGGATCGAATCATCGTGCCCTAGCCCAGGCGAAGCTGATCTCAGGAGAAAAGGAGAATGGATTGTGAATACCGAGCTTGATATTTCCCGCATTCTGAACAGCTTTTCACGCCAAAAAGGGATCATCATTGCCGTTTTTGTGGTGGTGTCGGCTTTGGCCGCCTACCTCTCGGCTATCTTGCCGGAAGTATATCGCTCAAGCACACTGATCCTTGTTAGTCCTCAGAAGGTACCAACTTCTTTTGTGTTCTCCACGGTAACCACTGACCTAACCGAACGCATGCAGTCGATCACGCAAGAAATTTTAAGCCGCACTCGATTGGAAAAAATCGTCGAAGAATTTGGCCTCTACGGAGACAGCAAAAAGATTTCCACCATGGAAGACCGTGTGGAAACCCTGAGACGCAAGATCAATATCGAATTCAGGCGCAATAATATCTTTCAGCTATCGTTCGAGTCGGAAAATCCCGAAAAGGCGAAACAAGTTGCAAGCCGCTTGGCCTCGGTATTCATCGAGCAGAACTTGCAGGTACGTGAGCAGCAAGCCATTGGTACGAAGTCGTTCATCAACGCTGAAGCGGAGCGGTTGCGAAAAGAACTGGAACAGCAGGAAGCGCAAGTGAATCAGTTCAAGGCCTCGAATCGTTTCGAATTGCCGGACGTATTGGATGCGAATCTCAGGACGCTGGAACAGTTGAGATCAGAGTTGCAGGCTAGCCTTGCACGACTTTCATCGTTGCAAGATAGACGGGGAGCATTGGAAAAGCAGCTTGTAGAGAGTGAGATCGCGGGTCCGGAAGTATCGGGAATCAAAGGGGGAGCTGGAACTACGACGGACGTGGTGTTGCAAAATCGCAAAAGAGAGCTCGCAGATCTTCTTCGCCACTACAGTCATAAGCATCCCGATGTGATGCGGCTGAAAGCTGAAATCGCTGCGGCAGAGGAGGACTTTCGAAAAGAGAAAACCCAGTCAGGCGGTGGCCGCGATATCACGGCGCCTGCTGTCGCTAGTCCGTTGAGTCAAGTCTTACAAAAGCAAATTGGTGGTTTGGACGCAGAGATCAAATCGATCCAAGCCCAGGCCGAAGGACTGCGACGTCAGGTGTCCTTGTATCAAACAAGAATCGACAATACCTCTGTACGTGGCATTGAGTTATCTAAAATCAGTCGCACTTACGAAATTACTTTGAAGAAATATCAGGATTTGTTGGCCAAAGGGTTGGAGTCCGAACTGTCGGAGAATATGGAGAAAAAACAAAAGGGGGAGCAATTTCAAATTCTTGATCCTGCCAACTTCCCTCTGAAGCCGGTGCGTCCAAATCGGCAAATGATTATCCTTTTCGGCCTTCTTGCCGGATTGGGAGGCGGGTTCGGATTAGCGTTTGTATGGGATAACCTTAATACTTCGTTCAGGAGAAGTGACGACCTAAGCGCATATGTAAATCTACCATTACTTGCTACAATTCCCGCTCTTGTGACGCGTAGCAGTGTACTTGAACAACGCCGGGCTCACGGCTTGCTTGTAGTTGGCTCCTTCGGTGTTTTAGTGATTGGGCTTCTTTGCGTGCGCGTTTTCGGACCGATGTATTTCTAGATTTTATGGAAGCCCTATATCAGCAATATTTCGGCTTCGCGGAAGCACCATTCAACATAAGTCCGGATCCAAGCTTCCTATATTTAAGTGCAAGCCATCGGGAAGGATTGGCACAACTGTCGTATGGCATAAAGGGACGGAAGGGTTTTATCGTACTGACCGGGGAAGTGGGGACGGGAAAAACGACCCTTATTCGGACGCTGTTAAACGAATTGGGTAATACCACTCATACGGCACTTATTTTCAACACGGTCGTCAGTCCCAAAGATCTCATGCGCTACGTATGTGAAGAATTTGGCCTAGTTGAGATTAAGCAAGTTTCACAAGACATTCATGACTACATCGTTTTGTTAAACGAATTTCTTTTGGCGACATACCAACGGGGAGAAAATTGTGCTCTGATTATTGATGAGGCTCAAAACCTTTCCGCGGATGTTTTGGAAAGCGTGAGGCTACTCTCGAATTTTGAGACTTCCAAAGACAAGTTGTTGCAAATATTATTGGTAGGGCAACCTGAACTAGCCGAGAGACTTAATTCCTCTGAGTTGCGCCAACTTAAGCAGCGAGTCACACTCCGTTATCGTTTACGTAATCTGAGTCTCACCGAGAGTTCAGAATATATCAAGAATAGGCTCCGAATCGCTCGCGGTAATACGGCGCTATTTACCCACAAGGCGGTGGAGACGATCTACTTATACTCTCGTGGCATTCCCCGCATCATCAATGTCCTTTGTGACAACGGTCTACTGACTGCGTATGCGTTAGGAAGAGGAGAGGTCGACGCTTCTATTATTCGTGAAGTCGCTGAGGACCTAAACCTACGCAGCGGTGCCCAACCGGTCGTTATTTTATCGAAGGATCAAAATTCCTTTAATTCCGGGAAAGATCATCCTTCGTTAGGTACAAACGGCAAGGATGGCTATGGTTCGTCACGAATGCCCTACGTCGGCAAAACTTTTTTGGGCCGTGTACGATCAGCCTTCGGAAATTCGTTGGGTCGCAGGCAAAAACCTGAACTATAACCAATGTCAAGCGCTATTGTAGAGGGCAGTGAAGTACAAACGGCCATGAACATTTGACAGAACAAACAGCGACGAGCCAGGATCCGACTTTCCCATGGAATAATCAAGGAGCATAGAAGATGAGCAGAGTGTTTGAAGCGCTAACAAAAGCGAGCGAGGAAAGGAGACATCAACCAACCGGAGTTGATGAACCTGTGCTCCATATCCCGGCGAACAAGGCTGCCGAAGATTTGGGAGTATCGCCTTCGCACCTGCGCGTCGGCAACAATGGTCGGTCTATCGAAATGCCATATTTAGCGCGGACCCCACCCGTGGAGTCGAAGTCCTGGCGAGAGAAATTTGAGGAATGGTTTTTTGGATGGAATTTGGGGCGATATAACAATTTTCCGATTGTAGCCTTAGAAAAGGATTCTCCCGCCGCTGAGCAGTACAAGATCCTGCGCGAACAGATCAAGCGATTGCGAACGGAATCGGGCATTCGGACATTCTCAGTAACTAGTCCCGTCAAGCGAGACGGAAAGACTACCATAGCAGTTAATTTATCAGCAGTCTTAGCGCTCGATTATGAAGAAAAAGTCCTCCTTATTGATGGTGACTTGCGCGCACCGGGAGTCCATCGGTACTTCAATGTCGATTCATCACCTGGCCTAGCTGATTATCTCAGTTCGAGTTCGTCCAAAGGCATTAAAAGTTACGTGCAGGAGACCTTTTTGTCGAGTCTTCGGATCCTTCCGGCGGGCAAGCCCTCTGATCTTGCTTCGGAGTTGTTAGCCAAAGAAAAAATGAAGCATGTCATGGAAGAGATTCGAGCCGAGTTTCCGGGGCACCAAATTATCATTGACAGTCCACCGGTCCTCTCCACGCCTGATCCTATGGTTCTAGCTCGTCAAGTCGACGGAGTGCTGATGATCGTGCGCGCAGGAAAGACACCGCGCGATTTTCTTATGAAGGCTCTCCAGTCGATGAACTCCAGCAAAGTGATGGGAATTGTCCTCAATGGTGCTGATTTGGGTATCGCATCGAAATACTATTACTATTCAAGTGCTGGCGCCAATTAGCAAATGCGGATTTTTAATCGATATTATTCGAGCTACGATTTGATCCTGATGTTGGGAGATGCTGTTCTCACGTTCCTTGTGATAGTTGGGTTGCAAGCGACATGGACTTTTGCAGGAGTGCCTCCAAGTAATTCATGGGTTTTTTCTTGCGTTCAAGGACTCGTCATGTCACTTGTTGTCGCCATCGCGTTCTACTATGCAGATCTATACGCCATCGACCAGACTCTTTCGGTCAGGGAGTTGTTGCTGCGTTTTATGAGTGGATTCGGTACCGCGTGTGTCGCCATCGGCGTGCTGAGCTATCCCATCCCACAACTCGGTTTCAAAAAGATCTACGCCAGTGAAATGTTGTTGATGGGTCTAGTTCTATCGGTTTGGCGTGTGGGATTTATGCGTGTCATTGAGCAAGCAAAAATTCACGCCAAAGTGCTCATCATCGGCGCTCGTTCAATCGGCAAATTGGTGGCTGAACAGCTGTGCCAGCAAAAAACATTGGGGATGGAAGTGATTGGTTTTGTTGGTGGTTCGGGAGATCAGGTGACGTTGTCCTACGGAAATCCTACGCGTGTATCTCTGCCGGTCTATTCGCCGCAGTCTATATGCTCGTTGGTAGAAAGGGAGGGTGTCGACCGCATATTGCTTGCCGGCGGAGAAGCATGGGGTAATTATGCGGCGGAAGAATTGGTGAAACTTAGAATGAAGGGAGTGCCGGTAGAGGACTGTCACACTTTTTATGAACGCCTCGTAAGCAAAATCGCCATAGCCGACTTGTCTCCTGAATGGATCGTTTTGGCGAAGGGATTTCGTCGAGACCGGATGATCTTATTTACCAAAAGAGTCACTGACATGATGGTGTCAATCTTGGGGCTCATTCTGAGTTCACCTGTCGCATTGATTACAGCGATTCTTATCAAATTGGAAAGCCCGGGGCCGCTACTCTATCGCCAGCAACGAGTCGGACAGGATGGCGTTTATTTTACACTTTATAAGTTTCGATCCATGTTCGAGGATGCGGAGTCAGATAGGGGACCCGTATGGGCCTCGGAAAACGATCCACGCGTCACTCGGGTGGGGCACGTTATTCGAAAGCTTCGAATCGATGAAATTCCCCAGATGGTCAATGTTCTCAAAGGAGAGATGAGTTTCGTAGGGCCTCGACCGGAAAGACCGTTTTTCGTTGAGAAGCTAAAGGCGAAAATTCCTTACTACTACCTTAGGCTTTCCGTTAAACCCGGTATCACAGGATGGGCTCAAATCTCTTATCCATATGGCGACACCGAAGAAGGGGCCGTGGAAAAATTGCAGTACGATTTATATTACATCAAGAACATGTCCGTTTTCTTCGACGTACAGATCATTTTCGAGAGTCTGAAGGTAATCTTACTGGGCAAAGGGGCGCGTTAATCCCTAGGCCGGAGTGGGTCGTGATTAATGCTCTGACAGTGGATGTTGAGGACTATTTTCACGTTCACGCCTTTTCCGGGGTTATCGATCGGAAGGATTGGGATTGTTACCCGAGCCGGGTCGAAGGAAATACCTACCGCCTGCTGGACCTATTTGCTCAACGGGGAGCCAAGGCTACGTTTTTTGTTTTAGGTTGGGTGGCGAAAAAATTTCCGGGTCTGGTTTGTCAGATCTCCAAAGAAGGGCACCAGGTTGGATGTCATGGTTATGCTCATCAAGTCATATACTCGGCAGGGCCGGATCATTTCCGCACAGATCTTAGATTGGCAAAGCAATTCGTCGAAGATGCATTGGGCGCCCAAGTGAAGAGCTATCGTGCTCCGAGCTATTCGATTACCAGCAACACGTTATGGGCTTTAGACATTCTGGCCGAAGAGGGGTTCGATTATGATTCCAGCATCTTCCCGGTTATTCACGATCATTATGGCATATCCAATGCCCCGAGATTTCCATATCTGCGTTTTGTCAATGGTGGCCAGTTCATTAAGGAGTTTCCGCCTTCGACGATTCGATTTCTCGGAGTAAATTGCCCTGTAGCAGGCGGAGGTTATTTTCGTTTGTTTCCTTACGGGATGACGGCGTGGGCACTACGCCAGATCAATCAAATCGAGAGACAACCCGCTATGGCTTATCTTCATCCGTGGGAAATAGATCCAGATCAACCTCGGATTCCAGCTCCCTGGAAATCACGGTTTAGGCACTATCAAAATCTCGAGTCCACGGAAGCGAAGTGTCGCAGATTGCTTAAGGATTTTTCCTGGGGCCCGATGGAACAAGTGTTTTCGTTGACATCGGCGGCCGAGCAGTGAGCGAGGGAGGCTTATAATGGCGTTGAAAATTCTATCCGTTGTCGGAGCACGGCCTAACTTCATGAAAGTGGCTGCTATTCATGACGCGATCAAAGAGTTTAACCAACTGTCCTCACGGGAAGAGATCCAGCACGTTCTCGTTCATACGGGACAGCATTATGACGCCAACATGTCGGACTTCTTTTTCAATGACTTGGAGCTTCCCAAGCCAGACCTATTCCTCGGAGTGGGGTCCGCGTCTCACTCAGAGCAAACCGCCAAGATCATGGAGCGTTTCGAAGGCGTGCTGCTAAACGAAAAACCAAGGATTGTGATTGTCGTTGGAGATGTGAATTCCACTCTTGCCTGCGCGCTGGTAACAAAAAAAACATGGTGTTCGACAGGCGGCGGGGGCGAGAGTTATATCCCGAGTCTGGCACATGTGGAGGCCGGCTTGAGGAGTTTTGACCGGACTATGCCTGAGGAGATTAACAGAATCGTCACCGATTCTGTTTCTGACTATCTTTTTACGACGGAGGAAAGCGCCAATCGAAATCTTGTCCGTGAGGGAGTGCCGCAGAAGCATATTCATTTTGTAGGAAACGTCATGATCGATACGCTATTACGACACCGCTCGAAAGCTAAGGAGTCCACGATCTTGAGTGATTTACAGTTATCAAACGGGGCAGGCGCTAAGCCTTTCGCGATCCTTACACTTCACCGTCCCTCCAACGTTGATGACAAGGAGACTTTCTCACGGATGCTGGAAGCCTTCCTAGAGATTTCTAGCCGCATGCCAATCATTTTCCCTGCTCATCCAAGAACACTCAAGCGGATCCAAGAGGCGGATCTGGCTGATTATTTTGTTGATCACTTTATGGAGGGTCCTGAACCTTGGGACTCTCGAGTCAGAATACGCTTGATACCTCCATTGGGATATTTGGATTTTTTGTCTTTGATGTCCGAGGCGAAGGTGGTCCTTACGGACTCGGGTGGAATACAGGAGGAAACCACGATCCTTGGTGTGCCGTGCATTACCTTAAGGCAAAGCACCGAGAGACCTGTAACCCTCGAGGACGGTACTAATGTTCTCGTGGGCTCTGATCCCCAGCGGATCGTGAACGAGTTCGCCAAGGTGTCAGCTGGCAAAATGAAGCGCCATTCTTCGCCTCAGTATTGGGATGGCAATGCCGCAAAGCGAATCCTCAAGGTTTTGTTTGATGACTTCTGTCCGGAGCGATCGATGAGGATGTTCCCCTTGAATTTAGAGCTGAAGTCTAACGAACTAAGGCAAAGCTGAGAAAACCAAAAGGCGCTATGGAGTGCCTTGTTAGGCAAGATTTTGACCCGAATTGGGATGAGTTTGTTTACGCTCATTCAGAAGGGACCTTCTTTCACCTATGGGGTTGGCGTGACGTCCTTACAGGTAGCTTTGGTTATGAACCGTACTATCTATGCGCTGAGGAGAGGGGCAAGATCCATGGCATCCTTCCGTTGTTTTTGGTTCGCAGTCTTCTTTTTGGGAGAAGCGTTATCACGATTCCGCTAGGTGTCTATGGCGGTCCCGTAGCAACGACCGATAGAGCGGAGGCGGCCCTGCTTCAGATGGCCCACGACATTACGCAGAAGCATCGCGCACGATATTTGGAAATCCGCGGCAATCCCTATCGAATTCGGGAATCATGGGCTTCAGAAAATCACAATTCTCATCGTTACAAGGAAAAGAATCTCTATGTGACTTTCATTGCCGAGATCGACCCCGATCCGGATGTGAATATGTCGCGCATTCCGAGAAAGCAAAGGCGGATGATTCGCCAAGGGCAAAAGAATGGGTTGAGGGCGGTTATCGACAACAGCCGTCTGCGTGAGTGGTACGACGTCTATGCCGAAAGTGTGAGAAATCTCGGCACACCGGTCTACGGCTTCGCATACTTCCAGAGTTTAGTAGAAAAGTTTGGGCAACAATGCAGTGTGCTTTTGGTGGAATTTAAGAACAAAGTCATCGCTGCGGTGCTGTCGTTTCTTTATAAAGATCAAATCTTGCCTTATTACGGAGGAGCGTTGAGAGATTGTTTTCATCTTGCTCCCAATGATTTCATGTATTGGGAACTTATGTCTTATGGAGCGGCGAATGGTTATCGGATTTTTGATTTCGGGAGAAGTAAGAAAGGGACGGGTTCTTATGATTTTAAAAAGCATTGGGGTTTTGAACCGCGGCCGCTTCCGTACTGGTACCAATCTATGAATGGGCACCCCGTTCCCGATACGAGTCCACTGAATCCGAAACTCCAATGGGCAATTCGAATTTGGCGCAATTTACCATTAGCCCTAACGAAAGGTCTCGGCCCGCATATTTCACGACATATCCCCTGAAAGATGAAAATCCTGTTTCTTACTCATAGGACACCTTTCCCGCCCAACAAAGGGGAGAAAATTCGCGCTTACCATATCTTGACACAATTGGCGAAAAGTCATTCGGTATCAATGGCTTACTGGGTAGACAGTCCCGATGATATCGATCATGTCAGGATGCTAAGAAAATTTTGCCAGGGTGCTGTCATCCCCACTTATTTGAATTCTTCCAGCGCGATGCTTCGAGGATTGAGGAGTCTCTGTCGCGGAAGGAGTTTTTCGGAAGGGTACTTTCATTCGCCAAAGTTTCAATCGTCGGTTGACCGGTTACTGAGAAATGAACACTACGATCTGGTGTACGCTTTCTCTTCGGTGATGGCCCAATCTATCATGGGCATCCATGACATCCCGACTATCGTTGATTTCGTCGACGTGGATTCCGACAAGTGGGGCCAATTGGCTCGCTTCAAGAGTTTCCCCTTTTCCAGCTTTTACCGCGTGGAGCAAGTTCGGTTAAGTCGCTATGAAGGGACGTTATCGAGCTGGGCGCGCTGGAATCTGTTCGTTTCGCAGGCCGAAGCGGATCTTTTCAAGAGGTTAGGGGGCAGTGGTTCAGTCGCCGTGCTCCCCAACGGTGTCGATTCAGATCTTTTGCGACTGCCGCAACGAAAGGCTCGTTCATCCGTCATGAACGGCGGGTGCTCGACTGAGATTCATCGGGTGGTGAGACTGTTGTTTGTGGGGACTATGAACTATTATCCGAACACGGACGCGGTATTGTATTTTGTCAGGCAGATTCTGCCGCTGATACAAAAACGATACCCTCAGGCCAAGTTTGAGATTGTGGGACGCTTCCCCCCGCGCGCCGTTCGTAAACTGGACGGTGTTGGTGGTGTTCGAGTCTTAGGAGAAGTGGCGGATGTTCGTTCTTATTTGATACAGGCCGACGTGAGTGTGGCTCCGATGCGCATTGCTCGCGGCGTACAAAACAAAGTCCTTGAGGCAATGTCTGTGGGAGTGCCCGTGGTAGCCACTTCCGAGGCAGTGAAGGGGATTCAGCTTGCCGACGAAGACGAAGTTCTTATAGGCGACAACCCGCAGGAATTTGCCGCACAAGTGGCTCGAATTCTATCCGATAGCACGCTTTATGAGCGAATCGCCAGCAAAGCCCGAAGTCGAGTCATGGAATCCTACAGCTGGAAAGACGTCGGCGCTCAGTTGAATGAGATTATTCTCCTTGCGGCAAGTGCATTTCGCGGGATGGCACAGTAACGATCCAGTAAATCAAGTGTCACTTTAAAGTTGCTATGGTAGAAATCGAGTGTATCACTCGGGAAGACGGGTTGTGGGATCTGGGGCGAGAGTGGGAAGAGCTGTGGCATAGTTCGCTAACAGCATCATTTTTTCTAACCTTTAGGTGGATTTGCTGTTGCTGGAAAGAATTGCAGGCGGACAACGAGTTGAGAGTATTTGTTGGCAGAGACGGCGGAAAGGTTGTGCTCGTTGCGCCATTCATGAAGTCACGACGCGCCCAAAAGGGATTGCCGCTAGATTGTTTGACTTTTATCGAGCATCCGGAAGCGCAAGTTGCGGACGTCATTCTCGAGAGGCCACAGGAGAACTCTCGAGTGCTGGAAACGCTGCTAAAATTTCTTGTAAATGTTCAAGCTGCGGATTGGCATCTGCTTTCGTTGGACAAGATTCCCCAGGGATCGCCAACACTTCGGTTGTTGGCCGCAAGCGCGGAGTCGTGTCCGTCCCGGTTCGAGGTTAGATCAACTCATGAGGCTTTGTGCATTCCTCTCGTCGGCGGCTGGCATACGTATCTAAACAACCGCAGTCCGCGTTTCCGGAAAACGCTGAGAAATGTAGTGAATCGAATTGAACGATTGGGAGCTGTAGAAGTCAAATGTTACCGCGGGCAAGAGATTGACGATCAGACTATTCAGAAACTGTTCTCTGTATCTGATTCGAGCTGGAAGGTTTCGGACGGAATAGCGATTACTAGCCAAACGCGTCGAATGCGTTTTTTCGAGGATTTTTTGTCGGCCGTAGCTCAGCAGGGTGATGTACACGTCTGGATGCTGGAAGTCAATGGGACGGCGATCGCTTCTGAGATACAGGTGATTGATGGGCGCACGGTCTACGCGCTCCGGAGCGACTATGATGAGCGCTATGCCGACAGTTCGCCAGGCGTGTATCTTCAGGTGGAAATCTTGCAGGACTTATTTAGTAGTTCATACGAGTTCTACAATCTTGGCTTCGGACTTAATCCCTACAAATTGCGTTGGGCGGAGCAGCGGCTTACGGTCATGAACTTTCGTATGTACAATCGAACGATGTACAGCCGCATGCTACGCTCGGTCGATCGGTACGATTTAGGCAAGCTCAGGCGCGTGCCGGGTATCCGCAACTTGCATGATTTCATTGCCGGGAGAGTTTCATGAAGTTGCCTAGCCCTTTGTTAGCGAACGAATTGGCAGGCTGTAACGGAACGGCCAAGGTTTTACCGCTCGGCTGGACAACACACCACAGAGTCTTTGTTAGACAGGGATTGTCTTTGTTTATCGATGGTTTCGTTGATGTGGACGAGGGCGCGGTTAGGGCCGACAGTCGGCATCAACACGACTTTGTCGATCGTTTGATGAGCGTATACGAGCTTGAAGGAGCAGGATTTTTGAAGCGACTACGAGGATCTTTCGCCTTAGCTTTATGGGATGCCCCGGCTCAGCGTCTTATTCTGGCCGTCGATCCCTTTGCAACGCGTTCACTCTACTATTGGTCAGGCCGCGATAACATTGCGTTTGCTCCGCGTATATCCTGTTTCTCGAAGCATGCTAATATTCCCAAGGAGATCGACCCTAACGTCATTTATTTTTACCTGAATCACTCGTTTGTTCCAGGACCGTTTACGATCTACCAGCATATCAAGCGGCTCGAGCCCGGCCAATATGTTGTATGGCTAGACGGACGCGTCCTACTCCAAAGATATTGGGACATGACTTACTCTGAAGAGCGGGATGCGAGCGAGGAGGCCATGTGCGAGTATCTGCGAGCCGCAGTGGAAGAATCTGTTCGTTTCCACTTGCGTTATCTTGATTGCCAACCTGCCGAGCGAGGAGCTTTTCTTAGCGGTGGCACCGACAGCAGCACTCTTGTCGGTTTGCTGTCTCGAATCACACAGCAAAGAGTGAACACCTTTTCTGTTGGCTTCGAGGAAGAGCGTTACAATGAAATTTACTATGCGCGCATCGCCACATCCCATTTCCGAGGTAATGCGCATGAATACTTCGTCCGGCCTGATGAAGCTTTGGATGCCATGTCCCTAATAGCACGGGAGTATGACGAGCCGTTCGGCAACAGTTCCGCAATTCCGACTTATTTCTGTTTAAAAATGGCACGAGAGGCCGGTGTCAAGAGCATGTTTGCTGGTGACGGCGGCGACGAGTTGTTCGGAGGGAACGAGCGATACTTGACTGAAAAAGTATTTACGCTTTATCACGCTATTCCAAGTTGGATAAGAAAAGGAACGGATCTAGCGGCGCATGGGCTGCCCATGATCAATCCCTGGCGCAAACTGCGTAACTACATTCACAAGGCCAATCAATCCGTTCCGGATCGCTTTTTTTCCTATCAATTATACTTTCGAGATCACGCTTCAGAGTATTTCACAGATGAATTTCGCAATATTATAGAATTCGACTTTCCGATTCGCATCCCCCGACAACACTATGAGCGTATTGGAAATATTAGTCCGCTAAATCGATTACTCTACATGGACCTCAAGATGGCCATAGCGGACAATGATTTGTTCAAGGTAAACCGCATGGCCGAAGGCTTGGGTATCCAAGTATGTTATCCTTATTTGGACACCCATGTTGCGACCATGTCAGGTATTATTCCCGCTGAATTAAAGCTGAAGAGATGGACCAAGCGCTATATTTTTAAGAAAGCTTTCGGAGATCTGCTTCCCAGGGAAATTCTAACGAAAACGAAGCACGGGTTCGGTCTTCCTACGGGCGGTTGGCTCAGGACCCATGCCGGGTTTAGGGAGCTGGCTCGTTCGCTCCTGCTGGATCGGCGATCGAGCCAGCGAGGCTATTTCAAAAGGAAGGCTTTGGAAGACCTTTTGGACAGGCATGACGAAGAATCGAGCGGCTATTACGCTTCCCAAATTTGGAATTTCATGATGCTGGAGCTCTGGCATCGCAGTCATATAGACGGGTGAGGGCTCTTTTACGTCTGTGGCCGGCCATATGAAAACTGCAGTAGTGCGTGTCGTCGCGAGCACGCTATTTCACTCGGGCATGGTAAATGCGCTACAAACCAGGACGGGACGGAGCCTCGTCGAAAAAACACCACAGGGACCTCGAGGTTTTCCGTTCGGAGTGTTGTTATACCACCGAGTAAATCCTGACGCCGATCCGTATTTTCCAGGCGTTTCCACCGAAGTGTTCGATGCTCAAATGGATTATTTGGCGCGCCATTATCGAGTGCTTTCCCTAGAGGAAATTCTTAAGCGAATCGAGAATGGATTAGAGGTCGAGCCTTACACTATCGCGATTACCTTTGATGATGGTTATCGAGACAATTTGACGTACGCACATCCGATTTTGAAAAAATACCGACTACCTGCCACACTGTTCGTCACCACTGGACACATCGGGACCAATGGTATGATGTGGAATGATCGGGTCTCATGGGCTTTCAAGCATACAGGTCGCAAAGATTTTACAGTCGACATCGCGAATCGGCGCTTAAAATTTTCTCTTCGTTCAACAAGGGATAGGATCCGTTCTTTAAGTTTGGTTCTTGAGACGCTCAAGGCGGTTTCTGATACTGAAAAAAGCTGCATCATCGACTCCGTGGTGACGGAGTTAAACAGGGAGGGAGCAGAGCCGGGAAGACTTATGCTGAGTTGGGGTGAACTTCGACAGATGGTTGAAGAGGGATGGGAAGTAGGATCGCATACGGTCAATCACGTAATCCTGACACGGGTGCAAGCATCCGTCGTCAACGATGAGCTGCGGAAATCTAAGGAAACTCTCCAAAGAGAGCTGCAGTGTCCAATCAGTTTGTTTGCTTATCCAAACGGAAAACAGCCGGACTTCGATTTGTCAATCAAGGCCCTCGTCCGTCAGGCCGGATATAAAGCTGCGGTCACGACTCTGGACGGTCTCAATGACAGGAGTACGGACCCGTTCGAAATGCGCCGGCGGAGCCCCTGGGAGCCTGATTTACCTTGTTTTGCGACGAGATTGCTTCACGTTTATTGGAAAAAAACTAAACAAACCTCATGGTCAGATTTTTGTCAAGGGAGATGGTTTTATGAAACCCAAACATAGTGGAATGTGCTCAATTGTTTTCGGGCTCGTAATTGGAACCGCAGTTTGGCTTGGAGCTATTCACGTCGCCCTAGGACAAGACTTCGATGCGATGTACAACGATCAAGACGTCGCAACGAATCACATCAATAGAGGCTTGGCAAAACTGGGAGTGGAAAACTTGTACGGTGCAAGGAAAGAATTCGAGTTTGTCATCGGTATGGAAAAGGATACGGGGAAAAAACATGTAGCCTATTTAAACCGGGGCGTTATTTACGCCTTGGAGGATCAGTTGAATTTGGCAGTCAAGGATTATTTGGCAGCCATTCAGCTGAAGCCAGACTATGCCGAAGCTTACTTTAATCTCGGCGCGGTGTACTACAGACAAAAACTCTCCAAAAAAGCAGAAGAGGTATTTTTAAAGGCGATTGAGATAGATCCGGAATATGGGCGAGCACACTACAGCCTGGGTTTTCTCTACCTTGACCAGAAGAAATACGATCTAGCAAAGCTACACGCTGAAAAGGCGGCGGAAAATGGTGTCCCGTTTAGAACGCTTAGAGAACGGCTGGCCAAGGTCGGCCAATAGATATTTTTACAAGCTTGGAATGCTGTTTGCGTCTTAAACATGTCTGAGATCACCGACACTATACAATGGTGGGAATTTGGATTTAGAGTGCTGGTCTGGCGAATTCCTACGGAGCGCAGATAATTTCCAAGAAAAGGCTCGACGGCTCTGTAGCAACACCATCAGTGCCGTGAAATTCTCTTATCGTCGCTAAATTCCGTGCGTCAGGGAACCTTTTTGGGCTAACCGCTGGACGAGTTGCGAGTTCATTATTGTGCGCCGGTGACATATATTGTCATCGAATCGTGCTTTGCGACGGGGATCATTTCCTGATGCATTGATGGCGGAAGCTTACATGATGGGAGACTCGAAATGGAACTTGCTAGTGAAGCCAGGGTTATGATGAAAGTCAAATTTTTTACACAGGGCCAGCCTTTTCTTTTTAGCAGTGTCTTGTGAGGATGAGTCATACGAACGGTCTGAAGGGGCTGGTATTAAGCGGTGGGCGCGGTACTCGGCTCCGCCCTCTGACACATACAGCCGCGAAGCAACTGGTTCCCGTTGCCAATCGGCCGATTTTGTTTTACGTGCTTGACAATCTAAAAGCCGCAGGGGTGAGCGAAGTCGGAATGATTATCTGTCCTGAGACAGGGCAAGCTGTTCAGAATGCCGTTGGAGACGGAAAGGCGTGGGGGCTTACGGTTGAATACATTTTGCAAGACCAACCGTTAGGCCTCGCCCACGCTGTTAAGATCGCACGACCTTTTTTGGGCCAAAATCCATTTATTATGTATCTTGGTGATAACCTTATTGGTTCGAAGATTTCGCAATTCTGCGCCCAATTTCAAGCGTCCGATGGAGACGCCATGATTCTCCTAAAAGAAGTCGACACTCCGTCGGCTTTTGGCATCGCGGAAGTCGATGACAACGGACACGTGAAAAATCTCGTTGAAAAACCCAAGAGTCCTAAATCCAACCTTGCTTTAGTGGGGATCTATGTTTTCTCTCACAAGATTCATGCAGCGATCGATCGTATCAAGCCATCTTGGCGAGGTGAACTTGAGATTACCGATGCGATCCAAGCTCTACTCGATGATGGGAGCAAGGTGCTTAGCAATCGAATCGATGGCTGGTGGTTAGATACGGGGAAAAAAGATGATCTTTTGACCGCCAACAGAATTGTTTTAGACGATTGGATTCAACGGACCATCGAAGGACAAGTGGACGCGGAGAGTAATGTCACGGGTCGAGTAAAGCTGGGAAAGGGTAGTAGAGTCGTGAGAAGTCGAATTCGTGGGCCCGTCGTCGTTGGCGAAAACGTTTTCATCGAAGACTCTTTCATTGGTCCTTTTACGTCGATTGGTGACGGGTGCAGGATCCACTCGTCTGTTTTGGAGCATTGCGTATTTTTGGAGAATGCAACCGTAAAACGTGTCGATAGGTTGGAAGACAGCTTGGTAGGAAAAAACTCGGTGGTGGTTAAGGAAATCGGAGCACATCAAGCGTACCGCCTGATGATTGGCGATGATTCTGAGGTATCGCTGTAATGCCTTTTCGCTTTCGAGGCCTCGACCTTCCTGAAGTCGTTCTAATTGAGCCCAAGGTTTTTCTCGACGAACGAGGGTTTTTCTTGGAAACCTATAAACACTCTGAATTTGCCAGTAACGGTATTGAGGAACGGTTTGTTCAAGAAAATCATTCCCACTCTTTGCGCAGAACGCTCAGGGGACTCCACTATCAAAAGCACCCGAAAGCACAAAGCAAGATCGTGAGAGTGGTTGTGGGCGCGATTTTTGACGTCATTGTAGATATCCGGAAAGGGTCACCGCGTTACGGCCACTGGATAGGAGTTAATCTATCGGCTGAGAACCAAAAGATGCTTTATATTCCCGCGGGCTTTGCTCATGGGGCATGTGTCATGAGCGAACAGGCTGCATTGCTTTACATGGTCAGTAGCGAATATGCGCCGGAATGCGAGGCGGGAGTGATCTGGAATGATCCTGCTCTCGGAATCCGGTGGCCCGAGTCCCAACCCATTCTTTCATTACGGGATCAAATGTGGCCCGTCCTAGCGAATGCGGACAACAGCTTTGTCTATGGGGATTGCTAACGGTAGATCCGTTATCTAATTCTAACTAGTTTCCGGGGAGTTGCTTGAGAAACTTGTTAATCACAGGTGGTTGCGGGTTCATAGGGAGTCATTTTGTCAGGTTGGTTCTGCACCAACGCCCGCACTATCGCGTCGTTAACTTAGACCTTCTGACCTACGCCGGTAACTTGGGAAATCTAGCAACGGAAGAACGCACACGTGAGCACTTAGCATATCGCTTTGTTCTCGGAGATGTCGCGGATGCAAACCTCGTGAACGAATTGATTGAGCAGGAAAACATTGATGCCATCGTGAACTTCGCCGCGGAAACCCATGTTGACCGCAGCTTGTTGGATAGCGCGCCTTTTTTGCGCATCGATGTTGAGGGTACGCGAGTTCTTTTAGAGGCTGCCAGCCATCGACTTGTCGAGAGATTCTTACAGGTTTCGACGGATGAAGTTTATGGTTCGCTTACGCTTTCGGAACCATCGTTTACGGAAGAAAGTCCGCTAAAGCCGAATAGTCCCTATGCAGCGAGCAAGGGGGCAGCAGATTTGTTGGTTCGAGCCTATCATCACAGCTACGGTGTTCAGGCACTAGTCACGAGGTGCAGTAATAATTATGGTCCCTATCAATTTCCAGAGAAATTCTTGCCCCTGTTCATCACCAACGCGCTTGAGGATCGGCCGCTTCCCTTGTACGGCGATGGACAACAGATCCGCGATTGGATCCATGTCGAGGACCATACAAGAGCCTTACTAGATGTACTGGAACAAGGGCGCCCCGGAGAGATCTATAATATAAGCGCGGGCGGTGAAAAAACCAATCAGCAAATGGCGGAATGGGTTCTGCAATTGCTCGGAAAACCACACGAGTTGATTCGTCATGTGA
>Ga0126371_10000364_pt1 | contig 36946 bp, 26 predicted proteins | sample PanSoiMetaPlot_4_FD_110145 | JGI IMG/M metagenome (GOLD analysis project Ga0126371, IMG submission 110145) | Tropical forest soil microbial communities from Panama - MetaG Plot_4 | ecosystem: Environmental > Terrestrial > Soil > Tropical forest > Bulk soil | place: Panama | collected 2016-02-17
TGATCGGCTTTGTCAATGAGGAATCCGGATACAGCGTGTCGTTGATCCGAGTGCAGTGGAGGCGGAACGATCCCATTGACTTGTGGCTCATGATGCCCAAGGGGGTAAAGAAGCCTCCGGTGATCCTCTACCTTTACGGGTACCCCTCCGATACAGATATCTTTAAGAACCCCAAGTGGCAGGAATTCACCACCAAGGGAGGCTTCGCGGCTGCAGGATTCGTAACCGCCCTGACAGGACATCGCTATCATGATATTGGCTGGAAGGATTGGTTCGTCAGCGAATTGCCGCAGTGCCTGGCCGAGTCTGCACACGATGTGCAGATGGTGCTGGATTACCTTGCCTCGCGCGGCGACCTTGATGTGGACCGGGTTGGCGTTTTTGGCCAGCTTTCAGGAGCCAGCATTGCGATTCTTGCGGCGGCCGCCGACCCACGCATCAAAGTGCTGGATGTGCTCGATCCATGGGGCGACTGGCCGACGTGGATGGAGAAATCTCCCTTCGTTCCGAAAAACGAACGTTCCGATTACGTGAAACCGGAATTTCTGAGCAAGGTCGCGTCTCTGGAGCCCGTGGAGTGGATGCCAAAAGTCCAGGCCAAGAAATTCCGTCTGCAGCAGCGGCAATTCGAGGACGAAACGCCTTTAGTATCCAAAGAAAGACTGCAAGCAGCTGCTCCGACAGGTGCGGCCGTCGTGATGTACAAGACGGACGCCGAATTTAACAGCGCCATAGGACCTGATGGGGACAATGCTCTGGATTGGATCAAGAATGCAGTGAAATCTCTTTCCCTGCCGGCGCCGGACATTCCGGTTCCAGCAAACAAAAGCAACTGAATCTGGCCTGGAACTTACCCTTCAAGAAAGCGTCGGTTCTTCGATGCGAGAGGTCGACGCTCGCTTCGACCCAGCTTCCGCAGGCGTTGCGCTTCGTGGATCTCCTTTTGAACGATAGCCTTCTTCACCAAATTTGACTTCTGGACCTTCCCGTTGAACGATGAAATTGCAATAAGTCTCGTGCAACAGCAGTGTCTTGAGGAGCAAAGCTACTATTTAGGAGTAAGAAACACTTGTAATCTGGGTTGGTACCGGTCCGAATAGACTCCGAGGACGTAGTGTCCGAGTCGAATTGCAACAACCAACCTGTGATCTTAGATGTTACTTGGAATAGCTATAGTTCGAGTTGGGCCATTGCGACTCAAGGAAAAAGCCCACCATAACAACCAGTGGGCTGAGGTTCAAAAGGTTTTGTGGTTACTATGCGCACGCACACAATAAAGCGGCGACGGTGATTGTCAAATGTCAAGTTTGTGCGAGTCTTAGCCCGCCAGCGCAAACTCGCGCGGCAATTTATTAGACGAGCCTCTTGGGAAAAGGGGACAATTGCGTCGCTCATCGGCTCTGGAAATAAAGAGAGTACGTTTTCTATTTCAAGGAGCATATTCTCTTTCGACTGTTAGGACACGTCTCACCATCATTCGTTCTGCAAGTCAAACACACCGAGCGATTTGCGTAGTTTTTTTTCATAAGTTTAAGAATCGCTCGACACCAAATGTGCAGCGTCCATGCGACGGCCGCACTGTCCGTAACGCCTCCTTCAACGGATTAAGCATGGCTTAGGTTCGCGTCGTCTATCGCGAGTTCTTTGAAGCCAAGCTCCAATGGAAGAAGAAGCGGATTCTTCACCTTGCCCGGCCGGAACTTACATCTGCGAAATCGACGCTAAAGTCATCGTCGACAATCTCGCTCCCGCTCGGAGATTCGCTCTGCCAAACGCGATCGCATCGGCTTCGGGCCGATCTTCCTCTGTTCCCCCGGCGAACTGCTCTGAAGGACGTGGCGTCAGTAGATTGAGCGTCGTTATCGATTCTTCATCCTGCGGAAAGGAATCGGTGGTGGGCTGTCACTAGGAATCTCTTAAGAAGGTCAGCGTACTGGCCTTCGTGTTCATTCCCGGTGCATGGAAATCCGCACCAAAACTCCTCGCGCAACCTCTCGGCAGCGCGCAACCAAATGCGCAGCCCTCGTGGAGTCATGGTTCTACTTCACACCGTGCAACCGAAGTTCGACCCGGGTTCATCCAATCCAATATCGGCAACAGGATTACGTTCGTTACGACCCGGTATGCTTGCTCGCAGCCTTCTCCTCCTATATGCTTAAAGGTTCGAGTACTGATAAGAGAATGCTGCACCCGACAAACCCGAATGGGTCTGGGACCAAGCGCTGCTGGGCGCTCGTGGTCCTGCTCGCGGTGTGCTCGCTTGCAGTAAGTGTAGCTACACGTTATACGTCAGATCCGACCGATTCAGGCGGAGCAACAACGACCGTCGAGAGACACGTGACTCCCGAACCCGGTCGGCAGCGGCTCTTGCAAAACGCCGCCACTTGGATTCCTCCACTCATCTGCTCTGTCGTCTTTCAGATCCCTCTTTCGTATTCCAGGATAATTCCGGTCGGGCCGCAAATTCCCAACCTGGTTCTTGAAGAAAATCTTTACAATCGGCCTCCTCCTTCCCTGCAACTGTTCTGGTAAGCAATTCGCGGATCGTTCCTGATTCAGACGCTTCATGTGTCGCAGCTGACAATGTGCGGTCTTAAGGTGCGCATGACCGGGAACCCTCCGGCCAAGGAGCCGCATTCAAGTTACGCGCTCGAACGAGTTTGCATCGCTAGAACCGTTATCGGAAAGGATCTCTATGCCCGCTGTCCACCGGTTGACAGAGGAACAACTCGACGGCCTGCGCCAATTCGACACCTGCATGATCGCGAACGCGGTGGAGACCTTCAACCTCAGGTTGCGAAACACAGGATTCACCAGCGGCAACGTCCGCTGCATCTTCCCCGACGCTCCGTCCATGGTCGGGTACGCCGTCACGGCCCGCCTGAGCAGCGGTGAACCCCCGATTGGCGGCGGCACGTTCCGTGATCGTGGCGATCTTTGGAAATTCTTGCTGCAGTCTCCGTCTCCGCGCATCCTGGTCCTGCAAGACATAGACGATCCCCCCGGACGAGGAGCGTTCGTTGGAGATATGCACGCAGCAGTCCTGAAGGCATTGGGTTGCGTCGCTTACATCACCAATGGTGCTGTGCGGGAACTGCCATCGATCCAAGCGGTGGGGCTTAATTTGTTCGCCGGAAACGTTTCAGTCTCCCACGCCTATGCGCACATCTTCGACCTGGGAGCAGCGGTCACGATCGACGGGATGGAGATCCACACGGGCGATCTCCTGCATGGAGACCGCCATGGAATTCTGTCAATCCCGCAAGACATTGCGACTTCTCTTCCCGGAGTTGCGGCCAGGCTGCAGCGCATTGCGCGAAAAGTAATCGACTATTGCCAATCAAGTGGATTTTCCGTCGAGGGGCTGGCGGGAGTCATGAAAAAGGTAAATACCTAGGCCAACTGAGGCGGAACAAACTATCGTTGGACAAATCGCGGAGAAGGCTGGTCAGAATTAATGAACAACCAAAGTAGACGTCACGCAAACCGGACTTGGCGGACAAATGCTTTCATCTCCCTGGTGGCGGGATCCGCAGTCGCATTCGCTCTAACGCTCACCTCGTGTTCCGGAGACGGAGAGAAAAAAGTACAGGCCAACACTTCGAACCTCGCTGTTGGAGTCACCAAAGTCGTCAAGAAATCTCTCGGCCGTGAACTCACTCTCTCCTCTGAGTTGGTGCCCTTCCAGGAAATCGACGTTTACGCCAAAGAGTCCGGCTATGTGAAAAAACTGTCAGTTGACTACGGCAGTCACGTGAAAGCCGGAGACGTCATGGCCGTCCTCGAAATTCCGGAACTGGAAGCTCAACTTCAGGAAGACCAGGCACAGATCAAGAATGCCACCAACCAGGTAGATCGTGCGCAACATGAACTCGCGCGCTACCAGGCACAATATAAGGCTCTGCATCTCCAGTACACCCGCCTCAGTGGTGTCTTCGAGAGTCAGCCCGGAATTGTCGCTCAGCAGGAAGTTGACGACGCTCAGGGCAAAGACCTTGCCGCTTCGTCGCAGGTCGATGCAGGCCAGGCTGCTCTTGAGTCTGCGCAGAGTCAACTTTCCGTCTCGAAGGCAAAACTTGCTCACGATCAAACACTATTTGATTACTCCAAAATTACAGCGCCATTTTCAGGTGTTGTTACACAACGTTACGCCAATCTTGGGACTCTGGTTCAGGCGGGCACGAATTCCAGCACGCAAGCCATTCCTATCGTCAGATTGTCCCAGGATGATCTCTTCCGTCTGGTGATCCCGGTTCCCGAGTCATACGTACCATACATTCGGGTGGGTGATCGCGTCGATGTTCGCGTGCCGTCACTGAATCGCACATTCCCCGGAAAAGTAGCGCGTTTCTCGGTAGACGTTCGAGAAGACACCCGAACGATGCATACCGAAGTAGACGTTCGCAATCGCGATCACGTGCTCGTCCCGGGTCTGTATGCAGAGGCCGACTTGGTCCTTGAACACAAAGAAGACATCCCAACGATTCCTCTGCAGGCAGTGAACCATGCGGGTGACAAGACTACCGTCTTCGTGGTGACCGGCGATAACCAATTGGAGGATCGGCCCGTTCGACTGGGCATTCAGACAGCTAACGATGCCGAAATAGTTGCCGGCCTGCACGAGGAGGAAATGGTAGTTGTGAGCGACCGTGCAGGCCTGAAAGCCGGCGAAAAGGTCTCACCCCAAATTGTGCAAGTAATGCAGTTTCACGAAAACAGTCAGGAATAAGCGAAAATCCATACCAAATTCCAGAGAATGGTCGAATAAATGTCTGGTTTCTCAATTCGTAATCCGTATTTCATCGTCGTCATTTGCCTGGCGCTGATGGTCATCGGTGTGACCAGTCTCGCCCGCATGCCGGTGGATCTGTTCCCCTCCATCAATCTCCCAGAGGTTGTAGTCGCTACGTTTTATTCGGGCATGCCTCCACAGGATATTGAAACCGATATCACTGACCCGTTGGAACGCTTCTTCACTCTGGCCAGCGGTATCGACCACATGGAATCGCGCTCCCTGTTGGGTGTCAGCATTATTAAGGTGTATTTCCAGGCGGGCACGAATGCCGATGCGGATGTAACGCAGCTCTCGAATCTCGCCTTGGCCGATCTGAAGCGCTTGCCCCCCGGCACACTGCCACCGGTCGTCTTGAAATTCGACGCCTCCAGTCTTCCGGTCTGCCTCGTGACGTTGAAGGGCGAGGGCTTGAACGAGACGCAACTGCACGACATTGGACAGTTCACCATTCGCAACCAGATTGCGGTCGTAAAGGGCGCCGAGATCCCTCCCCCATTCGGCGGGAATATCGCCAGATCATGGTGTACGTCGACCCGTACAAGCTGGCCTCCCGCCAACTCAGCCCCATGGACGTCGTCGGCGCTGTAAACAATTCGAACCTTATATTGCCGGCCGGCGACGTCAAGATGGGTCCTTTCGATTACTACGTTTACTCCAACAGCCTGGTCGACAACATGGATCAGCTCGGTAAGATCCCGGTCAAAACCGTTGGATCTTCCTGGGTATCGGTAAACGATCTGGGCAAAGCTGAAGACGCGAATCAGATCCAGTACAACCTTGTGCGCGTTGACGGTCAACGATCTGTGTACCTGCCGATCATGAAGCAGGGCGGCGATACCAACACAATCCAGGTTGTGAACGGGATTCGGGAGATGATCGGACACCTCTTCGATATCCCCAAGCAGCTGAAAGCCACCGTCGTTTTCGATCAGTCTGCGTTTGTGAAAGAGGCCATCAAGACTCTCCTTCACGAAGGCCTGATTGGATTGCTTCTGACGAGCTTGATGATCCTGGTCTTTCTGGGTAGCTTCCGAGCCACGTCAGCAGTATTCCTCTCGATCCCCCTCTCGGCCCTTGCCACCTTCGTCGTGCTCTACATGATGGACAGCACGATTAACACAATGATCCTCGGAGGCTTGGCGCTGGCCTTCTCGCGCATCATCGATAACTCAGTCATCTCGCTGGAAAATATATATCGGCACCTGGAAATGGGCGCCGAACCGATGAAGGCTGCAGAAATTGGCGGAAATGAAGTAAGCCTGGCGGTGCTCGCCGCAACCCTCACCACAGTGGTGGTGTTCTTCCCGGTCACGTTTCTTTACGGAGTTAGCAAGTTCCTCTTCAGTGCGCTGGCGCTCGCGGTTGTGATTTCGCTATTCGCCTCCTACCTGGTCGCGATGACCGTAATTCCGCTGTTCTGTTCACGTTTTCTGAAAGCCGTGCCGCACGCCGTGGAGGCACACGCGCACGCTAATGAATACGAGATTGAACCGACGGCGACGGTGGCACTCTCCTGGTGGGACCGCTTCACCACGGCCTTCAATCGCAGCTTCAACCGTCTTCTCGATTTTTATGAACTTTGGGTGCGGCGCGCAGTGAAGCGTCCGGCCCTCACCGTCGCGGCCCTCAGCGGCGCGTTCCTGGTCAGTGTAGCCATTTATCCGCTTCTGGGTTTGGCCTTCTTCCCGCAAACGGATGCCGGTCAATTCACCATCAATCTCAAGGTTCCGACCGGCAGTCGTCTCGAGGTCACCGAACAGTACGTCACCAAGGTCGAAGATCTGATACGCCATGAAATCGATCCCAAAGATTTGAAGATGATCGTTTCCAACCTGGGCGTCGTGCCCGACTTCTCATCGCTATACACCACCAACGCAGGTCCCTACACGGGAACGGTTCAGGTTGAACTCCAGGCAGAGCACACCAACAGCAGCTTCTGGTACATGCACCGTGTGGAAGAGCAAATGGCAAAGCGGTATCCGGAGATTCGCACATTTTTCTCGAGCGGATCAATGGTCGACGCGGTGCTCAATATGGGCATGCCCGCCCCGATCGACGTGCAGGTGAGCAGTTCCCACCTCCGCGAGAACTATGCGGTAGCCCAGAATCTTGCGAACCAGATTCGGAATCTGCCGGGAGTAGGCGAGGTATATATCCCGCAAGACCTGAATTATCCGGCACTGCGGCTCGATGTCGACCGAGTCCATGCGGCCGAGCTGGGGCTGACACAGAAAGAGATTGTGGACAACGTTATTACCGCGCTCAATTCGAATGCCATGATTGCACCGAACTACTGGGTAGACCACAAGACCGGCAACGATTACTTCCTCACCGTGCAGTACTTCGAAAAGGGCCACTCCGCAATCCACGATTTCACAGACCTGACGAACATTCCCATCCGCGCACCTAACCTAAAGCAACCTACGACGCTCAACGCCGTCGTCAAGCTTGAGCAGATTCAGACGCCAACCGAAGTGGATCACTATCAGATCCAGCGCGTCACCGACATCTACGTCGCTCCTAAAGGCGAGGATATGGGGAAGGTGTCGGATCAGATCTCAAGCCTGATTCACAAGCTCAACGCCCCCGAGGGCGTGCGCGTTAACTTTCGCGGAATGGTGCAGGGGATGAACGCCTCGTTTCGAAGCTTTGCCATTGGCCTATCACTGTCCGTAGTGCTGCTCTATCTGATTCTGGTGGCCCAGTTCAAGTCATTCAAAGACCCAGTTCTGATCATGCTGGCCATTCCTATGGGTTTCATCGGCGTCCTTATCATCCTGCCGCTGACGGGAACCACTCTCAACGTGATGTCGTTGATGGGCGTGCTGATGTTAGTAGGCATCGCGGCGTCGAACAGCATTTTGATTGTCGAGTTCACCCACCGGCTTGAAGAGCAAGGCAAGTCGATGGAAGAAGCCGTCATTACTTCGTGCCGGGTCCGCCTGCGTCCCATTCTTATGACCTCGTTGGCGACGATCATCGGAATGATCCCCATGGCTCTGAAACTCGGCACAGGCAGCGAGCAGTACGCTCCTCTGGCGCGCACCATCATCGGGGGTCTTACGGTTTCGGTCGTGCTAACAGTGTTCATCGTACCCGCCGCCTACCTGCTCGTGTATGGCAAGAAAAGTCCGCAAGCTCCCCCAGCTACTGCGACGGAGACTGGGCAATGAACCGGACACTCAGCACGATGATCAAGGTTCAACCTCTTATTCGTGCCACATTGCTCTCTCTCACCATATCTCTAACCTTTCCCGCCATGGCGCAAAACGCCAATCCGGTGCAAGCTGAGAGCCTCCCGTCCGCTCCGCAGCCGCAGCAAACATCGAACGACTCGAGAACACAGCCAACAGATCTCGCTCCGCCCCTTCTCGCGGCAATCCTGCAAACGAGTCCGCCTCAAGCCGTTTCCGCCCCGGGGTCGCCACCGCCACAAGCCGCACCAAGTCCCGGCCAACCTATGCGACTTACCCGCGTTCAGGCCGAGCAGTTGGCGCTCAAGAACAACCCTCAAATTAGCGTCGGCCGTCTTCTCGCCCTCGCGCAACACCAGATTTATCGCGAAAGCCGGGCTGCGCTGCTTCCCAATTTCAACGGTTCTGTTACCGCAGTGGACGCCAATGAAGGCAGTCGCATTGGAGCCGGATCGCTCGCGGCATCGCGCTTGCTCGAACACGCAGGCGCCGGAGTTACTCTGAGCCAACTACTCACCGACTTCGGGCGCACCACTAATCTTGTGTCGTCCGCGAAGCTGCAGGAAAAAGCGCAAGATGCAAATGCGCTTGCGACTGCTGAAGACATCGTTCTCGCTACCGACCAGGCTTTTTACAACGCGTTGCAGGCTCAGGAGCTTCTCAAAGTTGCGCAACAAACTGTCACGACACGCCAGTCGGTGCAGCATCAGGTCGACGTGCTCACGCAGAACAAGCTCAAGTCAACTCTGGATCTTTCCTTCGCCGACGTAAACTTGTCCCAGGCCAAGCTTCTTCTGCTCGATGCCCAAAACAATGTCGACTCTACGATCGCAGCCTTAACAGCGGTGCTGGGCTTCGACAAGCAAGTGCAGCATGAACTCAGCGACGAGAACAACCAACTTCCATCGCCTCCGCCGGATGTGGGCGTACTGATCGATACTGCGTTGCAACAGCGCCCCGATCTGCAAGCCCTCAACTACAATCAGCAGGCAGCCGACAAATTCCGGCGCGCCCAGCGTGATCAGCAATTTCCGACCATTAGCGCTCTCGGTGTCGCCGGAGGAACTCCCGTCCGCCCTGATTGTTTCGGTGGTTGCTTCCCCAACTATTTCGTCTCGAGCTGGTACGGCGCGATCGGCGTAAATATGAACGTGCCGATCTTCAACGGATTTCTTTTCAGCGCCCAATCGTCGGAAGCCAATTACCGCGCTAAAGCCGCAGCAGAAAACGCTCGCAGTTTGCGCGATCGGGTAGTGCGCGACGTTCGCACCGCCTGGCTCTCAGCGAATACAGCGTTCCAACGGGTGAGTGTTGCGGCGGAACTTGCCAAACAGGCAGACCTGAGTTTGACCCTCGCGCAGGGCCGTTACAACCTTGGGTTGGGGTCCATTGTTGAACTCAGTCAGGCGCAATTGCAGCAGACCGACGCGGCCATCGGCTACGTCAACGCCCAGTATCAGTACCGTCTTTCCCTCTCGACTCTGAACTTTGAGACTGGAGTTCAGCCGTAATCGGGAGCCAGGGAATGGACTCGCTAGTCCGGCTCATTCCCCGGTCTCTCTCACCCTCATCTTTTCGAGCGTTGCCAGTCGACTCGATATTTCCCCGTTCTCATCTTCCGACATCCCCGCCATGTGGTAATAGGTGAGAATGTGCTGCTTCAAGCTTTCGCTGATCGCTCGATTCGGCTTTGCGGTGAGCCGTCCGAGTAACTGCGCGTACGCTTCGTCCGCCAGTGGATAATCCCCCGCCTTCGATCGTCTTCCTGTATCGAGATCAACATTGGCCAAGGCAACCGGATCGTTTACACCCTCTTCGAGTGCCTTGCGCAGCGTATCGCGAAACACATCGACCGTGTGATTCATGCTCTGCAGATACCATTCCTGCGTCTGATTGTCGGGGATTTTGATCGCGAGGTCCGCCGCTCCTCCCACCTTCGGAACCAGAAAAACTACGATCGCCAACAGATGAGCTTTAAATCCCGGTCCTTGCTGTGCATGCTTCCAATGACGCTCATAGTTGGTCTGCGCCACGCGTTCGGAAAAGATCCGATAAGCGTCATCGTCCGGGTGCGGTGGAAACGCGTTCCCGTGCAGCACAACCTCCGCCTCTGCAAACGCCGGGATGAAACGCCGTACGGCTGTACGATAGCTCCGCAACGCCGGCCGAGACTTTCCGAGCACTTGGTGAATGTCGAATCCGTATGTGGCGACGAACGCTCGCTCCAGAAATTTTCTGGGCACCTTGAACCCGATGAATTCAAGATAAGCCGGCGGAGCGAACGCCGCGTCTCTGAGTTCGTCAACGTCGAATGCAAATTCGGTCCGGATGTGTCCGTGCGGGCTTTCCCCATACGTCACCTCATCGCCATACTTCTTCTCCAGTTTGGGAAATTCGATGGCCGTGGCAGGATTGATCGCTTCCGCATGCCCGATCGAGTCCCCAAGGTAGTGCGACAGAGCACCGATCGCGAACGCGTACTCATCAATCGTGTGCGCGTTGCGCAGCATCCACATCACGAAATCGCCGCTGCGTACGTAATGCGTCAGATTGCTGAAGAACTTCTTGCCAAAAGGGTAGTACCCCATGTCCTGCACCGCCGACCCGCCGTAGGCATAGGCATGCGCGTCTTTCAGCTGTTTTTCCGTGGCCCCCGGAAACTTGGCCAGTAACAGCGGCCGGATCGAACTGTTCCATGCCAGATCGATCAACTCCTCGTGCGTGAGCACGGAATACGCTCCACTGTTCGCGGTAAATAAGGTCGTCGCAAGCAGCAAAGCGATTGAGCGACTGAGATTCTTCGAGTTTTTCAAAGGAACGTACACAGCGACCCCGTCCCTTCGATGCATTGAGATTATGGGAAAGTTGCGCAGGAATAGCTATCGGTTCGGCATTGGGAGTCAATCAACTTCGAACGGTGCTACCGGCCCGCAGAGTTATCGCCTCCAAAGGTCTCAGGTGGGTCGAAATAGCATGCGTGCCACAAAGCAGAATCCGACAGTTTTTCGGACTTCCATTTTTGCAGGATCGGTGTGGGAACTGCGATCATCCCCCCATCGGCTGAATCGAAGATCAATACGATGCCGGCCAAATCTGCCGATGTCTGGGCCATCTCCTCGTAGTTCTTGTCCAACAGGGATTTTGCAAAGTCGAGCTTGACTTGGGGGCCAGTCTCTTTGGACGACTCGTCAATCTTCTGTACGGAAATCAGCTTGACGTTCTTTCCGCGAAGCGGCGCCCAGTCACCGGGAAATGGGACCGTTTCCTCGCGCACGACATGAAATAAATTCGCCGCCGCGTTGGCGGGAGCAGCCTGGGTGTCAGGAATAGTGTCAGGCAATTCCAAATCATTACGCCAGACCCAGCCCCGAGACAGACCGGAGATGCGCACATGAACCCAGTCCTGGTTGTAGTTGAGAATCTCGAACTCGTCGTGCGCCGAGGCGAGGAAGATTGGCTTCGCGCTGAGACTCGGGGTCGCAACCACGGCGGTTCCTGTTTTTTTCACCGCTGCCATGTTCTTCGGATGTGCCTGGTTCTTTACGATCTCTTGTAACTGGTCAAGCTCTGCCAACAGACGAGTCCGTTCCGGATCCGCTTTCGGCACCTCCGGCTGGGCCGTTCCCAAAGTCGATGGCTTCCCTGACAATGCCAAGCCACTCGCCAGCGAAGAAGAAACCGTGGATGGCGAATCGAACAGATGTGGCTGAGGAGCAGAAATCGCCTCTTCACTCGATCCGTTTGACTGCTCAGGGTGGGGTCCGGAATGAGCCGGAGGGGGCGTTTTCTCCACTTTGCCCGGTTGAGCACCGCCTGTAGTTTGGACCGACTCCTTAGCCTGCTCCGAGCGGACCACCTGTTCACCCTGCTTCTCCGCACCCGGCTTCGACGCTGCCAACTGTTCCGCTAGCTGATCGAGAATGTCGCTCTCGATGCGGCCGTTGGAATGCAGCAACTCGTATCCAGAACGGGATTTCTGCGGATCGTCGTACCACGCGGTCACGCTCGCGCTAACCCGGACAAGACAGCCTCCATTCGCCGCCGAGGTCACCTGCGCAGTGGCCTGAAAGTACGCACGTTGATAGCGCTCGAGCCCGTGCTCGCCAGCGACCGCAAATCCATCCAACGTGGGCAGATGCCCAGCCATCCCGCTTTGCATCTGTTGAAGCGCCTTTCTTACTGCGGATTCGGACTGTCCGAAGCTGCGCTCATATGTTTTGGCCTGACCATTGGCCGACAGCGAAACAGAGATGCCAGTGAGCAACGCCAGACAACCGACGAGCGCACCCCGACCGACCAAACTCGGTTTCATGGCAACTCCTCGAGTTCGACGCGCGAAATCCATCCGTGCTGACCGTCGTGCGTCTCGACTCCGAACCAATAGGGAGTTGAAATCACGACCAAAACCTCTGCTCCCGCTGGAAGCGTCTGCAGGCTGGCTGCGGTCTGAAAGGGTGCCGACCTCAGAGGAGTTCCTTGGGCTTTGACCTTCCGCTCTGCCAATAACCGCAGCTCATGTACCTTTTTCTTCAGGTCTTCCATGGAGGAGGTAGCCGACACCCCGTTGCCCATCGCCTCAACCTTCTTCTCCGTTACTGATTGGGACCCATCTTCGACCTGCGGCGTTGAGTTCACCGGCAGAAGCTTTTTTTCGGTCGCTTCCCGCCTCTCGTGCTCTGCCTCTTCCGCCTGCTGCGTCATTGACTGCAAAGCCTCAACCTGGTCGTGGATATCTTTGTATTCCGCGCTCTCCACCGAACCGTCTGACGCATGCACCCTGCGGCGAAAATCCTCCACGAAAACGGCATCGATTTTCAGCACCGTGTGGGTTTCGTCCTGTTTGATGACCACGTAGCGAACGGCCAAAGTGCCGACATCGCCACCGTCCTTAAAGTTTCTAGGATCCAAGGCGTGTTGCCGCACTTTGTAGAAAATCTTGCCTCCGTCGCTCCACGGCTCGAACAGGGCGGAGTCGCTGGCGGCAGCAGCTCCGCTAACAGACTCATCTTTCGCGTACTCCTTCGTACCTCGGATAACCCCGTTCTGTACAACCTCTTCCACGGCTTTGAGAACGTCTGCCTCAGGAGCGGGCACGCTCACCACGAGCCCCACACCGTACTGAAGTGCGTCTTTTTTGTCACGGGCCGAAGCGGGGTAAATCGGAAAAAGGAGGAGCGTTACGCAACTTGTATAAAGCAGGTTGGTGATCCAGCGAGGAGAGCCCATTTCTAGATTTCTGTACTCGACGAAAAATTGAATGTCGCAGTCTAGCATCCTTTCGCAATCTCGAATACACCTTTCGACGGGCCCTGAGATTTCTCTGACAATTCACATGACAAACCATTGACATTGTCAGAAATTTGTAAAAATCACTTGCCAAGCATGGAATCGGTAGGGTAGGATTCGCACCCGGTACGGTGGTAGGACCTTCTGGGGATTTTTGGCTCCTTCCGCTCGGGCAATGTGATGCCGGCATCTTCACCCCTGCTGCTCACATCTGCTGATTTGGGGATACGTACAAAATCACATTCTGTGGAGGCATGCGTATGCGCGCCAAGTCGCGCTTTTATCGCAAGTTCCCTTTTGTCGCGCCTTGCCTGGCCGCAGCTTTGGGCCTGTTATTCCTAACCTTTTCCCTCAGCCAGCAGGCGGAGGCTATACCCGCGTTCGCTCGAAAATACGGCTTGCGTTGTTCCGCATGCCATGAAGCGTGGCCGATGCTCAATTACTTCGGCCAGAAGTTTAAAGATAACGGCTATCAGCTGATGAATGATCGTGATTCGCCAATCTGGCAAAATCCGTCGTATTGGCCAGCTACCTTTCGAATCATTCCCTACTGGCACCGAGAAAGCTCAGACAAGGTTCCAGTCGACTCGGTCGCAGGAAGTACCGGGAGTGCCCTGATAGAACATCAGGTTACGAGCCACGGCTTCGATGTCAGTGGGTTGGACTTCCATACTGGCGGTACTCTCGAAAAGAACTACTCCTTCTATGTGCTGCCTTCTTCCGACCCGACCGGCGCGTTTCACTTTGAGACCGTTATGGCTCGGCTGGACAATTTGGGCGGTAGTCCTTGGCTAAACATCAAATTAGGCAAGTTCGAACTTGACAACCTAATCTCTGAAAAGCGGATAGTCACCCTGACCAGCATCTCGGGGGTGTATCAAACCTACCACTTTCTTCCCCAAGGGGACGCCAACATCTTCGGTCAAATCGGCGATAACCAGCTTGGGCTCGAGTATATGGGTCACTCGGGCGACGACCGCACCCGCGTCTCCGCCGCGATCCTTAGTTCCAACGACGGCAATGTGAACTTGCCTTACGGTAATTCCTATACTGGCTTTATCTCGGCCAGCCAGGCGTTTGATGCCGGCAAACTCGGAGTCGAACGCGTCGGCTTTTACGCAATGGCCGGTCAGGCTCCCACTGCTTTTCTGACCAATGGTGGCATCCCGATTCCCGGAACTGGCAGTCAAAACAAGTCCTTCCACCGCGAAGGCTTTGTAGGGTTGTTCTATCTCGGCAAGCTCGACTTCCAGGTATTAACTCAGCACGGTTGGGACAACGCCTGGTTTGGCTCTGGCTACGGCGACGTTATCGGCGGAACGACTCCCCTAAACAACACTCCCGGCACCCTACTCCCAGCTGGCTCACGCTCTCCGATCTGGAATGGGTACATGGTGGAGACTCACTACGTCTATAACCCGCAGCTGGTGTTTATCCAGCGTTCAGAGTGGGAACGCATGTCGCAACAGGCCTCCGCGGCATTGCCTTCCAGCCTAGGGAACATCGACATGTACACCGTCGGGTTCCGCTACTACCCAATCATGAATCCCCGCGCCGGTTTCGCATTCCACAACGAGTATTCGTGGTTCCGTCAGCGAGGAACGTCGCCCGTGACCGGGACAGACTTGACGACCAGCAGCCTGATGCTGGGCTGGGACTTCGACTTTTAGAAAGGACAGCAATCTAATGCGCAAACAAATATCGAATTGGTTGCTTGTAACCGCTGCGGTTGCTGTTCTGGGCCTGCCGATCCTTGGTGCTGCACAAGTCACAAGCGTCCAGCAACAACAGTGGCTAAATTCACCTGCCGCAACCGCCCACGTAGGTAACTTATCCGCACGCGCCCCGGACGGCGCAATGCATTACCGCCGTTATTGCGTCGTCTGCCATGGAGCGATGGGCGATGGCAATGGCGAGTCGGCTCAGTGGGTCGATCCCAGACCACGGGATTTCACCGCTGCCATATTTAAATGCCGCTCCACCCCAACTGGAACACTTCCCACCGATGAAGACCTTTACAACACCATTGCGCGTGGCTTGGACCGTTCCGTGATGCCGCCGTGGAACACGTTCACCAAGCAGGAGCGGGTGGACCTCGTCGCCTGGATCAAGCACTTCTCGCCTCGCTGGCAAACGGAGAAGCCGGGAGAACCAATCCAGATTCCTTCGGAGCCTGAAGTCACGCCCGAGCGAGTCAGGGCCGGCCAGGATGTCTACGCTCGTGTGCAGTGCTGGAAGTGTCACGGTGTTGAGGGGAAAGCCAACGGTCCTTCTGCCGCAACTCTGCAGGATGATCTCGGCCGCCCGATTCTTCCCTACAACTTCGCCGAAGGCGGACGCTTCAAGTGCGGCGGCCCGACCGGTACCACCGACGCGGACTTGTACAAGATCTTCATGACCGGCTTAGATGGCACCCCAATGCCGTCCTTTGCCGACAACCTCAAACCAGATGAGGCCTGGGATTTGGTCTTCTATCTGCGCACTCTTCAACCGTTTCCGTCAAAAGCAAAGGAAATTGCGAGACAACTCGGACTGAAACCGATCAATCCGAATGCGACACCCCAGTAACCTGAATTAACACGAGTGCATTACCCCCTTGGAGAGAGAGTCCATGAAGACGAGTCGTGTACCGAAGTTTGCAGCTGTATGCACCGCCTTAGTACTGGTTTGTTCCGGAACTCTGCTTCTCGACAAAAAGGTCGATGCCGCAGGTTCAGGCTCGATCACCGGCAGCGTCAAGTTGAGTGGTACGGCTCCTCACATGAAGGGTATCGACATGTCGAAGGATCCGTACTGCGCGCAGCAACACACCAATGATCCGCCGAAGATGGAGAACGTTGTCGTAGGTTCCGACGGCGGACTCCAGAACGTCGTGCTCTACATTACCGACGGCCTGCAAGGCGCTGAAGCCAGCGCCGTGCCATCGGACGAACCGAGGTTCGATCAGAAGGGCTGCATGTATAGCCCCCACGTGCTTGTGGTTGACGTCGGTCAGAAATTTCAGGTCACTACCAGCGATCAAACCACCCACAACATTCACCCCTTGCCTACTCCTGGCAGCGGCAACATCGGTTGGAACAAGTCGCAGCCACCGGCGGCTCCGCCAATCGTTACCGACTGGAAGGCTCCTGAGCCGATCAGCGTCAAGTGCAACATCCATCCCTGGATGCACGGCTGGCACGTTGTTGTGAAAGGTCCTTACGCCATCACCGATGCCAGCGGCAACTACGCCCTCAAAGGGCTTCCTCCTGGCTCCTATACCGTCACCGCCTGGCAGGAAGAGTACGGCATTCAGACCCAGAAGGTGACCATTGCTGCTGGAGCACCGGCCAAAGCCGACTTCACCTTCAAAGCGAAATAAGACAAGAGTCGAGTAGCGCCCTCCTGGGGTTAATCATAGTTAACCCCGGGATGACAGACCAACTGCCAGGAGCGAGGGTGACATGGGCAAATTCTTTGCGGTTACCATCATCGTAATTGCGATTCTGTCGGCAATCCCCATCGTGCGGCACACCTGGTGGATGGCTCCCGACATCTCCACGCATGGTGCGCCGATCGACGAGCAGATGTCGGAAACGATGGCGGAAGCCGGAATCTCCTTCCTGGCGTCGCAGATTCTGCTCGCAGTCTTCATCTGGGTGTTCTCCAACTCTAAGCCTGGCGCGAAGATCAAAACTTTTCCCGGTGGCGCAACCGCAATGGTGCTCGGAGCGTTTTTGCTGGTCGGCACCGAAGTCCTGGCGCTTGGCGCATTCGGAGCCAAAGCGTGGGGCAGCATTTACTTCACTCCCCCATCCGCGAACGCGATGCCGGTTCAGGTGCAAGCCGGACAGTTCGCGTTCTACTTCCGTTATCCCGGCCCGGATGGAAAGTTCGGTCCCATCCATCCCAATCTGGTAAGCGAAGCAAACCAGAATTTCTTCGGGATCGATAGCACCAACGATGCAGACGCGAAAGACGACATCGTGACGGCTGAAGTCGCCATTCCGGTGAACCGCGAGATCCATCTTCTGATGCACTCCAAAGACGTCGGCCACTCCTTCTTCGTTCCCGAGTTGCGCGTCCACCAGGATTTCGTTCCCGGCTTGGATCTCTCCATGCATTTCACGGCCACTAAAGTCGGTCGTTACGAAATCGTCTGCACCCAACTCTGCGGACTGGGGCACTACAACATGAAGGCATATCTTTCCGTGATGTCTCAGGAAGATTTTGACAGCTGGTTAAAGAAGCAGGCGGCATTGCAGTAAGCGAGATTTGTCTGAGTAGTGCACGGTAAACCTGTCGAGGTGAGGAAAATGCACGACACGGCACATACGGCCCATCAGGCGCCGGCCAGCTTCATTCGAAAGCACGTATTCAGCCTGGATCACAAAGTGATTGGCAAGCAGTATTACGGATTGGCCTTCGTGGCCGTCCTCGTCGGCATGGTCTTGTCGTGGCTTATGCGCATCCACCTGGGGTGGACGAATTACGCCATTCCAGGATTGCATCTGCTCTCGGCGAACGGCGCCCCGGGGAACGTGATGACTCCCGAGTATTACCTTCAGCTCATGACCATGCATGCCACCATCATGGTCTTCTTTGTGCTGACGACTGCGCCGTTTGCAGCATTTGGAAATTACTTCCTTCCGATTCAAGTCGGAGCGGAAGATATGCCCTTCCCCCGCTTTAACATGATGTCGTTCTGGGTCACCCTGACGGCGTTCCTTGCTTTGATTGCATCGTTTTTCGTAAGCGATGGACCGACTCTCGGTGGCTGGACGCAATACGTCCCGCTAAGCGCAGTCGGAGCTGTGGGCGGCCCCGGCGAAGGCGCCGGCGTTGTACTGTGGGCAACCTCGATCGCGATCTTCTGCGTGGGCCAGTTGCTCGGCTCTCTCAACTTCATCACCACGACTTTGGACATGCGGACCAAAGGCTTGAGCCTTTGGCGTCTGCCCCTCAGCACGTGGGGATGGTTCATTACCTCGATCATGGGCCTGACGGCATTCGCGGTGTTGATGCCGGCCTGCATCCTTCTGATCCTTGATCATGTTGCTGGGACCAGTTTCTTTGTCCCCTCGAATACGATCATCAACGATCAACTGCAGCCTCACACCGGCGGATCGACGCTGCTCTGGCAGCATCTGTTCTGGTTCTTCGGACATCCTGAGGTTTACATCGCCATCGTTCCCGGGATGGGCATCGTGTCCCACGTGCTCATCACGAACATGCGCCGTCCGATGCTGAGCCACCGCACGCTGGTTTATTCGTTCGGTGCCTTGGCCGTGCTGAGCTACATGGTGTACGGACACCACATGTTCGTCAGCGGCATGAATCCGGTGTCGTCAATTGCGTTCTCGTTTCCGACACTGATCATCACAATTCCTTCGACAATCGTTGTATTGATCTGGCTCGGTAGTTTGTACGGCGCGAAACTGCGCATCAACTCCGCATCGCTGTTTTCGCTCGGCTTCATTTCGATGTTTATTTCCGGTGGAGTTAGCGGCTTCTTTCTGGCGCAGCCGTCGCTCGACATCATGTTGCACGCCACCTACTTCGTGGTCGGACACTTCCACATGGTGATGGGCGTTGCCGCGATGTTCGGTATCTTTGCTGGCACCTACTTCTGGTTCCCGAAGATGTACGGGCGCATGATGAACGAGACTCTGGGCAAGATCCACTTCTGGATCACGTTCGTTGGCGCATATTGCATCTTCATGCCGTTCCACTATCTCGGCTTGGCGGGAAACGTCCGGCGTTATCAGGCGTTCGTTGTCGACTATATGCAGCCGCTGATTCCGGTTCACCGCTTCATCACGGTCGCGGCGCTGGTGACCGGCTGCGCGCAACTCATCTTCGTCTACAACCTCTTCTATAGCCGCTTCCAGGGAGAGGTGGCGCCCGCGAATCCGTGGGAAGCTACGTCGCTGGAGTGGAGCACTCCGTCTTCGCCGCCGCCGTTCGACAACTTCGGGGGCAAGCTGCCGGTCGTCTACCACGATCCTTACCAGTACGGCGTGGAGGGTTCGAACGGCGACTACGTCATGCAGGATTCTCCCGAACAGATCGAGTCGGCGCGTGACGAAGCCTAGGTTCGACAGCACAGGGGAATAACAAGATGGCGTCTACAATTCACGAACGACCCAAGCTGGAACGGCGTCCGTCAGGCAATGGCGGTCCTCGCGGTATGGTGCCGGCTGGCGGCTTGCCGCGCACCTTGCAGAAATACGCGCCGCCGCCAGCGTCCACCGGGATCTGGGTCATCCTCGCTTCCATCGGAATGACCTTCGCGGCTCTGACCAGCGCCCTGGTCGTACGCAAAGGTGGTGCACCCGATTGGCACCATTTCACCCTCCCCTCGATTCTGTATTTGAACACTCTGATTTTGCTCGCGAGCAGTGTGACTCTTGAGTTTGCGCGGAAACGTGTCGCCGCTTTCATGGCAGCACGAAGGATCGGGCTGGCTAATCCAGTGCACTGGCTTTACTCGACTCTGGGCTTGGGCCTCGCATTCGTTGCCGGCCAGTACATCGCCTGGCGCCAGTTAAGCGCGCAGGGGCTCTACCTCGCGACCAATCCGAGCAGTTCCTTTTTCTATGTGTTCACCGCCGCGCACGCCTTCCACCTGATCGGCGGAGTCGGTGGCATGGTTCGCGTCATCACCAAATTGAACAATGCATCCTTGCGCCGCACGACGCTGGATGCCGCTTCCCGCTATTGGCATTTCATGGATGTCCTGTGGGTGTATCTGCTTTTATTGCTGTGGATGAAACTGTAGTCATTCAACAGGAGGCCCTGTGAGCGCCGAATTGACCTTGGAAGCACATGCTGCGCACCATCCCCCGGGTATGATCGAGGGACTTCCGCCGTTTGTCGTTCCTGCTAAAAAGATGGCGATGTGGCTGTTCATCATCGCCGACGCAGCTACCTTCGCCGGATGTCTGGTAGCCTACGGTTTTCTGCGAAATGGCACCCCGAACTGGCCGAGACCGTTCGAAAGCATGACCAATGCGGCGCTGATGACTTTCATCCTGCTCACCAGCAGTTTGACCATGCTTCTGGGCGTGCGAGCAGCGAAAGCATCGGACCGACCGGCAGCATTTCGCTGGACGATGATCACCACGTTGCTAGGCATCGTTTTCGCAGCTCTGCACATTCGTGAGTGGCTCGAATTGATCCACCAAGGAATTACGCTCTCCTCAAATCCTTGGGGAAGTCCGCATTTCGGTGCGGCATTCTTCTCCATCACCGGGCTACACCTGCTTCACGTCACGGGCGGAGTGATTGTCCTGCTGATCGTCGGGCTCGGCTACAACGCTGGCCGCAGAAACGCGGAAGACATGGAAGTCACCGGACTGTATTGGCACTTCGTCGATCTGGTCTGGATGTTCGTCGTTCCCTTTGTCTATCTTTTGAACATGGCTCAGTGAGCCTCATTCTGGAGAAAGATTATGGATGCACCCGATGTGAATACCCCTGGAGCCGCGACGCGGTACACCGATACTCCCGCGAGGTATTATGTGATCTACGCCTGCCTGTTGGTTCTGGCCGGGCTCCAGTTTTTCATCGCTACTCTGCATCTGGACACGTCGGCGATGTTTACGCGTATGCTTCTCGTGGCCATTGTGGAAGCCGGATTGGCGGTTATGTTTTTCATGCATCTCTGGGCAGAGAAGCGCGGCTGGTTTCTGTTTGTCGTCGTCTTCACGGTTTTCGTAATGCTGGCCATGCAATACGGCTGGACCGACAGCAACCGCATGGAGACCGGCGCTCCTTACACGCTGAAGACCGGAGCCGCGCAGCAGTGAACTGGCAAAGGAGCAAGTCGATCGCTCTGTTGCACACACTGACCCTGGGACTGTTCGCGCTCCTGGCAACAGCGGCGCCCATCCCAGCCCTCGCCCAGAGTTGCGCGCTCTGCTACACGCAAGCGGCGTCTTCGGGATCGAAGATGATTCAAGCCTTACGCAGTGGAATTTTGATCCTGATTGTTCCGCCGACAATCGGCACAGTCGGATTGATCCTTGTTGTGCATCGGAGAACGAGCCAGGTCCGCCGTGATCCCGACGAACCAGGCGATGATTGGTAAAAACAAAACTCAGTAAGACAAAGACTGCTAATATGGTGACCTCTAGCGTCCGAGCCAATCTGGTGAACCACAGTTCCCTCTCCTCGAAGCTTCGTGACTATTACACCCTCACAAAGCCGGAGGTAAACCTCCTTATTCTGATGACCACATCCGCCGGCTATTACCTTGCGTCACGCGGACCGCTGAAAGTCGGTGGACTCATCAGCACGCTGGTCGGCACGCTTCTGGTTGCGAGCGGCACAGCCACGCTCAATCAGTGGATGGAACGGGTTTGGGATGGACAGATGCGGCGCACCGCGATGCGTCCGTTACCCTCGGGAAGAATCAGCAGCCGCGAGGCCCTTGTCTTTGGAATTCTGCTGAGCGTTGCAGGCGGTATTTACCTCGCCATTGCAGTGAATGTCCTCTCCTCTTTGCTTGCCATTGCCACCCTGCTGTCTTATCTATTTATCTACACGCCGCTCAAACGGAAAACTCCGTTGTGCACGATGATTGGCGCTTTTCCCGGCGCCATGCCCACTCTCATCGGTTGGGCCGGAGCGGGTACTGCCATTAATAGCCAGGCCCTGTTGCTTTTCGGCGTTTTGCTCCTGTGGCAGTTCCCTCATTTCCTGGCCATCGCGTTGATGTACCGCGACGACTATTCCCGCGCAGGCTACCGCATGCTGCCCAGCTTCGACCGCGACTCACGTTTCACACGCGCTGAGATTCTCGTCTTCACGCTTGCACTGATCGCAATCACGCTGCTCCCATTCAGCGGCGCGGGCGCACTCTATCTTGTTGGGATGCTGCTGCCGGGAATGTTCCTGCTCTATTACGTGGTCAAGTTAATGAGTTCTACCTCGAAGGCGGGACCAAGCCGTCTGCTGCACGCCTCGGTTCTCTATCTACCCATCGTCCTTGCTGTGATGATGGCGTACCGCCCCTAGCCTCGGACTAGCGTATCGTCAGCGGTCCCCGACTCGTGATTTTGACAGTCCCCTCCCAAAAAGGAATTCCTCAACAATGTCCGTTTCCCGCGTGGTTTCCGTCAGTTAGCAGTGTGATCCTCCTCACACCAAAACCAGTGTGATGCGACTGAACGATCTGCGCATAGTGGACGAGCTCACGCAGTCTCTTCGCAGCGGGAGGAATGCGCGCCGCCATGATGGCGTCGCAGGCTTTTGCCGACGCGAGAAGATGGCTCACGGGGCAGATCCCGCATATCCCCACCGTAATATCCGGCATCTCGTAAAACGGATGACCTTCGCTCAACCCGCGGTCGCGTACTTGCCGAACTTCCAGCCGCGAAGCCCATTGCCGAACGCACGATCCGCTTCTTCAAAGGAGCTCTCGACAACTCCCAAGAAGAGATCGAATTCTTTGGCTCTGCGCCCACCATGTATGCAGGCCTGGTCGACACTAAGGGCAACCTGCAGCTCTACGATGGAGGGCTTCGCTTTCGGAGTGCCGGTACTCCACTCGCTGATGCGGAATTCACAGAATTTCATCAACGCTTCGGTACCGGCGCTCACAGCGCTTTTCTCTACCGCTATGCCCGGCTCATCGAGATCGTCTATGCTCTCGAGAAAATCCAGACATTGCTCGACGACACCAGCATCCTCGACGCACATGGGCGCGCCACTGCGGTGGTCAACTCGCTCGAAGGCGTTGGCATGATCGAAGCTCCCCGCGGAACACTGATCCACCATTACAAAGTGAACGAAGGAGGTGCGATCACCTGGGCCAACCTCATTGTTGCCACTGGACACAATAATCTCGCGATGGGACGCAGTGTCAAACAAGTCGCCGAGCACTTCATCGATGGCACCAAATTAAGCGAAGGCATGCTGAATCGGGTATCCGCGGTCGTGCGCTCCTATGATCCATGCCTGAGTTGCTCGACCCATACCGCGGGAGTGCCTACCCTGCATATACGACCGCTCGATTCGAGTGGAACCGTACTCGACGAATTGAAGAACGACTGAACTTCGTCGCAGACGCAGCTTTTCTCTTGAGTACATCTCCCTTGTCTCTCTCGGGTTCTCTCTTGTTGGCTCCTAATGGCAGTACCGTATGGATGGCGAGTCAACCCTCGCCGCAAACTAGTGCGGGGCGGAAGATTTGAATACGCACGCAGTCAAGTCGGTTCAGAAACAAGCAGGAATCGATCTACAGAATCGAATCTCGGACCAGTCAATACCCGTAGCGGTCGTCGAGCAAGCTGCCGAAGAGGTGGAAACTCTTCACGGCTCTATCAAGGCGGGCACGATTGCCCAAATCGTAGTCGCCTTTATCGCCATCATCGGGCTGATCTACCTGCTAAAACTGGTCCTGGTGACTGCACTCGCTTCGATCCTGCTGGCCTATGTTTTGGAACCAGCGGTAGCGGGTCTCAGGCGCCTGCGCATCCCGCGCACGACCGGGGCGCTGATCACCGTCACCGCCGCGTTGTTTCTGGCGGTTGGAGTCTCGTACTTTTCTTACAATCGCGCGCTCGATTTCGTCGATGAGTTGCCCCGGTATTCCACTGCTCTGCGCGACACATTCGGAAGCATGCGCGCGAAGGCTGACAAATTAGCCAATCAGGCACGATCCGTGGTCGAAGCTCCGCAAGCACGGCAGAAGCCAGTGCCAGTGCGTATCGAGCAGTCGCAAGGTTTGACCGAAGCCATCTCAGAAAATTCGTCAACGATTGCTGACGTGCTTTTGGCCATTGGATTCGTTCCCTTCCTCGTCTACTTCATGCTCGCCGCTAAGGATCACGTTCATGTCGCGACTGTTCGTCTGTTTCCAAAAGAGCATCGTCTGGTCGCGCATCGTACGGTTGGACGCATCTCTGGAATGATTCGCATCTACCTACTCGCTAATCTCGTGGTCGGGCTCGGGAATGCCCTCGTCTGCGGGTTTGTTTTCTGGTATATCGGCATTCACTACTTCTATTTCATAGGCGCCATCAGCGGCTTCGTAACATTGATACCTTATCTGGGAGTGTTCCTTGCGCTGCTTCCCCCTTTGGCAAGCGGCCTCGGTACGTTGCACAAAACCGGGATGATCACCGTCCTGGTGACCGTAGTAGGCATGCACGGCGTCACGATGAATCTCATTTACCCCAAGTTCATTGGACCGCGCCTTTCCTTAAACCCGCTCGCGGTGAGCCTGTCCCTGTTGTTCTGGTCCTGGATCTGGGGGGCTCCGGGACTCATTCTTGCGATTCCAATCCTGGGCGCTCTGAAAATCATCTGCGACTACGTCGACCCTTTGTGGAATCTAGGGGGCTGGCTTGGTAACGATATCCGTTCGAATTAATTCCGGTAAGTCGCATCGTACAATATTCTGGCAACGTTAGGCCCTCAGATTTCATCTTCCACTGGAACGATTTCTTGACTTGGCAAGACGCGGCTGCGCCGCTCTGGCTCTCAAGTCGCCGACATTTATGCCGCGCAGCTGCTAGCCGGCCAAGGAATGCATGGTCATTCAGACCCAACCGATTGTCTGGCCGGGCCGTCCGTATCCGCTGGGAGCAACCTGGGACGGCGAAGGCGTCAACTTCGCCCTATTTTCTGAACACGCCGAAGCCGTCGAACTCTGCCTGTTCGATCAAACCGGGCGCCGTGAATTGCATCGCGTCCGCGTGAAAGAACAGACCGACCAGGTCTGGCACTGTTATCTGCCGGAAGCGCGCCCCGGACTCATCTATGGTTATCGCGTCTTCGGCCCCTACGAGCCTGCAAAAGGACTTCGCTTCAATCCTCATAAGCTCGTAATCGATCCCTACGCCAAGCAGATCGTCGGCGATCTCAGGTGGAGCGACTCTCATTTCGGCTACCGCATCGGCCATAAGAATGCCGACCTTTCCCTGGATCGCCGTGACAGTGCGTCCGGTATGCTGAAAGCCATTGTGATCGATCCGGCCTTTACGTGGGGAACGGACGGTCCGCCACGCACTCCCTGGCACAAGAGCATCATCTATGAAATGCACGTCCGGGGATTTACGATCCGGCATCCGAAAGTTCCCGAAATTCTGCGCGGCACCTACGCCGGACTGGGCACCGGCCCGATTGTTGACCACCTTTTGAAACTTGGGATCACTGCGGTCGAACTCATGCCGGTACACTTTTTCATCGATGACCGGCCTCTCGTCGAGCGAGGTCTCCGGAATTATTGGGGATACAACACGATTGGTTTCTTCGCGCCGATGTCCCGCTATCTCGCAACCGGATCGATCAACGAGTTCAAGACAATGGTGAAGACCATGCACTCGGCTGGGATTGAGGTCATCCTCGACGTTGTCTACAACCATACCGCCGAGGGCAATCAGCTTGGGCCAACACTATCCTTTCGCGGGATCGACAACTCCGTCTACTACCGCGTTCTTCCGGACGATCCCCGCTACTACATGGATTACACCGGTACCGGAAACACGCTGAACATGCGGCATCCCCGCGTTCTCCAGCTCATCATGGACAGCCTCCGTTACTGGGTGCTCGATATGCACGTCGACGGCTTTCGCTTCGATCTGGCGGCCACCCTTGCGCGCGAGTTGCACGAAGTCGACAAGCTCGGAGCCTTCCTCGACATCATTCATCAGGACCCAGTTCTATCTCAGGTAAAACTGATCGCCGAACCGTGGGACCTGGGAGAAGGTGGATACCAAGTCGGCAAATTCCCAGTCGGCTGGGCAGAATGGAACGACCGCTACCGCGACGCCCTCCGCTCCTACTGGAAAGGCGATGGCGGACAAATTGGCGAGCTTGCCTATCGCATCACCGGCTCCAGCGATCTGTACGCCCGCAGCGGCCGACGCCCCTATGCCAGCGTTAATTTCGTCACCGCGCACGACGGCTTCACGTTAAACGATCTGGTCAGCTACGATCACAAGCACAATGAAGCGAATGGCGAGGAGAATCGCGACGGCAGCGACAACAATCGCAGTTGGAACTGCGGGGCCGAAGGTCCAACGGATGACGCGGTCATCAACGCGCTCAGAGCTCGTCAAAAGCGAAATTTCATCATCACGCTGCTCCTCTCGCAAGGTGTTCCGATGTTTCTTGCCGGAGACGAAATCAGCCGGACTCAGCAGGGAAATAACAACGCCTATTGCCAGGATAACGAAATCAGCTGGCTCGATTGGGAAAAGGCGGACTCTGAAAAAGAACTCACCGCGCTGGTCCGCCGCATTATTTCTATACGACAGAATCATCCCGTCTTCCGCCGCCGCAATTTCTTCCAGGGCCGCTCCATCAAGGGCGTCGGCGTCAAAGATATCCTCTGGCTGCGTCCCGACGGCCGCGAGATGACGGATCAGGAATGGACACAAGAGCAAGCGCGGACTCTGGGCGTCGTGCTCTCCGGTTCGGCCGTGGACGAGGTTGACGAACGTGGCCAGCTCACTACCGATGAAAATTTCGTGCTGCTGATGAATGCCGATCACCAAGAAGTTCCCTTTACACTGCCCAGCGTCGCCTCTGGCATGACCTGGATCACACTGGTCGATACTTCTCTGGACTCAGCACGCACTCCAGGTACCGCACATGAACCGATGTCTCAATATCGTCTGCAGCCGCGCTCCTTTGTCCTCGTAGTCGAGCGGCAGAAACATCAACCGCGGCCGAATAACCATCATGATGAGTAGTCACCGCATGCCGTTCGGCGCAGAGCTTCAGCCGGATGGCAAGGTGCGCTTTCGCCTGTGGGCTCCCGCCGCAAAAAGCGTCTCGCTCAGTCTGGAGAACCCGCAGACTCCGCCTCTTCCCTTAGCGGGGGCTGGTCATGGCTGGTTTGAGCTCACAACATCCCAAGCGCGGGCGGGCTCGCGCTATCGATTCGAAATCGATGGCAAGACTCTTGTTCCGGACCCTGCCTCCCGCTTTCAGCCTCACGACGTACATGGACCAAGTGAGGTGATTGAGGTGTTAGCTTTCCCTTGGAATGATCACAACTGGCGCGGACTGCCATGGGAAGAAGCCGTTATTTACGAACTGCACTTGGGAACCTTCACGCCAGAAGGCACCTTTCGCGGAGCCGAGCAGAAACTCGCCTACCTTCGCGACCTGGGCATCACGGCAATCGAACTAATGCCGCTCTCTGATTTTCCCGGCTCGCGCAACTGGGGATACGACGGCGTGCTTCCGTTCGCTCCCGACAGTTCCTACGGACGTCCCGAGGATCTGAAGCAGCTTATCCAGTCCGCGCACGCCGTGGGCCTCATGGTTTTTCTTGACGTCGTCTACAACCACTTCGGCCCCCAGGGCAACTACCTGCATCTTTACGCGCCGCAATTCTTCACGGACCGGCACAAGACTCCATGGGGAGACGCTATCAATTTCGACGGGCCCGAGAGCCGCACTGTTCGCGACTTTTTCATTCACAACGCACTGTATTGGCTTGAGGAATATCACTTCGACGGGCTTCGCCTCGACGCAGTGCATGCCATCGTCGACGATTCCAAACCGGACATCCTCACTGAGTTAGCGCAGACAATCCGCAAGCGATTTAGCGAACAACGATTCGTCCACCTCATCCTCGAAAACGTCGATAATATCGCCCGCTACCTGCAGCGTGATAATAATGGCGCCGTCCGTCTCTATGACGCGCAATGGAATGACGACATGCATCATGCTCTGCGCGTTGTTTTTACTGGAGAATCCGACGGGTATTACGCCGATTATGTGCAGGATCCCATGCTCCACTTGTGCCGCTGCCTGCGTGAGGGCTTTGCTTATCAGGGAGAGTATTCCGAATATCACGCGAGCCATCGTGGCGAACCCAGTGCCGATCTGCCACCGTCCGCGTTTGTCTCCTTCCTGCAGAACCACGATCAGGTCGGCAACCGCGCATTCGGTGAACGAATCAGCCAACTGGCCGATTCAAAGGTATTGAAAGCTGCGATAGAGATTCTTTTGCTCGCACCATCTCCACCGCTTCTTTTCATGGGAGAAGAGTTCGCTGCCGAGGCTCCTTTTTTATTCTTTTGCGATTTCCATGGCGATCTGGCCGCTTCTGTCACTCAGGGCAGAAGAAACGAATTCGCACGCTTTTCACAATTCAGCTCAGCCGAAATGAGGAACTCCATCCCCGATCCGAATTTGGAACAAACATTCTTAAAATCAAAACTAGATTGGAATTCGCTGCGGGCGGAATCTCATTCAAAGTGGTTGCGCCTTTATCGCAAACTACTGGCACTGCGCCGACACATGGTGGTTCCTCGCATCGGAATCACGCGTGGATCTCGTTGCGAACTCCCCGATGCTCACAGTCGTCTTGTGTCCATCGACTGGTTTTTCGAAGATGGCGCCCAATTGGAGCTACGAGCAAACCTCGGCTCTGACTCCGATCTCACACTTCCACAGCTCTCCGGAACTCCGTTTTATTCCAGCAATGCTGAAGCTGCGGCAATGATCATTCGAGGAACCCTGCCAGCGTGGTCTGTCGCCTGGTCGCTCCGCACCTAACAGGCACTTTCAACTTCAGGTCTCTTCTTGGCCGTTCTGCACGAAATCCCGTATGGACACTCCCCTCTCCAACCAGTATGTTGGATACTGCGATCGTCTCGCTTTTCCAGCCACACCGAAGCCAAGGAACAATCTCATGAAGCGGCAGGATCAAATTCCGACTGGGACCTACCGCCTGCAGTTCAACCAGCACTTCACCTTTCGTGAAGCAGCTGCGATTGTTCCCTACCTCAGCGCTCTCGGTATCAGCCACGTCTATGCCTCGCCTTACCTGCGCGCGAGATCCGGCAGCCTACACGGATACGACATCATCGACCACAACACTTTGAATCCGGAGATCGGCACCGGCGAAGAGTACGACACTTTCGTCAACGAGTTACATCGCTACGGGATGCGTCAGATTCTCGACATCGTCCCTAATCACATGGGGGTCATGGGCAGCGACAACGTGTGGTGGCTCGATGTTCTCGAAAACGGAGAAGCCTCCGATTACGCCGACTTCTTCGACATCGATTGGGACCCTATTAAAGATGAGCTTCAGGGAAAGGTTCTGGTACCGGTCCTGGCTGATCAATACGGAGCAGCTCTCGAGAAGGGCGATTTGAAGCTCAGCTTTGATCGGGAACATGGCGAGTTCAGCATTTTCTATTTCCAGCACCGCTTCCCCATCGATCCCAAAGAGTATCCTCGCATCCTCGGCTATGGCATCGACCGCCTGAAGAACCAGTTGGGTGAAACGCACGAAGACTTTCTCGAAGTGCAGAGCATCATCACTGCTTTCAACCATCTGGCCGAACGCCGTGGTGCAACTCCGGAACAGCGCGCTGAACGCAATCGCGAGAAAGAAGTCCAGAAGCGGCGAATCGCTGCTCTGTGCGCCCGCACCTCGAAGGCCTGCAAATTCCTGGCTGAAAATGTCGAGCGGATCAACGGCAAACCTGAGGATCCACGCTCCTTCGACATGCTGCACGATCTCATTAAGGCGCAACCTTTCCGCTTCGCCCAATGGCGTGTCGCAGCCGATGACATCAACTACCGCCGTTTTTTTGACATCAACGAGTTGGCGGCTCTCCGCACCGAAAACGAGACGGTCTTCAGCAAAACGCATCAGTTCATTCTTGAACTGGTCGTGCGGGGCAAGGTTAATGGGCTCCGCATCGATCATCCCGACGGGCTCTATGACCCTGCCACTTACCTTCAACACCTGCACGATCGCTTGAAGACCGATCTTAATTCACAGAACCGCGAGGCCTATCTCGTCGTCGAAAAGATTCTCATTGGAAAAGAAACCCTTCGCACCGAGTGGCCGGTCGATGGCACGACGGGATACGAATTCGGAAACCTGGTGAACGGGCTTTTCATCGACGCCTCATCGGCCGGGAAGTTCGACCGGATCTATCACACGTTCACGGGTGCCACGCAAGAATTCCTCGATCTGGTGTATCAGTGTAAGAAACTGATCCTGAAAGTTGTGCTGACGAGCGAACTCACTGTTCTTGCCAACCTCCTCAGTCGCATTGCTCTTGCCAATCGATACACCTGCGACTTCACTTTAAACGGCTTGCGTATCGCGCTGGCTGAGACCATCGCCAATTTTCCCGTCTACCGGACCTATGTGAACGCCCGTGAACTTTCCGAGGAAGATCGTCGCTACGTTGCCCGGGCAATCGCTGCTGCCAAGAAGCGTAGCAACGCCGCTGACCTCAGCATCTTCGATTTCATTCGGCGCATTCTTCTCGTGGAAGTCAACGGCACCGAGTCCGGATGGTACAAGAGGGCCGTGTTGCGCTTCGCCATGAAGTTCCAACAGGTCACCGCGGCGGTCATGGCCAAGGGTCTCGAAGACACAGCATTCTATCGCTACAATCGACTGGTTTCTTTAAACGAGGTTGGGAGCGATCCCAGACGCTTCGGCACAACGATCGAGGAGTTCCACAGCGCGAACCAGGAGCGCCTTGCGAGCTGGCCTGACTCGATGTTGTCTTCGTCCACGCACGACTCAAAACGCTCCGAGGATGTTCGCAGTCGCATCAACGTCCTCTCTGAAATCCCCAAGGAGTGGCGACTGCGATTGCGCCGCTGGCGCGATTTAAACCGCAGCAAGAAACAGACAGTGGAAGATGTTCGAGTTCCAACTCGTAACGACGAATATCTGCTCTATCAAACCCTCATTGGCGTGTGGCCTAACGAGATCCTCGATGATTCTGCCTGGTTCCAATTCGTAACGCGGATCGAGAAATACATGCTCAAAGCCGCCCGCGAAGCGAAGGAATATACCAGCTGGGCGAATGAGAACCCTGAATACGAAAAGGCTCTGACCAGCTACGTTCGCTCGATTCTCGAGCGCTCCGAGAAGAATCGATTTTTGGCTGATCTCGGCGAATTCCAGCAACGCATTTCGCGAATTGGTCACTTCAACACTCTTTCGCAAACTCTGCTGAAAATGACTTCACCCGGCGTGCCTGACATCTATCAAGGAAACGAACTTCTGCAGTTCACGCTAGTCGATCCCGATAACCGTCAACCGGTCAACTACGAGCAACGCCAGCAAAAGCTGGAACAACTACAACACGATTACGGAAAGTTGCAATCGTTGCCCTCCGGCGCATTCACCTTGCAGAATCAGGCCACGGCAAAGCTCTATCTGACCTGGAAAACGCTGAATCTCCGCCGGGAGCATCCAGCACTGTTTCAACGCGGAGAGTACATTCCCCTATCCGCAAACGGACCGGACGCAGACCACATTGTCGCGTTTGCACGAAAACACGAGGATCGTTTTGCCGTCGTAGCCGTCCCGCGCCTTTGCGCTACGCTCACGGGCGATAGCTACGATACGATCTGCAACGAAACAGCCTGGGTTAATACCGCGCTGGAGATTCCCGACTTCGGAGCTCCTTGTTACCACAATGTGTTTACTGGCGAATGTATTCAGTCTGGTGGCGGTGTTCAGAACTTGCCAGTCGCTGACCTATTTCGCCACTTCCCTGTCACTCTGCTGCTGAGCGAAAGTTCTAATCCCGATACCTCAACTTGTGGATAGGGTTTGGTTTCAGACTCATTTTGGGTCTGGAATCTGAATCCTGTTACAACACCCAATTGTCAGTGATCAACCAAAGGCTTAGGCTATCCCGAAGGAGTGTTTTTATGAGCACGATTGAAGCCAGCCCCTCCGCCGAAATCCAGGAACTCACACCTTACGCTCCAACCCGGTCCACCGTTCATGACAAGCCACTCAGTCCGGAAGAACTGCGCAAGACAGAAATCTATTGGCGCACCTGCAATTATCTCAGCCTGGGAATGATCTACCTGCGAGACAATCCGCTGCTCAGCGAGCCTCTGAAACCGGAGCACATCAAGAATCGTCTGTTAGGTCATTGGGGATCGAGTCCGGGCCTTTCCTTTATCTACGTTCATCTCAACCGGCTCATCAAGAAATATGACCTTGACATGATTTTTCTTGCGGGTCCAGGTCATGGAGCGCCTGGCGTTCTGGGTCCTGCTTACCTGGAAGGAACCTACTCGGAGATTTATCCGGAAAAGAGTCTCGACGTTGACGGTCTGCAGCAATTCTTCCACGAATTCTCCTTCCCCGGTGGAATTGGCAGTCACTGCACGCCTGAAACGCCTGGATCGATTCACGAGGGCGGCGAACTCGGCTACGTCCTCTCGCACGCCTGCGGCGCCGCTTTCGACAACCCGGAGTTGATTGTTGCTGCAGTTGTCGGCGATGGCGAATCGGAAACTGGACCTCTTGCGACTTCCTGGCACATCAACAAATTCTTGAATCCCGCGCGGGACGGCGCGGTTCTCCCCATTCTTCATCTGAACGGCTACAAGATCGACAACCCCACACTTCTCGCGCGCATTTCCCGCGAAGAACTGGACAATCTGTTGCGTGGCTACGGCTGGACTCCTTATTTCGTAGAAGGATCTGAGACCGACAGCATGCACCAGGCAATGGCTGCGACCGTGGAGCAGTCCATTCACGACATCCGGGAATACCGCAAGGCAGCGCGTGAGCGAGGCATTTTAACTCGGTCGCACTGGCCCATGATCGTGCTGCGTTCGCCGAAGGGCTGGACTGCTCCTCGCGAAGTGGAAGGCCATTACCTCGAGGGCTTCTGGCGCGCTCACCAAGTGCCTTTGCCAGCCGTGAAAAAAGATCGCGAGCAGCTTCGCTCACTCGAAAAGTGGATGCGTTCGCAAATGCCCGATTCGCTCTTCGATGGCCAGGGCAAATTAGCTCCCGTGTTCCGCGAGCTCGCACCAGTTGGGGATCGGCGAATGAGCGCCAATCCGCATGCGAACGCCGGCCGGCTGAAGAAGGCTCTGCGCCTTCCTGATTTTCGCGATTTCGCAGCAAAGGTCGATAAAGCAGGCAGGATCCAGACCGAGAACACCCGTCCTCTTGGCGCCTTCCTCGCCGAGGTGATGAAGCGAAATGGCAACAACTTCCGCGTGTTTGGGCCTGACGAAACCAGCTCCAACAAGCTCGACGCTCTATACGCGGTGACGAAGAAGTTCTGGATTGAAGAGCGCTTTCCGGAGGACGACGACGGCGGGAATTTAGCCGCCGACGGCCGCGTCATGGAGATGTTGAGCGAGCACACGATGGAGGGGATGCTCGAGGGATATCTGCTGACCGGACGACATGGATTCCTGTCCACATACGAATCGTTTGTGCACGTCATCGACTCCATGTTTAACCAGCACGCGAAGTGGTTGGAAATCTGCAATCATCTCAGTTGGCGGCAGTCGATCGCGTCGCTGAATCTGCTGATCACATCGACGGTGTGGCGGCAGGATCACAATGGTTTCACGCACCAGGATCCTGGCTTCCTAGATGTTGTCGTGAACAAGAGCGCGAATGTAACGCGCATCTATTTGCCTCCGGATGTCAACTCGCTGCTGTCAGTGGCTGATCACTGCCTGCGCAGCGAGAACTACGTGAACGTAATCGTCTGCGACAAGCAGAAGCATCTGCAATACCTCAGCATGGATGCGGCGATCACTCACTGCACCAAGGGCATCGGCATCTGGGATTGGGCGAGCAACGACGAAGGAGGCGAACCCGATGTCGTCATGGCCTCGGCGGGAGATATTCCTACGCAGGAGGCACTCGCGGCTACCGACCTGCTTCGCAAGGAATTCCCCGATCTGAAGATTCGATTCATCAATGTCATCGATCTCTTCAAGTTGCAACCGACCAGCGAACATCCGCACGGACTGTCGGACCGCGACTTCGACTCGCTTTTCACAGTCGACAAGCCGGTGATGTTCAATTTTCACGGCTATCCGCAACTGATTCACCGGCTGGCTTACCGGCGGACAAATCACCACAACATTCATGTGCGCGGATACAAGGAAAAAGGCAGCATCAACACTCCACTTGAGCTGGCCATCGATAACAACATCGATCGCTTCAGTCTCGCGATGGATGTTGTGGATCGTGTGCCCAAACTGCAAAAGATCGGCGGCCACGCCAAAGAACGATTCTTGAACCAGCAAATCGAATGCCGCAACTACGCGCATCAACACGGCATTGATATGCCGGAGGCGACCGACTGGACTTGGCCGTATTGATGGGCCGCTGGGGCTAAAGCCCTGCTGCTTTTCGTGAACGGAACGCGGCCCTTAAAGGGCCACTCTTCCGCAGGTGACTTTGCGGTGGTGCCGATGTAAAGTCTCTCGCGCCGACTACTACGAAGGGTGCGGTTCGCCTTTGATCACCCTGACCGTGTCGCGGGCGATTAACAGTTCCTCATCGGTCGGGATCGCGTACGCGAGAAGCTTTGACGCTTCGGTGCTGACCATTCCCTCGCGACCAGCGGTGGCTTGATTCTTTTGAGCGTCAATGTGAAGTCCGGCCCATTCCATGCCGGCGCAGATGCGCGCGCGCACATCCGGTGAGTTTTCTCCGATCCCGCCGGTAAATACGATCGCGTCGGCTCCTCCCATCGCGGCTAGATATGCTCCGATGTATTTGCGAGCGTGGTAGCAGAAGATCTCGATGGCCAGGCGCACGCGACGATCTTCATGCTCGTTCAACTCTGCCTGCAATTCACGCATGTCGTTCGTCAGACCTGACAGTCCGAGCAAACCTGATTGCGTGTTCAGCAGCGAATCAACCTCCGATGCAGACATGCCTTCCTTGCGGGCAATCACGCTGACGATTGCAGGATCTAAGTCACCCGAACGAGTTCCCATTACGAGTCCCTCAAGCGGCGTCATACCCATCGACGTATCGATCGGCGATCCCGCTTTGATGGCTGCGGCGGAACATCCGTTTCCTAGATGGAAACTGATGATGTTTGTCTCCTCGCGCGTCAGGTTGCGCAGCGCTCGATAGCGAAAGGCCACGTAGCGATGCGACGTTCCGTGAAAGCCATACCGGCGAATGCGATGCCGGCGATAAAAGTGATAAGGAATCGCGTATAAGTAGGCTTGCTCTGGAATCGAGTGATGGAATGAAGTGTCGAACACAGCGACCTGCGGAACTCCGCTGCCGAACAGAGCGCGGGCGGCCAGAATGCCTTTCACGTTGTTTGGGTTGTGCAGCGGCGCCAGATCGATGCAGTCTTCAATCCCTTTCAGGACCCGGTCATCAATGAGCGTCGATTCTTTGAATAGTTCTCCGCCATGCACGACGCGATGTCCAACGGCATGCACATCGCCTGCGCTCTTGACCTCGGTCACACCTGACTGATCGGAGGCGACGTAGCGAAGGACATAATCGAGCGCAGCTCCCATGTCGCGCAGAGGGGCGGTCATGGTTCGAGCTGGATTCTTGCGGTACTGAACCTTTACGATCGCCTCGCCGGAAATACCGTCGACTTCGCCGCGCAGAATCCGGTCATCCTTGTATTGTTTGATCTGGTCAAGATCGGTGGCGATGACCTGGAATTTGAGGCTGGAGCTTCCGGCGTTCAGGACTAACACGTTCATGGCATCCTCGTGCGTTACTTCCCTGCTCTACTTTCCCAAGATATGCTCTCACGCCTGTGAGCGGCAAACGCGGCGTACGGTGCATCGTGGCACTGCGCAAAACGTAGTGCTGCAGGTAGGGATTCCTCGCCATGCTCGGAATGACGATCAGAGATTGTGCAGGCTTTTGGATCACACTAGTTCTTAGACTGCTCTAGAATCTGGTTAATGAGGGTTTTGCGTGAACTGAGGATCGCGATTGTGGCCTGTCTGACCGCGCTATCGATGACAGTTGCTGCGGCTCAGGTCGCGGGTTCCGCCAAGACTTCGGAGACCAATCCGTCAGACAAGCTGCACGCTTACCTTCAACAAGCAGCTGAGGCAATGCACACGGGCGATCTTGCACGGGCGGAGCGCGCATTGCGGAGCGCCGTCGCTCTTGATTCGCAGTCGATGGCAGCGCTCAACAACCTGGGCATTGTGCTGGCGCGCGAGGGCAAACCGGGGCAAGCGATCCATTTCTACCAGCAGGCGCTGAACGTTCGTCCCAATGACGGAGCAACGAAACGCAATCTAGCGATCGCCTACTTCAAGGCACAGCATTATCGATCAGCGCTGGAGTTGCTTGAGCCGCTTGCGGCGGCGTCTCCGAATGACTTCCAACTTCTCGATCTCGCCGGTTTCAGTTTGTTCGCGTTGGATCGTTATCGCGAGGCTGCCAAGTATCTGGAGCGCGCCAATCAGGCGGATCCGTCGGATATGGAGACGCTCGACATGCTCGGCAATGCCTATCTGCGCTTGAAGGAGTACAAGAGTCTGCCTTCCGTCTTCGAGCGGATCATGAAGATCAATCCGAATTCCGCATCCGCACACATGATGATGGGAACAGCCTACGACGATATGTCGCAAGGCGAAGATGCAATCAAGGAGTATCAGGCGGCGATCGCGGCTGATCCGAAGTTCATGGGTGCGCATTCGGGACTGGGATATCTTTATTGGCGAAAAGGCGACACCGAGAATGCAGAGAAAGAGATGCGGGCTGAGTTGGAGAATTTTCCCAATGATCCCGTGGCGAATTACATTCTGGGAAAAATCCTGCTGAACAATTCACGCCCGGAAGAGGCGCGACCGCATTTCGAAGAGGCCTTGAAGGTGAATCCGAAATATGAAGACGCGTTGATTGGGCTTGGAGAAGCAGAGGTCGCGCTCAATCATGCGAACGCTGCGATCGCCGCGTTGCGCA